>Ga0136846_1221237_pt1 | contig 26775 bp, 30 predicted proteins | sample HopSoiMetagenom2_FD_96841 | JGI IMG/M metagenome (GOLD analysis project Ga0136846, IMG submission 96841) | Grasslands soil microbial communities from Hopland, California, USA - 2 Assembly 2016 (version 4) | ecosystem: Environmental > Terrestrial > Soil > Grasslands | place: USA: Hopland... | reverse complement strand
CCCGCCCGTCTACAATGCCGCCCATGGCGAAGCTCCCTCCCCTCGGTGCCCACGTCTCGGTGGCCGGCGGCCTGGTCACCTCCATCGAGCGGGCCACGGCCCTGGGCTGCACCGCTGCACAGGTGTTCGTTAAAAATGCCAGCCAGTGGCGGGGGCGCGAGCTGGCCGAGGAGGAGGCGGCGGCCTTCCGCGCCGCCCGCGCCGGCAGTTGCGTCGGGCCGCTGGTGGCCCATGCGAGCTATCTCATCAACCTCTGCACCACCGATCCGGCGCTGCTCGCCCGCTCGCGAGAGGCCCTGGCGGACGAGCTGGCCCGCTGCGCCCGGCTGGGGATCGACGGCCTGGTGCTCCACCCGGGGGCGCACCTGGGAGCGGGGGAGGAGGCGGGGATCGACCTCGTGGCTCGATCCCTCGACGCCGTGCTGGCGGCCCTGCCGGAGCCGTCGCAGGGTACCACCCGCGTCCTGCTGGAAAACACCGCCGGCCAGGGCTCCTGTCTGGGCTACCGTCTGGAGCACCTGGCGGCCATCCGCGCCCGGGTGGCGAGCCCGCACCGCGTCGGAGTCTGCCTCGACACCTGCCACGCCTTCGCGGCTGGCTATGCCATCCACCAGCGCCAAGGCTACGAGGAGTTCGTGGCCGAGATCGAGGAGCGGCTGGGCCTGCCGGCCGTGGGCTGCTTCCACCTCAACGACTCCGTGCGCCCCTTCGGCTCCCGGCGCGACCGCCACGCCCATATCGGCGACGGCGAGATCGGCCTCGCCGCCTTCGCGCGCCTGCTGCACGATCCCCGGCTGCGGGCCATCCCCATGGTGCTGGAGACCGAGCCCGGCGACGAGATGGCGGGGCACCGGCGGGATCTGGAGGTGCTGCGGGGGTTGAGGAAGCCGCGGAAGCCCTCGAAGCGTGTTAAGATTCTTTGAGGAGGGAGCCATGGCCCGAAACGACAAAGAGCAACAGGCCAAGAAGCGCGACTACCAGATTACCTCCGATGGTCGAGTGAAGATCCGTGCTTCCACGCTGTTGGCGGACAAGAAGGTACAGGGCTTCTACCAATTGTTGAGAGCGTCCGCTGCCAAGAAGGTCTGAGGTAGAGGCGCGCCCGGGTCTCGATGCCCACCAACCTCCTCCTTCTCCCCCTTCTCGGAGGCTTCTGGTTCGTTCACTTCTGCTATTTTTTCAAGTTTCGGGCTCAGCGGCTCGACGGCTATCGTCTCTTGTTGGAGTCGGCCTTTTTCGGCCTGCTCCTCATCATACCTGCTCGGCTGATCACCTATTTCTGGCCTCGTTTCTCAGGGCTCGGCCGCGGTACTGAGGCGGAGTGGGTCCGTTTTTGGCAAGGTCCTCCCCTTTCGGGGACGGCTACGCTCTCACTGCTTATCGGCCTGATTGCCCCCTTTCTGGTGAACTGGCTCTATGCAGCTTATCTGCGTTCGTCCTCCCCTCAAGAATGGGGTCTCGACGACGAGGAATCGGGGCTCTGGGGAGCCGCCGTCAGCTTCCTTTGGCCAGCCAAAGAAAAGGCGCTCGACTTTGCCATCCGCAACTCAGGCAATCAGTTTTTTCAGCTCCTCCACAGGGCGGCCGTGCAGAAATCCCGGTCCTGATCAGCCTCCAGAGCCGCAAGGTGTATGTCGGTCACCTCACTGAATCTCCCAACCTGAAACCAGAGAATCAATTCGTCTCTCTGCTTCCGGCGCTCAGCGGCCATCGTGACGACAAGACACTGGGAGTCAAGTTTGATCTGATCTACGATCTCGAAGCTCTCATCGCCAAGCTCAACATCGAGGCGGAAGAGCTACTGCTGACAATTCCCTTGTCGGAGATCAAGAGCGCCTCTTTGTACCACCTCGGCAGCGAGGAATTCTTTCTACCCTACACTTCCCCGCAGCCGCCCTAGAGCGGCTTCCTCAGTTCACCCAGCCGTCGATCAACCGGTTGATCACGCTCTTGGGATAGCTGCGGGTGGGGGAGGGCAGGTCCTTCAGCAGTTTCTCCACCTGCGCCATGGCCTCCTCCGCCGAGGTGACGGGGTTCGCCAGCCACTTGATCTCCTGGCGGCGGCCGACGACCACCAGGGCCGGGGCCGCAGGCTGAGGCTGCCCCTCCTCGAAGGAGACCACGCCGTAGGCGGCCGAGAAGTTGCGGTCGTCGTGCAGCAGGGGGAAGAGGAGCTTGCGCTGCACCTGGAGGCGCTTCAGGTCGTCCAGCTTGGCCGGCGAGACGGCCAGCACTTTGGCGGCGAGCTTGCGCAGCGGCTCCTGCCAGCGGCTGAGGGCGTCGAGGTCGCGTTGCACCCGCTCACTCGCTGGGTCAGCGAAGAAGTAGATCACCAGGGCCGTGCGCACCACCTCGTCCTTCAGCATCAGGACGGCATCCTCGGTGGAGCTGAGGTCGAAGTTCGGGGCCACGTCGCCGATGGAGATCGGACCGGACATCATTGCTCCTTCCGGCTCAGGAGCCGGGCAGCAGGTTCGCAGGCAGGTTCTTCACCAAGTCGAACCATATCACCACGAACATCAGCAGCAGGATCATGACGAAGCCCACCTGGCTGATGACCTCCTTGAAGCGCAGCGACAGGTCGCGCCGGATGACCCCCTCGACGGCGAGGATGAAGATCTGGCCGCCGTCGAGGATGGGGATGGGCATCAGGTTCATGATGGCGATGCTCAGGCTGATGAAGCCCATCAGCAGCAGGAGGTCCTTGAAGCCCCGGCGCGCCGCCGCGCCGCTCTGCTTGGCGATCTCCAGGGGGCCGGCGAGCGCCCCCTTGGCCGACAGCTCGCGGCTGAAGATCTTGCCCAGGATGCGGAAGGTGTCCTCGACCGTCTGCACGTTGTAGCGGACGCTTTCGACGATCGCCTTGGCCGGGCCGTAGCGCTGGTAGAAGCCGATCTGCACCCCGATCTTGCCGGCGCCGCCCTCGTTGCGGGGCACCACGGGCACGATCAGGAGCTGGCCGTCGCGCACCACCTGGACCTCGATCCGCTGGCCGGCCCGCCCCGCGATGGCGTCCACGAAGGCCTTGCTGTCCAGGATCGGGCGGCCGTCCACGCCGCGGATCTCGTCGCCGGAACGGAATCCGGCCGCGGCGGCGGGCGTGCCGTCGATCACCTTGATGATCTGCGGCCGGATGCTGGGCAGCAGGCCGGCGAAGTCGCCCATGTCGTAGCGGGGCACCCGCTTGGGGGTGACCACGGCGGTGAAGGTGCGCGAGGCGCGCCGGACGTCGAGGGGCACCGGCCGGTCGGGCGAGGCGATGAGGGCGAAGACCACCTCGTTCCAGTCCTCGACCGTCTTGCCTTTGATCCTGACGATGAGGTCGCCCCGCTGCAGCCCGGCCTGGGCCGCCGACGTGCCCGGCTCGACGCCGCCGATGAGCGGCGGCGTGTCCGGCAGGTTCACCACCTCGATGCCGGCCATGAACAGGCCGGCGATGAGGACGACGGCGAGCACGACGTTCATCGCCGGTCCGGCGAGGTAGACGAGGATGCGCTGCCAGCGCGGCTTGTTGAGGAACTCGCGCGGATCGTCGGAGACCTCCTCCGGGTTCTCGCCCCCCAGCCGCACGTAGCCGCCGAGGGGGACCAGCGAGACCCGGTACTCGGTCTCGCCGCGGCGGAAGCCCCAGAGCCGGCGACCGAAGCCGACGGAGAAGGTCAGCACGCGGACGCCGAAGGCTTTGGCCACCATCAGGTGCCCGGCCTCGTGGACCACGATGATCACGCCCAGCGCGAAGGCGAAGGCGAGGATGTTGGTGAGGATGTCGGTGAGGTGAGTCATATCGTTCCGTGATTATACCGAACGGCCGGAGGCCTTCGGAGATTCCTACCGTGGCACCACCTCCGCCCGCAGCAGCCAGAGGCCGAAGAGCAGGACGGGGGCGGCGAAGAGCATGGCGTCCATGCGGTCGAGCAGGCCGCCGTGGCCGGGCAGGAGGTGCCCCGAGTCCTTGACCCCCGTGCCGCGCTTGATCATCGACTCCACCAGGTCGCCGATCTGGGCCGCCACCGCCGTCGCCGCGGCGACCGCCAGGAGCCCCGGGTCGAGCCGTCCCAGCCGGCCGTAGTTCCAGACCGCGGCCGCCACCAGGGCGACGCCGAAGCTCGCGGCGGCACCCTCCCAGCTCTTCTTGGGGCTGATCACCGGCGCCATCTTGTGCCGGCCGAAACGCGAGCCGACGTAGTAGGCCGCCGTGTCCCCCAGCCAGACGATGGCCATCAGCAGGACGATCACCCAGGGGTCGATCCGCCGCAGCAGGTAGAGGCTGGCGATCGGCAGGGCGAAGTAGGGGATGCCGAAGCTCAGTATCCCTAAGGCCGGGATGGTCTCCTCGAGCGGCGTGCGGCTGAGGAGCAGGAGCGTCCCCAGGCCGACGGCGATCACCAGCGGCCCGGACAGGAGAAGGAGCCGGATCTGTATCACCTGGACGCCGTCCGCGAGGGCGAAGGAGAGGGCCCAGGCCGCCACGGGCACGAGGACCAGCAGGATGGGCAGGGGCGCCCGCGAAGCCCGTGGGCGGACGATCTGCAGGTACTCCCAGGCCGCCCATTCGAGGACCACGGCCATGAATACGAACCAGACCCAGGGGGGCAGCTTGAACAGCACCACCAGGACGAGGGGAGTGCCGATGACGGCGGTGAGGAATCGCTGCATCGTCCGGCGCCGCTGCGGGGGGAGGTCAGCCCGGAAGCCGGCCCGAGGCGAAGACGTCCTCCGCCGGGTCGGGCTGCTGGATGCCGCCGTAGCGGCGCTCGCGCTGCTGGAAGTCGAGGATCGCCTCGAAGAGGTCGCGGCGGCGGAAGTCCGGCCACAGGGTGCCGGTGACCCAGATCTCCGCGTAGGCGATCTGCCAGAGCAGGAAGTTCGAGACGCGCAGCTCGCCCGAGGTGCGGACGAGCAGGTCGGGATCGGCCTGGCCGGAGGTGTACAGGTAGCGGCCGATGGTCTCCTCGTCGATGTCGGCCCGCTTGCCGGCCGCCCAGTCGGCGACGATGCGGCGGCAGGCGTCCACGATCTCGCACCGTCCGGAGTAGTTGAGGGCGATGTTGAAGCTCAGGCCCCGGCAGTGCCGGGTGGCCTCGACCGTGGCCCGCAGCTCGCGCACCACCGACGGGTCCAGCTCCTCCCAGCGGCCGAGGACGTTGAAGCGGATGTCGTTCTCGGCCAGCGCCTCCCGCTCCCGGCGGACGTATTCCTTGAGCAGGTTCATCAGGGTCCAGACCTCGAAGCGCGGGCGCTTCCAGTTCTCCACCGAGAAGGCGTAGAGGGTGAGGACCTCGAGGCCGAGCCGGGCCGCCGTCTCCACCGTCTCGCGCACCGAGGCCACTCCGGCCCGGTGCCCTTCCACCCGCGGCAGGCCGCGCGACTTCGCCCAGCGGCCGTTGCCGTCCATGATGATGGCGACGTGACGCGGCAGCCGGCCGAAGTCGATCCGGCGTACGAGAAGCTCTTCGGGAGATCCCGGTTCCGCGAGTTTGGACAGGTCGGCCATGATTGAGGGTCCCTAAATTATCACAGGCGGGGCCGGATCGCCTTCGGCGCTCCACTCCGGGGGGTAGAACACCCGCTCCAGCACGAGCCCATGGGCGGGCGCCGTGGGGCCTGCCGCCGCCCGCGGTCCGCCGGCGAGGAGACCGGCGAAGCTCTGGGGGGATCTCCTCCCGGTACCGACTTCGACCAGTGTCCCCACCAGAGCACGAACCATGCCGCGCAGAAAACCCTCGCCCACCACCCGGAAGCGCAGCTCCTCTCCCGCCTCTTCCCAGCGCGCGGCAACGATATGCCGGAACGGCTGTCCATGGGAGCCTCCGGCGAGAGCGAACGCCGAAAAATCGTGCCGGCCCGGCAGGGCCTCGGCCGCCCGCTGCATCCTTTCGAGGTCGACCCTGCCGGGAAGCCGCGCCACGAAGAGGGAGTCCAGGGGCGAGAGCACGGCGGCGCGGCTCAGGCGGTAGACATACTCCTTGCCCCAGGCGTGCCTGCGGGCGTGGAAGCCGGGGGGCATGGCGACGGCGGCGAGGATCCGCACGTCCTCCGGCAGGTAGTGATTGCCGCCGTGGACCAGCCCGTGCTCGGGGAACGGCGCCGCCAGCTCCAGGTGGGCCGCCTGGCCGCGGGCATGCACCCCGGCGTCGGTGCGGCTGGCGCCCACCACCCGTCCCGTCCCGAACGTCCGGCCGAGCAGCCGCTCCAGCGCCTCCTCCACCACCTGCTGTACCGAGAGAGCGTTCTCCTGGCGCTGCCAGCCGGCGTAGGCCGCGCCGCGATAGGAGAGGGTCAGGCGGTAGGTGGGCATCAGCCGGCGCCCCCGGTCTTTGCCTCAGAGCCCCCCCACCCCGAAGCCCTCACCCCTGTCCCCTCTCCCGCCCCCTCCCAACCCCCCTCACCGGGAGAGGGGAACCCGGTTGGAGCGATCTTGCTGGTCTCCCTCTTCTCCCGGTGAGGGGGGTTGGGAGGGGGCGGGAGAAGAGGGCCGGGGTGATGAGGGTCTTGGGCGGGGGAGCCGAAGAGCAGCAGCACTCCGAACGGCCCCCAGATCCCCAGGTACACCCAGGGCCACAGCGGCACTCCTGCGAATTGGGGAATGTACGAAAGGAGGATCAGCGCCGAAAGGGCCAGCCAGGCGGTGTGGCGGCGCAGGGCGGCCCAGGGGAGCACCCAGAGGAGATACCAGGGGTAGACCGTGGCCGACAGGAGGAGCAGCGCGCCGAAAAGGCGGCCCGTGCCCGCCGCCGGATCGCGCCAGCGCAGCGAGGCGAGCACGACGGCGGCCATGCCGCCCGCCAGGAGGAGCTTGGCGAGGAGCTGGGGATAGAGATAAGGATAGAGGGGGTTGACGGTCCGGTAGTCCTCCGTCCACACCTTGACGCGGTCGAGCCCGTGCGCGAGGGCGGGCGCGGCGCCGGCCCGGTCCAGGGCGCGCCAGAGCGGCTCGTAGACGGGGCCGTCGAACTCCCAGGAGATGCCGTAGGTCACCAGCCCCGGGGGGACGCCGCGAGCGGCCACCACCACCGGCGCCATGGCCAGCGCCACCAGCCCGCCGGCCATGGCGAGGAACCGCCACGGCCGCCCCGCCTGCCGCGCCCACAGGGGGAACGCCGCCAGCGGCACCAATTTTGCGAGGGCTCCGGCCGCGGCCCACGCCGCTGCGGCGCCCGGCCGCCTGGGCTTGGACAGCAGGCAGAGCACGACCGCCACCACCGCCGCCACCCCGAGAGCGTCGACATGCCCCATGCCCGCCACCTCCAGCGTCACCAGGGGATTCCAGGCGTACCAGGCGGTCCGCCCGGGGGGTACTCCGAGCCGGCGAGCCACCCCGAGAAGGAGCCAGCAGGCCAGGAGATCCGCCGCCGTGGCCATGACCTTCCAACCGAGGAGTGGAAATGGCAGCCGACTCGCTATACTGAAGGCGGCGACGGAGAGGGGCGGGTAGACCGTGGGCACCTGGGTATGAGACAGCCGCCGCCACATGTCGTCGCGGAGGGGAATGAGCCGGCCGGCCGCCGGGGGGAGGGCATAGGGGTTGAGGCCGGCTGCCGCCACCTTTCCATCCCAGAGATAGCGCAGCACGTCGTCGGACAACGTCGGTGGCAGGGGGAGGAGCGGGAGGCGAAGCAGCAGAGCTGCCAGCAGGAGCGCCCGGGTCGACGGGGCCTCCATCGCCTCCAGCCGCCGTGCCGCCCAGAGGAGCCCGAGGAACGCGGCCCCGAGGAGGGTCAGCGTCAGCGCCAGATGATGAGCGAGATCGAAGACGAAAAGCAGACCCACCTGAACCGCCAGGAGCGGCAGCGAGACGGCGAAGGGCCTCAAGGCCGGCCGCTCGCGCCCGGCCGTTGACCATGCACTTTCCGTGGGCGCCGGTCGTGCTGGCACTCTATTACTCCGTCCTGGCCGTGCTCTCGTTCTACGGCCTGCACCGGCTGTGGATGGTGTTGCTGTACGTGCGGACCCGTAAGCGCCTGGCCAGGATGCCGGAGCCGCCCTCCGATCCTCAAAGCTGGCCCGTGGTCACCGTGCAGTTGCCACTCTACAACGAGATGTACGTGGCCGAGCGGCTGATCGACGCCGTCTGCCAGATCGAGTATCCCGCCGGGCGTCTGGAGATCCAGGTGCTCGACGACTCGACGGACGAGACCACCGAGATCGTCGCCGGCGTCGTCGCCGCGTGGCGGGCGAAGGGGGTGGACATCCACCACCTCCACCGCACCGACCGCACGGGCTTCAAGGCTGGAGCCTTGGTGGCGGGTCTCGCGCAGGCCCGCGGCGAGCTGCTCGCCATCTTCGACGCCGACTTCGTGCCGACGGGGGACTTCCTCCTGCGCACCGTCCCCCACTTCTCCGACCCCGGGCTCGGCATGGTGCAGGGGAGCTGGGCGCACATCAACCGCGGCTACTCGCTGCTGACCCGGGTGCAGGCCATCCTGCTCGACGGCCACTTCATGATCGAGCACCGGGCCCGCAACCGCACCGGCTGCTTCTTCAACTTCAACGGCACGGCCGGCATCTGGCGCCGCGCGGCCATCGAGACCTCCGGCGGCTGGGAGCACGACACCCTGACCGAGGACCTCGACCTCTCCTACCGCGCCCAGCTCAAGGGGTGGCGCTTCCTCTACCTGCCCGAGATGGCGGTGCCCTCCGAGCTGCCGGTGGACGCCAGCGGCTTCAAGAGCCAGCAGTACCGGTGGGCGAAGGGGGCCGTGCAGACCGGCCGCAAGCTGCTGACGGCGGTCTTCCTTGCCCGCCTCCCCCTGCGGGTGAAGCTGGAGGCATTCGTCCATCTCACCAACAACATCAGTTACCCGTTGATGGTGGTGCTCGCCCTGCTCATCTTCCCGGCCATGACCATGCGCACCGGCACCTCGACCCGGATGCTGCTCCTGGTGGACCTGCCGATGTTCCTGTCGGCCACGGCCTCCGTCCTCATCTTCTATCTGATGAGCCAGGTGGCGACGGGTCCGGGGTGGCGGCGGGAGATCCGCTATCTGCCGGCGCTGATGGGGGTGGGTATCGGCCTGTCGCTGAACAACTCGCGGGCGGTGATCTCCGGATTCTTCCACCGCGGCGGCACCTTCATCCGCACTCCCAAGTACCGCATCGAGACCCGCGGTCAGAACTGGTGGGCCAAGCGCTACCGGGCCGGCAGCGACCCCACGCGGGCGGCGGAGGCGGTCTTCGCGCTCTACTTCCTGGCCTGCACGATCTACGCTTTCAAGGCCGGGATGTGGATGTCGATCCCATTCCTCTACCTGTTCGTGCAGGGCTTCGGCTATATGGCCGTCCTGAGCTATCTGCCGTCTTTGCGCGAATGGTGGGCGCGAAACAGGGCACGACGGACCGCCGCGGCCGGAGCGGGCTGAAGTCGTCTGCTCTCCTGCTCTCCGGGACTGGCCGGGCTTAAAATAGGGCCATGGCATTACCCGAGCGCCGCTCCAGCCCCCAGGTAACGTTGCGGCCGGCGGCGCCGCGGGATGCCGATCTCCTGCGCCAGTGGCGCTCCGAGGCGAGCGTGCGGCGCTTTCAGCCGCTCAACGAGCTGCCCACGGCCCAGCTCCGGGCCGACGTCGCCAGCCAGCGCATGGCCGACCTCTACCGGGGGCGGGGTGAGAAGTTCCAGTGGATCGTGCAGGTGGACGGCCAGCCGGCGGGCTGGATCACCCTGGTGGTGAGCAACTGGGAGCACGGCCTGGCCGAGGTGGGTTACGCCCTCGCCACCGTGTTCCAGAACCGGGGTGTGATGAGCGATGCCCTGGCGGTCCTGCTCGACGACCTCTATCACAACACGCTGCTCGAGCGGATCGAAGCCCGCTGCGCCGTGGAGAACATCGGCTCCCAGCGGGTGCTGGAGAAGAGCGGCTTCGAGCGCGAAGGCTGCCTGCGCGGCTACTTCAAGCTCCGCGGCCGGCGGATGGACAACTACCTCTACTCCCTCCTGCGCGAGGATTACCTGGCGCAGCGGGAGGGGCCGGGGTAGTGGCGCCAACAAGGACTTCAAGGACAGCAGGGACACCATCGAAGCTGGGGTTTTCTTCGTCCTTGATGTCCTTGGTGTCCCTGAAGTCCCTTGTCTCGTATTTCCTAGTACCGCGTCGACGCCACGTTGGCGCGGGACCGGAAACGGTCCGACTGCACCATGCCGGAGACCACGTCGGCGATCCGGCCGTTGTTGATCCGCCGGAGGTCGGAGCTGAACTGCTGGCGGTCCACCTGGTCGGGGCTTAAGCCCAGCAGGTTCTGGTACAGCGAGCTCAGCCGGTCCTCGTTGCTCACGCCCTGGCCGGGCAGCCGGTTGCGGCTCTCGTCGCTGTTGGCGATCCCTACGGCGGCCTGCACCAGCGCGTCATAGCCGCCACGCGCGATCGAGTCGACCGTGCCCTGCGCCCCCGGATCGGGGTCCCGCATCAGGATGGCCTGGTAGAGCATGCGGGTGAGCTCCTGGGCGCGGGCGCTGCCGGTCAGAGCCCCGCCCACGGGCGCGGCGGCGGTGTCGGCCGGCACGACCTGGAGATAGATGGTGCCGCTGCGCAGGTTGGCCGGCACCCGGTTGTCCTGGATCTGGTATCCGACGTTGTAGCCCCGGGCGTTGCCCACCTGGACGTCCGCGGTGCCGTTCTCAGGACGGCTCCGGGTGAAGCGCAGACCGCCCCGGGACTGGTCGCTGAAGGTCGCCGCCGGGTAGAGCGACGGGCGATTGCCGGCGGGGACGGCGGCCGCGATCAGCCGCACCTGGCTCCCCGCGGGCACCGAGATCGTCCCGCCCGGCTCGACGGTGCCGATGTCCTGCTGAGTGGAAAGGTCACGGACCACGATCTGCACCCCGGCGATGGGCGGCCGGGGGCTCGCCGGCTGGGCTTGAGCCTGCCGGACCGCGAGCGGACAGAGCAGCGCCGCCGCCAGGACGGCCGGCACGAGAGTTCGGTTGGCTATTCTCATAAGACGGTTCCTCTCTAGATGTTTCGTCGGCAGGGGCTTCCGGCGTCTGCCGGCCCCTGTTGTCATCCAGTAGAGGGAGCAAGAAGGGTGCCACTCGGGGCACCCAAGACCCTCATCACCCCGGCCCTCTTCTCCCAGCCTCCCCCCCGTCCGCCGGGAGAAGAGGGAGAAAGGCAAGAACCCTGATCTGCGTTCCCCTCTCCCGGTCGGGGGGAGTGCGGTGGGAGAGGGGACAGGGGTGAGGTTTTGGGCGGGGGCGCTCTGAGGCTCTCCAGCCTAATAGCGGTCGCGCTCGCGCAGGCGGGAGCGGAAGCGGTCCGAGCGCACGAGGTCCCCGACCACGGCGGCGATCTGGCCGTCGTGGAGCCGGCGGAGGTCCCGGTCCCAGGTCGACCGATTCACGTCTTCCGGAGCGAGGCCCAGAAGATTGCGGTAGAGGGAGATCAACCGCCGCTCGTTGGTGACGTTGCCGTTCTCGTAGATGCGGACGCGGCTCTCGTCGCTGTCGGCGATCCCCTCTGCCGCCCGCACCAAGGCGTCATAGCCGCCCTGCTCGAGGGAGCGGACCGTGCCGGCCGCCCCCGGATCGGGGTCGCGCAGCAGGATGGCCTGATAGAGCATGCGCGTCCACCGCGACCCGCGGGAGCCCTCGCCATACCCGCCGTGGTCGTGATCTTGCGGACCGCCGTACCCGCCCCCCTCGTGCGAGCCGCCGGAGCCGACGCCACGGACCACGCGGACGTAGAAGCTCCCCCGGCGCACGTCGCCGGGGACCCGCTCGTCGGTGATGAGGAAATTGATCTGCTCTCGCTGGCCGGTGGCTCCGGAGAGGTCGAGGTCCGCCGCGGCGTTCTCGGGGTTCGAGCGGGTGATGCCGATCCCGCCCCGCGCCGGGTCGGAGAAGGTGGTGACCGGGTAGATCGTCTTGCCGCCGGAGTAGAGGGCCGACAGGATGAGGCGCACCGGTCCTCCCCGCGGCAGGTCGACCGTCCCTCCGGGCTCGACGCTCGCGATGTCCTCGTGGGAGTTGATGTCCTTGACCACGATCTGGAGCCGGTTGATCTGACCCTGGGCGAAGACCCCGGAGATCCCGGAGCCGGCCAGGGTCAGGGCCAGGAAGAGAAGGACGCTGCGCTTGCCGGTGCTCATCTCGGCTCCTTTCGGTCGGGTCGTTTGGACAGCCCGACGATGCTACAACATCGGCACCCCGGCGCGGCGTTCCAGTCGACCAAAGAATCGTTTAAGCTCAATTCATCTATCGAGGGCACACCCTCAAGGAGGATTTCATGTCGAAGAGAGCGCTGGCGCCGCTGTTCGTCTGTCTGTTCCTCGCCTCGGCGGGGATCGCCCACGCAACCTCACTGCCGGTCTACTGCTTCCTCGACTACTACGTGTCCACCCAGAGCGGGATGCTCTCGGCCTCGCCGCTGGACCGGGTCTGCCCGGTGAAGGTGATCTTCTCGAACGGCGCCGGCTCGACCGGCCGGACGTACGCATGCACCATCCCGGCGGGCCAGACCAGTTGCTCGCTGACCGTCGACCCCCAGGCCTCCGGCGTCCCGTCGGGCTTCAATCCCCAGTCGGCCTCCACCTCTCTTCTCTACTCGTCCATCGAGGCGGACAACGGCTGCGTCTACGACACCGACTACCCTTCAGCCCGCGTCGACACCATGATGATGACCCAGGTGATCGTCGGCCACCGGTTCGATTGTGCGACACGGCCGTAGCAGGCAATCCGGCTCTCCGCCCTCACACTATGAGGTCGTCTGAAGGGCAGGCGAGCGGGCCGCTCCAGGCCGCGCCTCCGACCTGCCTGGAGAGGAGAAAACGGTCATGACTCGCAACCGATTGCCGTGTCGCCTGGCCGCCGCCGCCTTGGGGCTCGCGTTGCTGGCCCCTCCCGCCGCCTTGGCGCAAGGACCGCGAGCGCTCGTCCCCAACCACGGAGAGCGGAGCGTTCTCGCCGCTCTGTGGGACTTCGTCTCCGGTCTCTTCCCGAGCGGTGAAACGAAGAACCGCGGGCAGATGGATCCCAACGGCTTGACCGGGACGGCGACCGCCGATCCCGGCGGCGAGCATCGGGGGCAGATCGATCCGGACGGCCTCACGGTTATCCCAGATCCCGGCGGCGAGCATCGGGGACAGATGGATCCGAACGGCTAGAAGGGACATTCTGAGGGGGGTTCCTGAGGAGGGAGCCCCTTTTTTGTCCGGATGCTGTGGCACGTGTCTCGTTTTCACGCCTTGCGGATACTACGTACTACAGAGATGCTCTTTCGACATGCCGCCTTCCGTCGCGCCCAGCCCCGAAGATCTCGATCGCCTGCTGACCAAACTCAGGCCCTCGGTCATCGAGATCCTCCAAGAGTGGAAGATCCCTGAGGGCGAGGCGGAAAAACTGGTGGCCGAGTTGCTGGTCCGCCTCTCCTACCGCTGGAGGCGGATTCCCGACCCCGAGCGATGGTTCCTGAAGGCTCTCGAAAAAGAGACCCGGAGCCGCTCGGAACGATCTCACAAGGAGCCCAGGGATGAGTAAGCGCCGCCCCGATCCGACATCGCCCGCCCCCGACGGTCGTCCGGACTATGCGCAAGATCTCCAGCGAGCCTCGGAGGGCGCTCGCGGCCGGCTCCCGGAGATCTTCCAGGAGATCGATGCCGCGACGACCCTGGCTGGAGAGCTGCTGGCGAAATCCGGCGCGGAGCGCTCGGCGATGGTGCGGACGGAGAGGGTGCGCCTCCATGGGCTCGCACTCTGCGACCTGCTTCAGGAGAAGGTCCGCCAGACGTGGTTCAACGACCCGGCCCGCGCGGTCGAGCTCGGGGAGCTGGCCGTGGAGGTTTCGGACCGTCTGGACACCCATCACTATGGAGTGGCGCTGGTGGAAGACGCCCGGGCTCTCGCCTGGGCCTATCTCGGCAACGCCTGCCAGGTCGCTTCCGACCTCCGGCGGGCCGAGGATGCCTTGCGCCGAGCCGAGGAGCACCACCGGTTGGGGGACGGAGACGAGCTGACCGGAGCGCAAATCCTGAGCTTTCAGGCATCGCTACGCAACGCGCAGGGACGTTTTAAGGAGGCCGGCCAACTGCTGGACAGAGCCATCGCCATCTATCGTGACGCGAAAGCCCGCCACCTTGAGGGCCGAGCCCTTATCAAGAAAGCCACGGCGCTCGGGTATGCGAGGAAGTTCAAGGAAGCGGAACGCCTGGTCCGGCGAGGTCTGTCGCGCATCAACTTCTTGGAGGAGCCGCAACTCCTGGTAGCGGCCCGCCACAACCTGGTCTGGTATCTCACCGAAAGCGGCCACCACGAAGAGGCCCAGAAGGCTCTGGAAGAAACCCGTGGGCTGTACCTTCGCATCGCCGAGAGAATCAATCTCGTCCGGCTCCGCTGGCTGGAGGGCCGGATCGCCTTCGGGCGCGGCCGGCTGGACGAGGCGGAGACAGCCCTGCGAGAGGCGCGGGACGCCTTCATCGAGCGTGGGGTCGGCTTCGACGCCGCCCTCGTATCGCTCCACCTGGCGGCGGTCTATGCAAAGAGAGGGGACACCGCCGGGATGCAACGGCTGGCGGCCGAGATGGTTCCCATCTTCGAATCGCGGGACCTCCACCCGGAAGCCCTCGCCGCGCTGGCGATCTTCCGCCAGGCCGCCGAAGCCGAGGAGGTCACCCTCGGCCTGCTGGAGCGGATGGCCACCTATCTCCAGCGCGCCCGGCGGAATCCGGAGATGCGGTTCGAGCTTGCCAACTGAACCCCATCAAGATCCAGCAATGCCTGATCGATTTCAGAAGGACCGCCCGATGGCGACCATCAGTATCCGGATGCCCGAGGATGTGGTCGAGGAGCTCAAGCGGGTAGCGCCCGTCCTGGGATTTTCAGGATACCAACCCCTCATCCGCACCTACATCGGACAGGGCCTGAGGAAGGACCTCGAACGGCTCGACCGGAATCCCGGACTCGAGCGGCTTTTGGAGAGCCTGCGTCGGCAGGGCGTTGCCGAAGAGCTCATCAATGAAGCCGTGGCCGAGATGCGGACGACCTGAAGTCAAGAGGCATGAAAGCCAAGGTCCGGTCCATCAAGAGAACACCAACGGGAAAGTATTCCCGGGAGACGGTGCGCACAATCGTCAAGGCCATCCACGTCCTCGAAATCGAGCCGGATGGATGGGAGGTCCGTACTCTTGGCATCAAGGGTATCTCCAAGCGGTTCGGGGCCAAGGGGCCGGCGATCGAGTACGCGTTTCAGCTCAAAGGGCACGGTAAAGTGATTGTTCACCAGCGCGAACCCAAGAAGGTGACCGTCGCCAGCGCAAGAAGAACCGGCAGTGGTTTGACGATCAGGGAAACCGAGTTCTTTCAGCGCCCATCATCATCGTAGATGTCCTCTCGGCGGAACCTCGAATCGGCGGGCCAGCCCGGCCAGTCGAAAACCCTCAGCCGAAGAGGAGGCTTAGGATCACCTGAAGGCGCAGGACTTGTGGGCTCATCGAGTACGAGTACGGCTTGGTAATCTCCGGGAGGGGTGTCCGGCGGAACCCGCGTCACTACCCGAAGCTCCCCACCGGGAGAAACCGTGGCTGTGATCTCGAACGTTCTCACAAGGAGAAGGGTAGGTCATAGCGGTCAATACCGCAAGCGAGGGCTTACCACACCCGACCTTTGGCCTCCTCTGCCCACAGGTTGTCGCCCTGGGGCCCAGGAGGGCGCTTGGGCGAGAGCCAAGGCTCTAGTATGGTCAGGGAGGCGACAGCAAGCTAAAGAACTCTATGCCGCAGGCTCTTTCGCGCGGCTGAAGTCGAGGCGAAATTGCTCGGCTGGTTCCTTTGGCTCTACTGCCTTAAAGTAGGCTCTGTTCATAAGCTTAGGGGCTTCGGGATGATCCGTTGCATGTATCATATAATACATGACCCTTGAGCTTCCCTTCCGTTCAAAAATTGGCCAGGGTGTGACAAACACATAGCCTAATTGTTCCCGCAGTCGACTTGAGAGCCATTTAGCACGATCGAGATGAGGCATACTCCTCAGGTTGCACCAGTCGGGGTCGCCCCACCAAGACTCCAAGACAGCGAAATCCTTCTGGGCGGCAAGAGCTCGATCCAGCCAACCATTTGACAGAAAATAGAATAGCTCAATCTTATATTTTTCCGTTTTGTAGCGTGCCAAGGCTTCTACTGTAGACCAATGACACTCGAAGGTGCGTTGATCCAGAAGGCAGAAGGCCGCCTCCTTTTTGCTAAAGCGACCGGCGCTTAGAAGCTGGTGTACACTCTCGTTGAAATCGCCGGCGATAACATGAATATTCCTCTTGTTGCCTTTCCGTGTACGAGGTGGCTGAGAATCCGCTAACTGCTGAACCCTGGCGATCTGCTTCGGATCTTTCTCGAAAAGGAAAAAATGCTTCAACCATCGCGGCTCACTCTCGAGAACCAGTTTGGCGGACCACATATCGGGCTTTTCTGCCTCCTGCGGCCCCGCAAACCCGTCAATATAGGTACCGTGTTTGGTTACCAAGACGAAATAGTACAGGTAACGTTCGATCAGCCTCGCCTTGTTTTCAGTCCAAACGGGATACTTCAGCCGACGCAAAGGTAAGTCAAAGCGCGGCGCCTCAGGAAGCTGGTCGAACAGTGGTAACTGATTGTCGCTTATCACTTCGCCTCCGCGTCGTCAATTAACGGAAAGCCATTCCAAAACTTTCCGTCTATATCCCGACCTGCGATTGACTTACTCATGCGCTCGAAGTGCATGCCTCCATGAACTAGAATCTTAGCAGAGCCTTGAGGCGGTGTCTCGACGGGACGCCAGTTACCCCACTGTTTGAAGTGAAAAGCGATTCCGGCGTCTATACACTCGTCGCGTAGACTCCTAACCCAAGCGGGGTGCATTGGGCGCGCGCCATGACCGCTCTCACCTCCAGCAATTACCCAATGGAGCCCTTCCTTCGACACAACCTCGTCTGTGGGCCGGTTTTCCCCTGCTTTAGCGAGGCCATCCTTTTTCATGAGCCAACCCGAAATGTGAATTGGGCCGAGCAGTGGCTCGCAGGATAAGAATCTCACGACCGCTGGCAGATTCAGCAGAACGGGAACCCGTCTATTTGCCCACTCCTGATCTTCTACTGTCGTCCCGAGCCAGACATTACCGGGCCATTTGTCGCTCCACGGTACCATCGCAGCTGCGTTCTCGGGCCTTTTGGTCAACAATAACCAATTCAGCCAAGGCGTCTCGCCAATTATGGCCCAAAGGCGCAGTCGCCAAGCATCAAGATCTCTTCGATCCTCGAACACGTCTGCCATGGATGCACAAAACACGCGACGCCTCTCGCCAGCCTTCTCGGCCTCGCCGTTCCAAAGAAGGGGTTGGCGCCAGTGGTTTTCGCCAAAGAAACGTCTTTCGGCACTCACTCCCCAGACGCGAGCGCCCACTCGCTTAGACCAAGTCTCCGCATAGCAGTGCTTGCAGGCAGGAGAGACCTTTACACAACCCCACCAAGGGTTGAAGGTGTGGTGGGTCCACTCAATTCCAGAATTCTTGCCCATAACTTCCCAAGAAGGGTGCCTCTACGCGCTGTGACAACAGGAATGCGAAACGGGTGCCGGTCAAGGCACTTATCTCGAAACAGAGATCGACTTTACTCTCTCCAGTCCTCGATGGTAAGGCCTTCAAAGTGTTCGAAGTGTGGCCGGTTCGCTGTGACCAGGATTAGACCGTTGACCTTCGCGGTCGCGGCAATCTGGCCATCGAAGAGGGGTGGAGTCTTGCCAATCGCCGTCAGTCGTACCCTCTCTCGGGCATGCCATTCCGCAGCAGCCTGGTCGTATGGCAGGATTGGCATGTTCACGCGTACCACTTCGAACAGGTAGTCCCCGATCGTTCTCTTTTTGAGTGAACGCGGAAGACGTTCCCAGCCAAACAGCAACTCGTGCCAGACCACCGTAGCGATTCCAACTTCCCCCTCATGCTCCAGTAATGTGCGAACCACACCCGGATTCGGCATTGGACGGGTAGGCTCGGAAACGACGTTAGAGTCCAGCAGGTATCGTACACTCACCAGTTGAAATCCCGACCCGGGGATGGATCGCGCACGTCGCCAAAAATTTCGTCGGGGTCGATGTCGAGCTCCGCAAGGTTGTGTTCCCTGCGAAACTTCTCATAGGCCGCACGGAAGCCTGGTTTCTCTTTCGATAGCCGCCGCTCGAAGTCCTCGACTCCGATCAGCACGGCAACCGGCTTCCCTCGCCGGGTCAGCTCGACCTGAGCTCCCTCCTCGGCCTCATGAACCACGCTGGCGAGATTGTCCCTGGCTTCTGCGATCGAGTATTTCTTGACCATCCAACCCTCCCGTCTGATGGCCCATCTTAGCATCAAGGCCCAATCCGCCCCACCCGCACGATCGGCCCTTCCGCCTCGTCCGGCTCCCGCAGGTCGATCGTCCCCTGGATGGCCCAGAGGTGGTCGCCCTGAGGGTCGAGGAGGGTATGGGCGACGTTCCAGGTGCGGTCTCCGGTCTTCTGGATCTGCGTCCAGTGGTGGCGGCGGGATTCGGGGGTGAAGGGGAGGTCGCCGTATTCCTCGAAGAAAGGTGCCAGGGTCTTTTCGAAGCGCTCGGCATCCCATTGGGTCTGGGGATCGTCCGGGTCCTGCTTGACGAGGGTGGCCGCCTCCTCCCAGTCTTTGAGCGAGAGGGCGCGGACGAGGAGGTGCATCTCCGCCCGGATGCGCGCCGCGAAGGTCTTCGGGTCGGCCAGCAGCTCCTGGAGCCAGAGGATCTCGCGGGCGGCCGCCCTCTCCTTGGTCCGCACCAGGACCTCCGGATGGAGCAGCCCCTGCCACTCTTCGAGGAGGCTGGAGTCGGTGGTCTCCACCAGGGCGCGGAAGAAGCCCAGGGCATCCCACACGCCTTCGGTCTTCGCCGGCTCGGGGACGGTCTGGTCCAGCGTCTTGTAGAGCTGCGAGAGGTAGCGCAGGAGCACGCCCTCGCTGCGCTGCAGGCTGTAGCGCTTGACGTAGTCCGCGAAGCTCATGTAGCCCTCGAACAGCTCGCGGCCGATCGACTTCGGCTTGATGTCCTCGCCGCCGACCCACGGGTGCTTGCCGCGGAAGTTGTTGAAGGTGCCGTAGATGAAGTCGGAGAGCGGCTTCGGGTGGGTGACCTCCGCCAGGCGCTCCATGCGCTCCTCGTACTCCATCCCCTCCGCCTTGAGCTGGGCCACCAGCTCCCCCTTGAGCTTGTCCACCTGCTTGCGCAGGACGGCGTCCGGGTTCTCCAGGATCGACTCCACGAGCGTGATGAGGTCGGGGACGTAGGTCTCCGACGTGGGCTCCAGCGATCCGATCGTCTCCACCAGGTAGAGCGAGAGGGCCTGGTGGAGAGAGAAGTCCCACTGGAGGTCGTCCGCCACCACGGCCCAGAGGTAGTTGGAGCGGGTGTCCCGCCGCATGCGGATGATCCCCGAGCGGTAGAGCGAGCGGACGAGGACAGCGGCCGTGGTGAGGAGGCGGGCCTTGGCGCCCTCCTCTTCATGGCAGCGGCGGATGATGTCGCGCAGGGAGTCGAAGTTGCGCAGGTTGGGGTCGTCCAGCTCGGCGTCCCGCTGGAGGAGGTTGAGCACCATGCCGTGGGTGATGCGGAAGCGCGACTTCAGGGTCTCCGGCGGCCGGGTCCTGAGCTTCTCGAAGGTGTCCTCGTTCCAGGAGACCTCGCCCTTGGCCGGGCCGGTGACCTTCTTCTTGCCGCCGCTCCTCTCGCTCTTCCGCTTCTCGATGATGTGCTCGGGCGCCTGGGCGACGACGCTCCCCTGGGTGTCGAACCCCTTGCGGCCGGCGCGGCCGGAGATCTGCTTGAAATCGCGGACCGAGAGGATGGACACCTTCTGGCCGCCGAACTTCGCGAGCTTGGTGAAGAGGACGGTGCGGATCGGGATGTTCACTCCCACCCCCAGGGTGTCCGTGCCGGCGATGACTTTGAGCAGCCCCTGCTGCGAGAGCTGCTCGACGAGCAGGCGGTACTTCGGGAGCAGGCCCGCGTGGTGGACGCCGATGCCGAAGGAGATGAAGCGCTTGCACTCCTTGCCGTAGGGGGTGTCGAAGCGGAAGCCGCCCACGGCGTCGCGGATCTTCTCCCGCTCCTCGCGGGTGGAGATCTGCATGCTGGTGAGCGACTGGGCCAGCTCGGCGCACTCGCGCTGGGTGAAGTTGACGATGTAGATGGGCGCCTTGCCGGCCTTGACCAGCCCCTCGATCGTCTCGTGGAGAGGGGTCTCCCGATACTCGAAGTCGAGGGGGACGGGCCGCTGCTCGGAGCTGACCAGGGCCGCCTCGAAGCCCGTGCGCTCGACGACGTGCTCCTGGATGGCGGAGACGTCGCCCAGGGTGGCGGACATGAGGAGGAAGCGAGTGTACGGCAGTGTGATGAGAGGGATCTGCCAGGCGACTCCGCGCTCGGGGTCCGAGTAGTAGTGGAATTCGTCCATCACCACGTAGGGGGCGTCGAGCCGCTCCCCCTCCCGCAGAGCGCGATTGGCCAGCACCTCGGCCGTGCAGCAGATGACGGGAGCGTCGGGATTGATGGACGCGTCGCCGGTCATCATGCCGACGTTCTCGGGGCCGAAGTCGTCACAGAGGGAGAAGAACTTCTCCGAGGCCAGGGCCTTGATGGGGCTGGTATAGAAGGACGTCCTCCCCTCGCACAGGGCCTTGAAATGGAGGCCGAGAGCGACCAGCGACTTGCCGGAGCCGGTGGGCGTGTTGAGGATGACGTGCTTGCCGGCCATGATCTCCAGCAGCGCCTCCTCCTGCGCCGGATACAGCTCGAACCCCGCCTCCGCCGCCCAATCCACGAAGAGGTCGAGGATCTTGTCGGCATCGCGGGTGCCGTCCGGGGGAACCCGGGCGAAGAGCGACGGGCGCGAGCGGGGGGGCTCGGCCTGGGGCGGGGCGGCGGTGACGGAGATTGCGGGTTCGGCCATGGCAGGGTGATTGTGGCATGGGCGGGGGGCAGCCGGGGGGTGCCGGCTTGCCTGTAGGCGTCGAGTGTGTATACTTAGGCGTATGGCCCGTATGCAGGTTTACCTCCCCGACGGTTTGTACGAACAGGTCAAGGCCCGTGGTCTTCCGGCCTCGGAGCTGCTTCAGAAGGCTGTGCGTGCGGAGCTGCGCCGGCTGGACTTGCTCGCCGAAACCGACCGCTACGTTGCGGATCTCATCGCCGAGGTCGGAGCACCCATCGCAGCTCAGCGCACGCGCGCCGCCGCCGTCGCGCAGCGACTGGCGCGCCGACCGACCCGCCAGGTGGGCTGACCTTCGTGCTGGTCCTCGATTCGGGTGGAGTCACCCGTCTGGCCGAGCGGTCTCAGCAGGCGGCAGCGCTGATCCTGGCGCTTCGCGAAGAGGATCTGTGGCCGCCCCTCGTTCCCTCCATCGTGCTCGTCGAGTGTTTGCAAGGGCATCCTGGCCGCGACGCTCTCGCGAACCGGTTTCTCAAGACGTGCGACGTCGTAGAGGAGGTCCCCGAGCCGCTGGCACGGCGAGCTGCGCTGTTGCGGAAGCTGGCGCGTCGAGGCTCCGCGGTCGATGCGCTCGTCGTCGCCTTGGCGGAGCCGGGCGGAACCGTGCTCACCTCAGACCTGGGCGATCTCGGTGCCCTTGCTCAATACGCGAACGACGTCTGGGTGGAGAAGGTTTGATGGCTGGGCGAACCTGTCGCCCCTGAAGGGGACTTCAAGCCGGGTTACCCGGCGTCGTTCCTAGGAGCCTGTGCGGCAGAAACAAGAAGCAAGGACGTAAAGGACATCGGGGACGGCAAGGACCTCAAAGCATAAAGGATGATGCCAAGTCCAGTTTTTTATATCCCTGCTGTCCTTGTAGTCCTTGATGTCCTTGGTCGGCTTTTCTGCCGCGCAGGCTTCTAGCCCTGGCATTTATGCCCGGGCGGAGGTGCGGAGTGCGTATAGTATTGACGCATGGAGATGCCCCCGACCTTCGCTGAGATCCTGGAAGCCGCAGACAAGTTGTCCCTGGACGAGCAGGCGGAGTTGATCGAGGTGCTCCGCCATCGGGTCGCTAAGCGCCGGCGAGACGTTCTCGGCGAGGATATCCAACAGGCTCGGCGAGAATTCGAGGCCGGGCAGTGCCAGCCCACGTCTCCGGAGAAGATACTCGAAGACCTTCTATCCGAATGGGCAGAAGAGGCTGAGAGACGGGCCCAGGCGATGGAGGACGGGAGCGAGCCGGAGAGATCCCGGCCGAGGAAGTCTCTTCGCGGGTGCGCGCCTCCCTTGGATGAGGAGGGTCTCCTTCAATGGCTGGCCGAGCGCCGAGTTCGCTGAGACACCCAAGCCCTTGGGGCGCTTACCCGAATGCCGAGGCACTGGCTGCTCTTGACAACTTCAATGTTTCCAGGAAGATATCTCCAGGATCTGGACTGGGATGGGGTTCCGACAGGGTAGCCCCGAAATCGCCCCACCCGCGCAACGATACTAAGGTATTGACGAGGTTTAGGAATCGGCATAAACTTAGTCCACCGAAGAATGAGGGACATCCACAAGCCCGAAGGAGACCCGGACGGGAACTACGGCGAGTCGCTAAGGACTCAGATGGCTAGGGCGGAAAGTTCAGAACGAGGTTGAGCGCCAAGAAAGATAGGAAGGCATGGAAAAAGATCTCTTCAAGGAATTGTACCTATTTGAGCTTAGCCGCAAGGAGCAGTTGACAGGCAGAGTTGCGGTATTGCTCACCGCCGTGACGGTTGTTGGTGCTCTGGTCGGATTCCTTTTGGAGGCTCACGCCATCTCCACAGACCCTCTCTCGCTTATTTTTGAGTCCCTGCTCATGCTTGCTATTTTTTTCTATGGGAGCTCGGTTTACTACCTAACCCGGCTCTATAGCGGATACATGTATGAGGCAATACCCACGCCTTCAAAGCTCAAAGCCTATTACCAGGAACTCGTAAAATTTTATAACGATAACCCGGAGGCAACAGGAGGTGCAAGCGAGAAATTTCAAGACTACCTCAATGACCGCTACGCAAAAGCAACAGAAATCAATGTGCTTAACAACGAAACAAAAGCGGCATACCATGCGAAGTCTCTGCGCGCTCTCGTCTTTGCATTGCTATCTCTATCACTAGCCGCCGTGCCTCACTTGCTTAAAAAATCTCTGATGCCGTAGTTAGTCAAATTTGCGTCCCAGTTCATGGAGGAACACCAATGGGAACCTACGATTGTAACCAGCCAGCCGCTGTTGAGCCGCCAGAGGGGCCAGATAACCGTAAAATTAATGAGCTAGCTCCGTGCCCGCCGAAGAAGCCGGTCGGCGGTCCTGTAGAGTTTGGGTATTGAAGGCACTCGACCCAGCCGCTCGAGTGGACGATTGAGGCCGCCGCTCAGCGGCGACACGTTACTGCGACACGATGCCACTCTAATCCGCCATGCCCTGATCGGGTGCTCGCCCTGGCCGCCTATGGAGCCAACCGCGCTCTGATATGAAGCCAGTAGGAGAAGTCATCATGCCCCATGCCGTGAAAGTTGCAATCAGCCTGCCCTCGACGGTTCTCGACTCTGTCGAGAAAGAACGACGAAGCGGGGAGAGAGCCGTAGCGAGTTCTTCCGGCAAGCCGTTCAGGCATTCCTGCGTGACTTGCAGCAACGCAAGGACGTCGAGCGTGTTCAGGGCTATCTCGAGCACCCGGAGCGCGCCGAAGAAGTAGACGCGATAAGCTCGGCCAACTATGCGGCTCTGGCCGAGGAGGTCTCAGCTTGGTCGGTTTCCCCTGGGTCCTTGCTGTCCCTGCTGTCCTTTAAGTCCTTGATCTGACGACAACTGAGAAAGGGACGGCGGCGGCCGTTCCGGAATCCGTGGCGGCTCCCTGGCGAGGAGCCGCCACTCCGGCCGGAACCCTGACTCTACGCGGTGTAGCGGAAGGACAGCTCGTACTTGCCGTCCTCTCCCGTCATGATCAGGGGTGATCCTGGCGGCTGGATGTTCACCTGGAAAGTCTGCTCGCCTATGGTGTCGTCCCCGATCCCGTCGTTTTCGAACACTCCGACGAAGAAATCTCTCGCACGGGCTGCGTTCGCCCGCCTGTATCTCGCGGCATGAGCTGCCGTCGCCCTTCCAGGGCTATGGGGTTTCTGGGGACCGTCTTACCAGGGGCTGGCAAACAGCGCCAGCCCCTGGCTACATGCCCGAGCTCCTTCGGAGCAAAGACATTGGGTGATAGGGAAGCCGCAGACAAGTTGTCCCTGGACGAGCAGGCGGAGTTGATCGAGGTGCTCCGCCATAGGATCGCTGAGCGCCGGCGAGATAGGAGGGCTCAGCAGGGGCTCTCCGCTCTGGCCGGCGGTTGGGAAGGTTCAGATGAGTTGGTCGAGCGCTTGGCCGAAATCCGGCGGACCGGCCCCAGGCACCGGTGACGCGAGCCGGAGATCCCGGCCGAGGAAGTCTTTTCGCGGGTGCGCGCCTCCCTTCGATGAGGAGGGTCTCCTTCAATCGGCTGGCCGAGCGCAGACGCAACGCGCCCTTCCCCCTTTTCCTGCCTCGCACATCACCTTTGCTACACGGCCTTCTTGAACGGCGGAATGCGTTTCGGGGGCAACCGCACGACAGGGCGATCTCCAACGGGGTGCAGGGGCGGAATCCCTTAGGACTTCGCTTTCTTCGAAGGTTTCGACTTGCCAGAACTGTTGTGGGCGACCGCTTGGCGAACGAGCGCCTTGAAGGCGGACTCGTCAACTTCTTCTCCTTCGTGGATGTCGATCGCGCGGCGTACGTTTCCGTCGAGACTCGAGTTGAAAAGACGGGCCGGATCCTTCAGAGACGCGCCCTTGGCGAAGGTAAGCTTCACGACATTCTTGTAGGATTCGCCAGTGCAGATGATGCCGTCGTGCGACCAGATCGGAGTGCCCATCCACTTCCACTCCTCGACGACGTCCGGGTCTGCTTCCTTGATGAGCTTGCGCATTCTGCTGAGGGTTTCCCCGCGCCAGTCCCCGAGCTCGGCGATTCTTTTCGAGATGAGCTCCGATGCCGACTGGTCTTGGCTCGCGTCCGACTTTTTCATGTTCTCATCCTCGAAGTTCCAGAAGAAGGGTTATGTCAAATTCCGCCGCTCAATTCTACTCCGAATGCCTCCGCATGGCCAGAATTACCCGCATGAGAAGAGCCGGTCGAGCAGGTCGAACGCCGGAAACGGCGCTCTATCCGCTTGAGCGTTCTTCACCCGGGCTCGGCAGGCGACCTTCCGTGACGATGTCGATGACGACCACGCCAGCCTTCTCTTCGGTCTGGACGTAACGATAGGCATCGGCGATTGCGGCGAGAGGATATCTGCGATCGATGACGGGAATGAATCGGCCCGCTTCGATCTTGCCCCTCAGTCCGGTCACGAACGCCTGCCCGCTTCCCCGCTTCGGCAAGGGAATCACGACCCGCCCGTTTCCCGTGACCCTCGACCAGAGCAGGAACAGCAGATTCTGCGACCAGGGGCCGCGATCCGTCGCCGCGAAGACGCCCCCAGGCTTGAGCAATCGCCGCCATCGGCGGATGCCCAGCTTTCCCACCGCGTCCAGCACGAAGTCGAAGCTGCGGCCAAGCTGGTCGAATGCGTCGGTGGTGTAGTCGACCGCCAGGTCGGCTCCCAGCGATCGGGCCAGTCCGAGGTGGCGGCCTGCCACGACCGCGGCAACCTCGGCGCCGCGATCTTTGGCGAGTTGAAGCGCTGCCGTGCCGATCGCGCCGGATGCGCCGTAGATCAGGAGCCTGTGGCCGGGTTTCAGGGCGAAATGCTCGATGGTCGGGTTTGTGTAAAAGGCGCCTTCGCAGACGACAGCCTGATCGAAGCGCAGATTCGAGGGCATGTGCGCGATGGGCCCGGTTTCGGGCATGCAGAAATATTCCGCCTGGGCGCCGTCATTCCTGGACGGGCACATTCCGAAAACGCGGTCTCCGGGCTTGAACAGGCTGGCCGCCGCGCCAACGGCTTCGACGGTTCCGGCGAAATCCATGCCGAGGATATTTCGTCGCGATCGCCTGGTGCCGGTCAGCAGCCGTATGAGTGTCGGGTGAAGGAGCTCGCCGCAATCGGTCCTGTTGACCGTCGCGGCATAGACCCGGACCAGCACCTCGTCCGGTCCGGGCACCGGCGCCGGGACGTCGCGTACCTCGATCACGCCGGGTGACCCATAACGCGCGATTGTGGCTGCCTTCATCGGCCCTCCAATATGTCGTGATGTCGTGCGCAGGCTCGCGGGTCGACCGACGGCTGAGGCGCCTCGCATGCCCCGCGGTGGCGGCCAGCCAGCTCCACTGCCTTGTCAGGCCGCAGAGAGCGCACTGATCGTGACGTAGTATCCGTCTGGATCTCGGAGTGAGAACTCCTTGGTTTGAGTGTTCGGATTCACGTGGGGCTCCTCTTCGAGCCGAGTGACGAGAGCGCGTGCCCTTTGAAGCGCCAGGTCGAAATCATCGACACGGAAGAACAACAGGAGACCGTTGCCGGGTGTCCCGTGATCGGGGCTCATCAATGAGGGATGATCGTGGGCGCCCCACTCGTGGAGGCAGAGCAAGACAGTTCCATCTGAATCGAGGATTTGCCCAAAGTCGTCATGGGCGGGAAGCGTAGCCGGCTGACCGAACAGCGCCTGGTACCATTTGAAGCTGCCCGGCACGTCGCCCACCCCTATGATCGTCCACGTGCGCTTCATCGGGTTCCCCTCTGCGGCCTAACGTGAGGCTGTTATGCGTCACTGAGCCCTTCTTGTTCACTCGCCGGCGGCCTCCAGGAAGCTCCTGACGAGCTCGCGGTTGTACCAGATCCCGGCGTCTATCGCCTTCGCGATGAGAGGCTT
>Ga0136846_1213372_pt1 | contig 26784 bp, 23 predicted proteins | sample HopSoiMetagenom2_FD_96841 | JGI IMG/M metagenome (GOLD analysis project Ga0136846, IMG submission 96841) | Grasslands soil microbial communities from Hopland, California, USA - 2 Assembly 2016 (version 4) | ecosystem: Environmental > Terrestrial > Soil > Grasslands | place: USA: Hopland... | reverse complement strand
GCTAAACCCTGGACCGTCATCAGCCCGTTGTCGTTCAGCGCCGCCACCTGCGCGCCGTCGGTGATGGTCTGACCGGTCATGACGTAGCGCAGCTGTCGCGAGCCCGGTGGGCCCACGGCGCTGATCGGGAAGGGGTCCGCCACGTCGACCATCAGATTGGTGAGGTTGTCAGAGTGGAGCAGCTTGCCACGGAAGGTGAGCGCCCAGCCATTCGACAGCTCGCGCAAGAGGTCCGTGCCGAGCATCGCATAGCGCGTCGTGTTGCCGTCGAGGCTGTGCTGAACGGTGCTGCCCGGGTGGAAGGCGTCGGGAATCGTAAGCGTCAGCCGCTCGCGGGCGAACATCGTTCCGCTTCCGATCGCCGGCCCGCCAGTGACCGCCTCGGGATGTCGGTAGTTGTCGATCGGAATGCCGAGATACCAGAGATCGCGCTCGTCGAGATACTTCGCGAAGAAGCGCGCGTGGCCAGACGCATACTCGCGCGTCGCGTTCAGCCGGAGCTGCCCGCCCTCGTTCGCTGCGAAGCCGGGATCGCGCAGTCCACGGTCGTAACGCCAGTAGCCACCGGCATTGAAGCGCCAGTTTTCCGAGAGCGGGCCGCCGACGTTCAGGTCGAGACGCTCCATCCCCTGGACGCCGCTGCTGCTCCGCACCGTCCCGGCGAACGTCGCGCCGCCAGTCTTGCTGATCAGATTGACGATGCCGCCCGGAGTGCTGGAGCCGAACACCGCCGCGCTGCCGCCGCGCACCGCTTCGACGCGGGAGACCGTCTCGTCCAGTCGTGCCATCGCGTCGGGAAAGGCGAACAGCAGTCCCGGCGGCTCGAACGCGGGAAGTCCATCCTCCTGCAGGCTCACGTAGCGGAACGAGCTCTGATCGGACATCGGAAGCCCGCGCACGGTGATGTCCGCTCCGGTCTCACCGGAGTTGCTCATGACCTGAAATCCGGGCGCGCTCTTCAGCAGCTCGGCGGTGCCGCGGGGTGCCTGCTCGCCCATCTGCTGCACATTGAACGTGGTGATCGCCGTACTCGATTCGAGCTTGGAAGCCGGATTGAAGGCACCGGAGACGACCACGGCGTCGAGCGCGAGTGGATCGGCAAGGAGAACGAAGCGCGCCTCCGCTGGATTGCCTGCGCGAACTTCCACGTTCTGCACCGCCACGTGATAGCCGATGCGCTGCGCCTTTACCGTCTGGCGCCCGGCCGGTACCGAACGCAGCTCGAACGTCCCGTCGACGCGTGATTGCGAGGTCAACGACGTTCCCACGATGATCAACCGAGCGTTCGCGAGCGGCAAACCCGCAGCGTCGGTGACACTTCCACGTACGGCGCTGGATTGGGCCAGGACCGGCGACGCGAGAGCAGTCGACAGGGCAACGAGCGCAGAAGCCCTGACCAGAGCGGGGGCGATTTGGATGCAACGCATGAATTGTCGAGTGAGCAGGTGCCGGGCATGGACGGCGTGCCCGGGGAAGTGCGCAAAGAGTCTCGCGACGGGTGGGAACGAGCGGCCAATATGCGGCCGCGTCGCCTCGAAACGCCACGGTATTCTCCCGGTACGGCGCCCGCATCGCATGGTGGCCAATGCAGGAGCGTCAAGCCTTGCGCGACTTTGCCCCGCGGGTAGTGTTGCCCCTCGCTCGCAGCTGGACTTTCCGATCCGTCGCACACCCATGACTTGGATTCGAACCGTTCCCCTCGGCGGAAACGACGAGGCGTTGGCCCGCGCGCGCGCCATGCAGCGGGCGCTCTATCCGGCGATGTACGGGGAGCCCGGCCCACCGGAGATCGCTGGCGAGTCGATCGTCTCGTCGCACAGCCTGATTCCGGAGGCGCTGTATCACGCCTTCGCGACCTTTGGCGTGCTCATGGCACCCGATCTACCGCTCGAGCGCCGGCAGCACGAGATGATCGCGACGATGGTGTCGGTGACGAATCGGTGCCGGTATTGAATGATCTCGCACGCAGAGTTTCTGCGTAAGGTGACGCTCGACGATGCACTGGTGGACGCGCTTCAGACGGACTGGCGGACCGCGCCAATCACCGACGCCGAGCGTGTGATGATCGACTACGTGGTTCAACTCACAGAGGACGCGACGTGCATCTCCCCGACGCACCACGAAAAGCTTCGAGCGGTGGGGTTCGACGATCGGGGTATTCTCCAGATCACGCTGATCGCGAGCTGGTTCAACTCCATCAATCGGGTAGCGGACGCGCTGGGCGTGGGCCGATAGCTACGAGTCGTATGCCCTGGGCAGCGTCGCTGCTCCTCGGCGGCGGCAGCTTCGTCATCGGCGCCGTGTCACCGCTCTACGACTCGTACGTTCCACCCCTCCTTCAGCGCCACCTGGGGAGCAGCGCGCTCGTCGGCGGCGCCATGGGGATCGACAACGTGCTGGCGCTCTGCCTCGTCCCGCTCGTTGGCGCGCTCTCCGACGCCACGCGCTCACGCCTGGGACGTCGCATTCCCTATCTCCTCGCCGCACTGCCGGTGACTGCGATCGCCCTGGCCGCGATTCCCTTTGCCGACAGACTCGGGCTCCTGGCGCTGCTCCTCGCGATGATCGTGACCGACGTCGCGATCGCGGTCTGGCGCGCCCCATTCCTCGCGCTGCTGGCGGACCTGATCCCTTCGATCCATCGGCCGAAGACGGAAGGCATCCTTGGAGTCGCGATGTGCCTCGGCGCCATGCTCGTGCTTGGCGGCGCGCGGAGCCTCAGCGGGCAGCCGGCGCTTCCGTTTGCTCTGGGCGGGGCGTTGACGCTCGGCGTCTGGCTCGTGTACGTCTTTGCGTTGCGGGAGCCGGCGGGAGCCAGGCCCGCGGAGGAGCGGACAGTGGTGATCGCGCCCTTCCGCTCCCTGCGCGAGGCGCTCACGGGAAAGGATGGCGGCGCCATTCGATTCTTCTCCGCGTGCCTGCTCTTCCACATGGCGTTTCAGTCGTTCTCGAGCTGGTTCACGATTCACGGCTCGGAGCGGTTCCACACCAGCGTGGCGAACGCGTCCCTTGGCTTCATTGCCGTCGCGATCTCGACGCTGGTCGGATCGATGCCGGCGGGCTGGCTCGGCGCTCGCTACGGCCGGCGGCGCATGACGCTCATTGGCCTGGCCGGAATGACCTTGGCCTGCGTACTGATGCATTTCGTGCCGACGTTGACCGCGGCCGTCGGCGTCCTGTTCCTCTTCGGCCTCTCATGGTCGATTCCGGTCGCGAATCTGCCTCCGATGGCATTCGAGCTAGGAACTACCGCGCGCGCCGGTGCGCTGGCCGGGGCGTTTCTCCTCGTGCAGAGTGCGGCAGGGGTGCTCGGCCCGGCACTCGTTGGCGGATGGTTCGACCTGACGGGCTCCCGGCGTCCACTGTTCCTCCTGCTCGCGGCGTTCCTGGCCGGCGCCTTCGGTCTGCTCGCGACGCTGCAGCCGGGATTCGGTGAGCCGAGCGCAACGGATCCCGATCGAATCATCGGCGGCACTCCTGCGTAGTACACAGTGGTTTCATTACGCGGTCGTACCTGGAGGACACCAATGAGAGCCATCTGGACGCTGCTGAAGGTCGTAATCGGCCTCGCGCTCGTTATCCCCATCTCGATCATCGTCCTCGCCACTGCGCTGGGCATTCTCGGCACGCTGATCGGGATCGCCATTCTTTCGCTGAAGGTCGTCGTACTCGCACTCATCGGGTACGGAATGTTCCGCCTGCTCGCGCGTCTTCTCGGCGGACCAAAGAGCACGCCGCAACGGATCGAGTCGTTGCCGCCCGTGGATCCGCACTACGAGGCAGCTATGCGCGAGCTGGATCGGGAGCTCGGCGGAACGTCGCGTTAGGTCAGCGCTCCGCGGGTGATCGGGGTCGCATCAACGCGCGATCCACATAGCCGACGGGATCGGCGACGCGACTCAGATCCAGCGGTACCTCAGGCGGAATGCCGCGGCCACGCATTCCGCCCCGCGGGAGATCGCGACTTCGTGTGATCGTGCCGTAGCCGAGGTACCACCGCTTTTCGCGCGGTGAGATCGACACGATGGACGCCGTCTGGTAGTCGAGCGCACCAGCGGTTGGCTCGCCGAACACCGTCGTGCGAGGGCTGCGAAGCGCCGTCAGGACGAGGACCTCGGACGCGCTCACGGTTCCCCGGTCGATGAGCACTCCGACGGCACGCGGTCCAGACGCGACCACCCAATCCCGCGGCCGTGGCGCACGCGGCGGTGTCGCTGGGTCTTCGAGTGGCACGAGCTCGCCCGGGTGTGCGCGCAGCCGCTCGACGAGACTCCGCACGAACGCGGTTGTCTCCGCGCCGAAGCCGCGGCGGGCGAAGGCGATCTGGTCGTCGGACGACAGCATGTACGCGGCGTCGGTGGGGAACGGGCTCGGCTTCTCAGCGACGAGAGAGATGAACGGCTCCAGACTCTCCGTCATCTGCGCGCCGCCACCTTCGTTGCCGCGCAGATCGACGATCATCCGGTCGGCATGGGCGAGCGCGTCGTGATTCGCATTCACTAAACTATCGAGGACGCCGCGAAAGCCGTCGTGCGACGGGATGGCGAACACCATCGTCCCATTCCGGCGATAGAGGACCGGCCGGTGCGGATCAACTGGGTCGACGGTGCCGCTGTCCGTTGGCGCCACGGGGAATTCCTTTCCCCAGATTCCCGGCGAGAGCCGGAGCAGCACGTGGCGATGGATCGTGCCGCGGCGGTGGACCAGGGCGAAAGCCGATGTGCTCAGCGCGACGTCGTACGCGTTCCCGTTGGTGCGAGTGATGCGCGCGCGCACGGCGCCGGCGGGCCAGATGCTCGTGTCGGCGGAGAGGACGATGGCGAGATAGCCGTTAGGCAGCCGCGACGAGTCCGGCACAATGGCAACCCGCAGGCCCCGATCGTACCAGATGCCCTCGATGGGGTCGAGACGCGGGCCCCGATTCCGGAAGTACGTCCGGGCGTCACTCTCGGATATCGGCCGGCGCTCAACCCTGGCCGCGCGCCGCGTTGTTTCCGCGCTGTCGATTGCCGCCCGCTCGTAGAGAAAGAGATGCGGATCGTCGAACCACTCCACGAAATCGCGCAAGACGAAGTAACACGCGTCCCCCCGAGTGCTGTCGGCGCGAACCTGTGCCGTCGCTTTCATCGCCGCGAAGTCGCGCAGATGCTGACCGCGCAGCTCCATCGTATAGCCCGCGTAGTCGAGCTGCATCTTTCGCTCGAGCAGCGAAAGGTCAGCCGCGCACGACAGCTCCGGTTCCGGCTGACCGAAGGCGGGTGGGCCGGCGAATGCGAGGAGCGTCGCGATGGCGAACGTGTGGAGGCGCGGCAGTTTGGGCAGTGGCATGGTTCTCATGTATTCAATCCGCAATCGCAGTGGGGGAAGCGGACAGACACGACTCTGACACCCCACCCTCCGCGACCGTTGGCCCGGCGCGATGCTGGGGCGGTGACCACACCCCTGGCAGTGGCGTCTGGCAACGACACCCCTCCTGTCGTCTCCCACCCTTCGTCCAGGAACCGTGGCCGAACCCGATCTCCTCGAGCAGCTCGAGCTCCTCGTCCGCTCCCGCTATGGCCTGGTGATCGTCGACACCCTCGAGGAGGAGCGTGTCGAGGAGCTCTTCAAGCAGATCGCGTCCAAGCTGCAGCTGCACTACTACTCCTGGACCCGGAGCCGCGGGCTGCGCCGGGGGATGAATGCCAATGACGCGTTCCTCGACGAGAAGACGGCGCAGCCGGTGAAGGAGCCGGCCGAAGCGCTCCGCCTCGTCGAGCGCGAGGGCTCCGGGATCTTTCACTTTGCCGGACTCGCGGCCTGGTTTTCCGATCCCGTGATCGAGCGCCACGTGCGCGACGTCGCGACGCAATTCGCCCAGCGGCGAGGAGCGCTCGTCGTCTCCGGCCACGAGAACGTGCGACTCCCCGACGCGCTGCGCCCTCACGCGACCATTCTGCGGCTGCCGCCGCTCCGCTTCGAGGACTATCGCGCCCTCGTGGAGCGCGTCGTTCGCGAGCAGTCGGCGCGGATGACGGTCAAGGTCGAGCTCACGGCCGAGGAGCGCGTGCGCCTGATCCAGAACCTCACGGGGCTGTCGCTCATCGAGGCGGAGAAAGTTCTCAATCAGCTCATCATCGACGATGGCCACCTGCGGGCCACCGACGTCGAGCGCGCGCTCGAGGCGAAGCGGAAGATGGTGCAGCAAGACGGCCTGCTGGAGTACTGGCCGGCGGAGCAGGGGATGGCGGACGTTGCTGGTCTCACGGGCCTCAAGGGCTGGCTCGCGAAACGGCGGAAGATTGTCGCCGATCCGCAAAGGGCAACGGAGTTCGGCCTCTCCTTTCCGAAAGGCGTTCTCCTCCTCGGCGTGCCCGGATGCGGCAAGAGCCTCTGCGCGAAGGCGGTCGCGCACGAATGGGGATTGCCGCTGCTCAAGCTCGATCCGGCGAATCTCTACGACAAGTACGTCGGTGATAGCGAGAAGAACTTCAAGCGCGCGATGCAGACGGCGGAGCGGCTCGCGCCCATCGTCCTCTGGATCGACGAGCTGGAAAAGGCCTTCGCGGGCGGCTCCGGTGAGGACGACGGCGGCGTATCGCGTCGCGTCTTTGGCGCCTTCCTGTCTTGGCTCCAGGAGCGGCGCGGCGACGTCTTCGTCGTCGCGACGTCGAACGACGTAACCAAGCTGCCACCTGAGTTCATCCGGAAGGGCCGCTTCGACGAGGTCTTCTTTGTCGATCTGCCCAGCGCCGAAGCGCGGTGCGCCATCCTGAAGATTCACCTGCGGAAGCGAAAGCAGGATCCCGCGTCCTTCGATCTCGGACGGCTTGCCGCCGCCTCGGAAGGCTTCAGCGGAGCGGAGATGGAACAGGCGATCGTCTCCGGCCTGTACACGGCGTATTCCGCGGGCGCCGCGCTCACCACGGAGATTCTGCTCGGCGAGCTCGGCTCGACGCGGCCGCTGTCGCGCACGATGGAGGAGCGGTTGGACGATCTCCGCAGCTGGGCCGCAACCCGCACGGTCGGCGCGGATTGAGCGCGAGGCCGAAGCGGTGTAAATCAGTGCATGCATGTGCGTCCGCGGCTCCTGTGCGTGGTGATGATCGCTCTGCCCTCCGTCACGACGGTCGGGCGTGCCCAGAGCGTGCCGCAGTGCGCGCCGCTCGCCTCGACCGTGTTCCCGGCCGATTCGGGACACGTTAGGCACGGCGACAAAGCGCGCTTTCGCTCCCTGGTAGACACGGCGACGGCGAATCTGGCGCGGCTGGAGATGCACGTCACGACGCTCGCGCCGGGTGCTTCACCGCATCCGCCGCATCGACATCCGCATGAGGAGCTCATGATCGTGCAGTCGGGGCGCCTCGAGGCGCTGCAAGGCAACGTCGTGCGACATGCCGGTCCCGGCGCAGTGATCTTCGAGGCGTCGAACGAGCTCCATGGCCTCCGCAATCCCGGACCCGACTCGGCGACGTACGTGGTGATCCGGATCGATCCGCCAGTTCTCGCGAGCCCGGACCGTCCGCGCTGCCGCGCGACCACGGGCGCTCCGAATCGTTAGGCGCGCGGCGGAGGCGGCCAGATGACCACCCCGGTCTATCCCGAGCGTCACTACAGCCATCGTGTCGGTTGGCTGCGGGCGGCGGTGCTCGGCGCGAACGACGGCATCGTCTCGACGGCGAGTCTCGTCGTCGGCGTCGCCGCCGCGAACACGGGACGCCACGGTGTCCTCCTCGCGGGCGTCGCCGGCCTCGTGTCGGGAGCGATGTCGATGGCGGCCGGGGAATATGTGTCTGTGAGCTCGCAGCGCGATACCGAGGAGGCGGACCTCGTGCGTGAGCGGCGGGAGCTGCGCGACATGCCGGACGTGGAGCTCCGCGAGCTCCAGCAGATCTACGTCGCGCGCGGTCTCGAGCCGGAGCTCGCTGCGAAGGTCGCGCAGCAGCTCACCGATCGCGGCGCCCTCGCGGCGCATGCCCGCGACGAGCTCGGGATCACCGAGGCGCTTGCGGCGCGGCCTGTTCAGGCGGCGTTGGCCTCGGCGGCGACCTTCGCCGTCGGCGCGGCGCTCCCGCTCGTCACCGCGGTGCTCGTGCCCGAATCGCACATCGGCGTGGTGGTCTCGGCGACGTCACTCGTCTTCCTTGCAGCGTTAGGCGCGCTCTCGGCTGGTGCGGGTGGGGCCGCCATCGCGCGCGGCACCGTGCGCGTCACCTTCTGGGGCGCATTCGCGATGGCGCTCACAGCGCTGGTTGGGCGGCTCTTTGACGCCGTGGTCTGACCCACCGCCTTACGAGCTTGCTGATCTCACGCGCCCAGAAGACGGTGCTCGCGGCAACGGTGCAGCGCACCCAATCCGCGAGCGTCAGCGGCACCGTGCTGAAGGCATGCTGCAGCGGGTGCACATAGAGGACCAGCAGCTGGAGCACGAGCGAGAGTCCAATGGCGCCCCAGAGCCAGCGGTTGGCGAAGAGATGAACGAACGCGCTCCGCTCGTCCGAGCGCGCATTGAACGTATTGAAGAGCTGCGCGACGATCAGCGTCGTGAAGGCCATCGTGTGCGCATACGCGAGATCGCCCGTCCCCTCGATCAGCCCACCAGGGAGCGACGCGTCGATCACGAGCAACGTCGTCGCGGCCATGACGACGCCCACGAAGACGATCCCGATCCACATCTGCCCGGTAATGACGCGCTCGTGACGTGGCCGGGGCGGCCGCTGCATCAGCTCCGGCTCGGCGGGATCCACGCCTAACGCGAGCGCCGGCGCGCCATCGGTCACGAGATTGATCCAGAGGATCTGGGTCGCGAGGAGCGGCAGCGCGACGCCGCTGGCGCCCTCCGCGGCAAGGCCGAGTTTGGGGGCGAGGATGACGCCGAAGAACATCGTCAGCACCTCGCCGATGTTCGACGAGAGGAGAAAGCGTAAGAACTTGCGAATGTTCTCGAAGATCGCGCGCCCCTCCTCGACCGCGGCCACGATCGTCGCGAAGTCGTCGTCGGCGAGAACGACATCCGCCGCCTCCTTCGACACGTCGGTGCCCGTGATGCCCATCGCGACACCGATGTCGGCCATCTTGAGCGCGGGCGCGTCGTTCACCCCGTCGCCCGTCATCGCCACGATCTCGCCCTGGCTCTGCAGCGCCTTCACGAGGCGCAGCTTGTGCTCGGGATTCACCCGCGCATAGACCGACGTCCGCTTCACCGTCTCCGCGAGCTGCTCCTCCGATAACGTGTCGAGCTCGGCGCCGGTGACGGCACCCTCGGTCTGCGTGATATCGAGCTCGCGCGCGATCACCGCCGCGGTACGTGGATGATCTCCGGTGATCATCACCGGCCGGATGCCGGCGCTCCTCGCCCGCGCCACCGCGACGGCCGCCTCGGCGCGGGGCGGGTCGATCATGCCGACGAGGCCCGCGAACGAGAGGTCGTGCTCGACGCGCGGCGCGAGGTCGCTGACGTCGGTGGCGCTGTCGAGCGCCTCCGCGGGCAGCCAGTGCGCCGCCACGCCTAACGTGCGCAGCGCCTCGTCCGCCAATAATTCGTTCATCCGCAGGATCTCGTCTCGACGCGCCTGCGTCAGCGCCCGACGGCCGTCACCGACAATCTCGTGGGAGCACCGCGGCAGAATGACGTCCGGCGCGCCCTTGCTGAACACGATGAGCCTCTCGTCTGCCTCGGCGCGATTGATCGTGCTCATGATCTTGCGCTCCGAGGAGAACGGCACCTCCGCCTCGCGTGGCAGCCGGCGGTCGAGATCTTCGTGGCGGATACCCGCCTTGCGCGCGGCGACCAGGAGTGCGCCCTCCGTGGGATCGCCCTGCGCGCTCCAGCGCCCATCCTGCTGGACGATCTCCGCGTTGTTCGCTCGGTCCGCGGCGGCCAGTGCCCGGTCCAACTCGATGCGGCGATCTCCCTCGATGGAATCGCCATTGTCGCAACGCACTTCTCCCTCCGGGGAATAGCCGGAGCCGGTGAAGGAGAAGCGTCCGCTGGCCGTCACGACGACGCGCACCGTCATCTCGTTCTTTGTGAGCGTGCCGGTCTTGTCGGACGCGACGATGCTCGCCGCGCCCAGCGTCTCGACCGCGCCGAGGTGCCTCACGATCGCATTTCGCTTGGCCATGCGCTGGACACCGAGCGACAGCACGGCGGTAACGACGGCGGGCAGACCCTCGGGCACTGCGGCCACGGCGAGCGCCACTCCGAGAATGAGCACGTCGAGTATGGCGGTGAGGCCATGGACGTCGTCCACGACAATGATCGTGGCGATCATCACGACGGCAATCACGAGGACGATCCCGCCGAGCAGCTTACCGACGTAATCGAGCTCGCGCTGCAGTGGCGTTTCTTCCTCGTGCGTCTCGTGCAGCAGGCCGGCGATGCGTCCGATCTCCGAGTGCATGCCGGTGGCCGTGACGATGGCGGTACCATGGCCGTAGGTGACGGCGGTGCCACCGAAGACCATGTTGCTCTGATCGCCTAACGCGGCTGTCGTGTCGAGCGGCGCATCATCCTTGTTGACAGGAAGACTCTCGCCGGTGAGCGCCGCTTCCGCGGTCTGAAGTGCGGTCGACGTCACGACCCGCGCATCCGCCGCCACGGTGTCGCCCTCCTCGACGAGAAGGAGATCGCCGGCGACGAGCGTTCGCGCCGGAACGCGATGGCGCTCGCCGTCCCTTATCACGGTGGCCTCCGCCGCGGTGATGGCACGGAGCGCGGCAATGGCGGCGGCCGCGCGCGACTCCTGGAGGTAGCCCATCACCGCGTTGAGGAGCACAACGACGAGAATCGTGATCGCCTCGTAGGGAAGCGTCGTATCGCGCTCGTACGCCCAGAGTGCCGCCGAGATCACGGTTGCGGCGAGGAGGAGCAGCACGAGCACGTCCGTGAACTGCGCGAGGAATCTCCGCCATGCCGGAACCGTCGGCTCGGCGGCGAGCTCGTTAGGTCCGAATTGCGCGAGTCGCGCGCGCGCCTCGGCTTCGGAAAGTCCGCGCCGGAGATCGGTGTCGAGCTGCGTCGCGACGTCGCCGGTTGTGGCGCGATATGGCTCCGTCGCGCCCGAGGGTGGCTTCGCGGCCGTCACGCGCGGCACTCCGCGGAGCTCCGCACTGCTGTCAGTCCGCGCGCGCCGTCGGCTGTATGGGCGCGGTGCGCGGCGGCGCTGGCGCGAGCTCGGCGCGAGGTGGCGAACGCTGCCCGTCGAGTGTGGGCGCCGCGGGCAAGCCTGTGACGTCGAGAATCTCCTGCTCATCGAGCGTCTCGCGCTCGAGAAGCGCGTGGGCGAGCGCCTCGAGCTGCCGCCGGTGCATGGTGAGCAGGCGCTTCGCCTCGTCGTGGCACTCGGAGATAATCTTGAGCACTTCCTCATCGATGGCGCGCGCCGTCTCCTCGCTGAACGGCCGTGCGCCGCCCTCGAAGCCCTGGAGGCTGTTGAGGTACGGATTCTCACGCGGCGCGAGCTGCACCAGCCCGAGCCGCTCGCTCATTCCCCAGCGGGTCACCATGTTCCGCGCGAGCGTCGTCGCCTGCTCGATGTCGTTCTGCGCGCCCGTGGTCTTCGTGCCGTAGACGATCTCCTCGGCGGCGCGGCCCCCGAGCATGCCGATGATCCGGGCGCGGAGGTAGCCCTCGGGATAATTGTACCGGTCGCTGTCCGGCCGCTGATAGGTGACGCCTAACGCCTGGCCGCGCGGAACGATGGTGACGCGGTGCACCGGATCGGCGCCGGCGACCACGAGGCCGAGAATGGCGTGCCCGCCCTCGTGATACGCGATCCGCTCGCGGTCGTGCGGGCTCATGATCAAGGCGCGCTCGGGCCCGAGAACGATCTTCTCGAGCGCGTCCAGGAAATCCCGCTGGCGCACCTCGTTCTGTCCGCGGCGTGCGGCGAGGAGAGCCGCTTCGTTCACCAGGTTCTTGATGTCGGCGCCGGCGAGGCCCGGCGTCGCCGCGGCGAGCTCCTCGAGGTTCACCTCCTGCGCGAGCGGGACGCGTCGCGTGTGCACCTCGAGAATTGCTTCTCGTCCGCGCCGGTCGGGAAGATTCACGACGACGTGGCGGTCGAATCGGCCCGGACGCAGGAGGGCCTTGTCGAGGACATCCGGCTGGTTCGTCGCGGCGAGCACGATAATCCCCTGTTCACTCGAGAAGCCATCCATCTCGGTGAGGATCTGGTTGAGCGTTTGCTCCTGCTCGCTCGAGCCTCCAATGACGCTGCGCCCGCGAGCGCGGCCGATCGAGTCCAGCTCGTCGATGAAGATGATCGCCGGTGCGTTCTCGCGTGCCTGCTTGAAGAGATCGCGTACCCGCGCCGCCCCGACGCCGACGATCATCTCCACGAACTCGGAGCCACTCATCGAGAAGAACGGAACGCCGGCCTCGCCGGCAACCGCTTTCGCAAGGAGTGTTTTGCCCGTGCCCGGCGCGCCAACGAGGAGCACGCCCTTGGGCGCGGCGCCGCCGAGGCGGGTGTACTTCTGCGGATCCTTGAGGAAGTCGACTACTTCGACCAGCTCGTTCTCCGCCTCGTCGATGCCGGCGACGTCGTCGAAGGTCACGCGATCCTGCTTGGTGATGTCGAAGCGCTTGGCCTGACTGCGGCCAATGCCGAGCATACCACCCATTCCCATTCCTCCGCCCTGCTTCGCGGCGCGGCGAAAGAGCCAGACGTAGAACAGGATGAGGAGGAGCGCGGGCCCGAAGCCGAACAGCAGTGTCGTGAGTGGGCTGTTCCCCTGATCGATCGGCTCGGCGCTGATCTCGACACCATTTGCGATGAGGAGCGTCTCGAAGTCGGGACCGACGAATGACGGGAGCGTGGTCGCGAACGAGCCCACCTTCTTCGGTGGCGTCTTCGACGTGCTGTCGGTGGTTGGATAGGTGACCGGTGCGCGGAAATGCCCGGTGATCCGCTCACCGCGGCTGTAGATCGCGGCGACGTTGTGCTTGGTGACCTGGTCGCGGAAGAGTGTGTACGGGACGGTGGTCGGCTCGTCGGACGGAGGGAAGAGCAGCCGCGCGATGATGAAGTTCAGAACGAGGATGAGGAGAAACCAGGTGAGCGTCCGACGCGGGGGCATCGGTGCGCGCGGCGGGGGCGTCGCCCCCGCCGGCGTACCCTGGCCGGACGCCCGCGGCGCGGTCGTGACGTTCCGACTGGAGGGCGGCTGTACCGTGCGATCTGGCGAGGTCATTGAGCTCTCGTTGCCGAAGACGACTTCTCCCGATGCCTGAGCATACCACCACGGCGACGTGCACGGCACCGGCGAACACGGCAGAATCGTTCAACGCCCGATGATCGCTCCGTTCAAGACACCCGAGCCGTAGCCGCCCACCTTCCACGTCGAATCGATCACTCGGCGTGAGAGGGAAAATGCAATCCAGGGCAGTCATCGGTCGCCTAACGATAGCGGCGATCGTTGCAGTGGCACCATACGCACGGGCGCAATCGGCGCCGGCGGCTCCAATCGCTGTGCTCCAGTCGGGCACACTCAGCTTTTCCGCGCACGCCACGGTGGGAGACTTCGTGGGCTCGACGACAACCATCATGGGTGCCGTCACCGGCGACCTGCCGGATGCGCGCGGCTGGGTCGAGGCGCCGGTCGCCACCCTCGTGACCGGCAACGAGCACCGCGATCGCGATCTCCGTTCGTCGATGGAAGTGGAGAAGTATCCGTCGATGCGTTTCACGCTCGCGCGCGCGAGCAGCGTCTCACCGAATGGCGGCGCCGCGGCGGCGACACTCCACGGCGCTCTCACGATGCATGGCGTGACCCGAGAGGTCGATCTCCCCGCCACCATCGAACGGAGTGCGGACACGATTCACGTGACCTCCGTCTTTCCCGTGGACCTTCACGACTACCGCATCGGCGGGCTGACGAAGATGCTCGGCCTCTTCCGCATGGATTCACACATCGAGGTCCACGTGGACCTGCGATTCATCGCGACGTCCTCCGTCAATCCCTGAGCCATGACCAGATCACATGTCGCCGCGGCACTCACCGCGGCGTTAGGCACGATTGCGTTTGGCGCCGCTGAGGCGCAGTGCCGTCCCCCGGCGAGCAGCCACGAGGCGCGCCTCTTGGCCTTTTACGAGGCACCGGCCCTCTTCTCCATGGGTAGCGCGCCGGAGCGACTCGCCGCGGGCGCCGTCAGCATCGGTGGCGAGGCGGTTCCCGTTCCGTCGCCTGATGCGGCACTCACGCATCCCACCTTCTGTTATCAGTACACGACCAACAACACGAAGCTGGCGCCGCTGTTCGCTCGTCCGCGCATCGTCGTTGGCCTCCCCGCCGGGTTCGCGGTCGAGGGGAGCTTCGTACCGCCCGTCTCCGTTTCGAATGCCCGCGTCACGGTTGGCAGCCTCGCTCTCTCGCGAACGCAATCGATTCCGCTCGGGCGGGGAAGCGTGCTGCTGGAGCTTCGCGCTCACGGAACGCTGGGCCGGATCCATGGTCCGATCACCTGCCCGCGCTCGAGCCTCCAGCTGAACGACGCGGCGGCGCCGTGCTACGGCACCTCGCCGTCGCGCGACAGCTACGATCCCAAGTCGTTAGGTGTGGAGGCGGCGGCGGGAACCCAGCTTGGCCGGCTCGATGTGTACGCGGGCGGCGGAGCCAACCGGCTCGATCCGCGATTCCGGGCCGGCTTCACCGACGCGCTCGGCAACGTGGATCACACGACGATCGACGTCGCGCTCGTGCGGGGTGTCGCCTATGGCGGCGCGACCCTTCACCTCCGACACGACCTCGCCGTGTCGGGGCAGCTCTACGTCGTTCCAGCGGACGTGTCGACAGTGCGCCTCGGCGTAGCGTATCGAGTGCGCTGACCGCAAGCCGGCAACGCCGCGGCCGATATCAGGCCGCGGCGGCGCTGATCAGCCGAGCAAGACCCTTCGCGGCCATCCGCTCCCACTGCCAGCCGACGGTGATCATGACGGGGTCCGAAACCGATGGCGAGGTGCAGGTGAGAACGACGTCCTGACCCTCTCGCTGACCTTTCGCGCCACCTGGTATGCAGGTCCAGATCCGTCCTTCGGCGTCCGTTACGGTGCGATTGCTCGCCATATGGTTTCCCTCAGGGGGAATCGGGTGGAGGTTCCATCTTCGAAGCTGACCGGGAAATAGACGATTAGTTCAGCTCGGCGCCACCGGTGGCGAGTGACGAACCAGGTCCAGATGCTTGGGCCTTCTGACCAGCGATTCCGGGATACGGGGCCGTTTAGCAGATGCGTATCGCTGGGGAAGCATAACACCCCTGGCGGCCCGCCTGGTGCTCTGATCGTGGTTGCCAACCTCGGGCGCACCGGCTATACTTCGCCCAGCGAAACACGCGCACGATGGCGTGGACAAGTTCCGACGAAATAGGGGCCTGCCAAATGCGAGCGGGCCCCTTTTGCTTCTCGTCGGTGCCGCCGGTTGGCGGCTCCCCTGCGTGAGGGCTTCAGTCACGCACGCGCTGACGCCGGTTCGCATGGCATCGGGTTTTTACCCGGGCCCCGGCGAGGTGCATTACAACAGGGCAGGAGTTTAGAACATGAGAACGACCGGCACCGTCAAGTGGTTCAACGAGACGAAGGGATTCGGCTTCATCAGCCGCGCCGACGGCCAAAAGGATTGCTTCGTCCATCATTCCGCAATCGAGGGTCAGGGCTACAAGACGCTTGCCGAAGGCGAAGCGGTGGAGTTCGACGTCGTCGAGGGGCAGAAGGGACCGGCCGCGGAGAACGTGCGGCGCCTGCGCTCCTGATCGTCAGCACCGCAACGAACCAGATCGAGCCACGTCAACCGACGTGGCTCTTTCATTTTCCCTCGGCGCCGAGCCCTAACGGCAGGCCGACCAGGTCCCGCTACCCGCGCGCTGAATCCAGCGCTGACCCTCTTCGACCCGCCCGAGCTGAATGAGCGAGCAGCCGAGGTAGCCCCGCGCTGTGTGATCGGCGGTGTCGGCGCGAATGGCGCGGACGTAGAACGCTCGCGCCGCCTCGTAGTTCTGCATCGCGAACATCGTGGTGGCGAGCTCCCGCAGTGCCGGCCCGTTGTTCGGCGCGAGCCGTACGGCCTTTACGCCCTCGCCGCTCGCCGTGGCGAGGTCGTTCGACTCGCGCGCGAGTCGCGACAGGAAGACATGAGGCGCCGGATCGTCGGGCAGGCCGACGCTGGCCGCCGTGAGGCGATCGCGCGCGACTTCCCGTTGACCGGCACGGAAGGCCGCGATCCCTTGCTCGAGTGCGCTACGGGCGCGCGCGGTGCGAATGGCGCCGCGCCCGGCGACGGCGCTCGCCACGAGGACGAGCGCGGCGATGCCGGCGAGTGCCCAGCGGCTGCGGCGGACGCGAGAGATCGGTGCTGGCTGCGCAGCCGACGTCGCGGCGGCTGCACTGCGCGTCGGTGCCGAGCTGGATGACGAGGTCTCTTCGGCAACCGGGCTTCGAGCGGGTAGCGCTCGCGTCGCCATCATCGCCGCGGCGGCATGGAACGCGTGGGCGAAGTCTCGCGTCGTAGGATAGCGAAGCTCCGGATCGCGATCGAGCGCTTTCGCCATCACCCCTTGCAACTCGCGTGGCCACGGAATCTCGGGACGCACCGCGGCAAGTGTGCGCGGGCGCTCCGTGAGACGCATGACGACCATCGTTCCCGTTGACGCGGCCGGGAAGGGGAGCTCGCCGGTGAGCATGTTGAAGGCGACCATCGCGAGCGAGTACTGATCGCTGTGGCCGTCCACGGGCTCCCCCGCGAGCTGCTCGGGACTCATGTACTCCGGTGTCCCGACAACGATGCCCGTGCGCGTCACGCCCTGAGCCACTTCGCCCGTCGCCTTAGCGATCCCGAAATCGACGACCTTCACGTTGTCCAGGCCATCCGCATCGGTGCTGACCATGATGTTGTCCGGCTTCAGGTCGCGGTGCACGATGCCGATCGCGTGAGCAGCGTGGAGCCCCTCGGCTGCCTGACGAGTGATGTCGCTCGCCCGCAGTGGCGTGAGCGCCCCGCGCGCCTGCATGACGTGCGTGAGCGTCTCGCCTTCGATGTACTGCATGGCGAGGTAGAGCAGACCGTCCTGTGTCTCACCGAAATCGTAGATCGCCGCAACGTTCGGGTGGTCGATGCGGCTGGCATTCGCGGCCTCGCGATTGAACCGGCCGATCGCATCGGCGTCGCCCGCCATTGCAGGGTGCAGCACCTTGATGGCGCATTGCCGGCCCATCTTCACATGCTCGGCGAGATAGACGCGACCCATCCCGCCGGCGCCCAGTCGCTCGATGATGTGGTATCGCTCGGCGATGATCGACCCGACGAGATCCGTCGACCCTCCCCGCTGCAGCTGGAGAGCGGCGCCGTCCTTGGGACAGAATCGCTCCGTCTCCGGGTATTCGACGTTGCAGGTTGGACAGATCTTCGCGGATGGCACGACGCAATGCTCCGGCTGACGAGAATGGGCGCGATTGAAGGACGCGCGCATCGCTCGACAGTCACGCTCAGGCCGCTCACTCCACCACGATCTTCCCCTGCATCTTCGGGTGCAGGGAGCAGAAGTAGTCATAGGTCCCCGGCTTGGTGAGCGTCGCGCTGTAGCGTTGATCGGTATCGAGCACCGAGGACGCGTGGAACTTGTTCTGGGTGCTCACGATCAGGTGGGGGACGTCGTCCTTGTTGATCCACGTGACCTTGGTGCCGGGCTTCACCGTGAGGACCTTCGGCGTGAAGTCGAAGTTGTCGATGCCGATCTCGTTAGGCGCGAGGACCAGTGCTCGGCGGTCGGTCCGGCTCCGCATCATCGCATCGTGCGACGCGGCCTCGAAGGCCGGCGGCTCCCCCGAGAGCGTGGCGTCGACGACTGCGAGCGCGCTCCGTCCCGGCACGAAGGTGACGTCGGTGATGCCGAGGACGCTCTTGAGACGCTCCGGCTCGACCTTCATCGGGCCTGGCGACGGAGCGGTACCGGGCGTCGGCTGCGGGAACGCCGTCGACATCGCGGTATGGAAGGAGATGTTTCCCTCCACCTTCTGCATGATCTGATGGATGTGGCCATTGAGGACGGTGACGGATCCGAAGCGCCTGACGAGTGCCAGCGCCTGCTCGGAGTCGTCGGTGCCCCATCCCCACTCGGGATAGACGGTCCAGAGCGGGACGTGGGCGAAGAGCACGATCGGGGTGCTCGCGGCGAGGCCGGCGAGATCCCGCTTGAGCCACGCGATCTGGTCGCTGCCTAACGAGCCGAGCCCGCCGGCTTTGAGGTTGAGGACGTTCACGAGGCCCACGAAGTGGACGCCGGAGTGGTCGAAGCTGTACCAGCCGCCTCCATTCGTGCCCTTGCCGTAGCGCGCGAGATACGCCGCGCCGTTGTCGGTAGCGACGTCGTGCTCGCCGGGAACGTAGAAGACGCGGTCCGTCCGGAGCCCTTTGAGGACCTGCGAGGCGGTGTCGAACTCCTCCGGCTTCGCGAGCTGGGTGATGTCGCCGGTGTGCAGAACGAGCGCGGGGCTCTGCGGCAGCGCGTTGACCTTCGCGACCGCCTGCTGCAGGGTTGCGGTGACGTCCTTGTTCGCCTCCTTGCTGAAGCCGATGTGGCTGTCGCTCACCTGCACGAAGAAGATGCTCTTGCGCTCCGCCGGCGTGAGCAGATTCAGGCGGCTGAGCGCGAACGACTTGGGTATGCCGCCCGAGAGCCCCCAGACCGTCGCCGTGCCCGCCCAGGCCATGCAGCGAAGGAACCCGCGCCGGTCGATGCCGTCGTCGCTGGGGTCGGTCGTGATGTAGTTGCTGCCGGCCGGTCGCGTGTTTCCCTGCTCGTCGAACCGGTGATCGTCACGGTCTCGATGGTCGTGCATCGATGGTCTCCAGATGAGTGTCGAAGTGGTGAACTTCCTCATCGAGACCGGCGCGAGTCCCTGTTTATTCCAGGGCCTCGAGCGGGGAATATTTCACGCGCGGGAGAAGTCTCCGCACGCCTAACGACGCAGCCTCGGCGCCGCTACCGCGTCAACGAGCAGCGGGCCGCCATGGCGGCGACGACTTCGGGTCCGAGCTTCATCGCGAACTTCACGACGACGCGGTTGCTGGCGCGCAGCGCGCCGAAGAGGGCCGTCGGCGGCTCGATGCCGAAATCGGACATCAGGATCGGGACGGCGCCCCGGGCTTCGATCGTGCCATCCGCGAGCCGCGTCGTGCCGACGTCCATCTTCACGGCATTCTCGTGGCCGGCGATGGCGAGAGCTCCCACCGTGCTGACGGTGAGCGCGTTCGTCGTGTCGGCGCTGTCGCGTACTGCCTCGAAGAGCGCGGTGATGTACGCTGGGCGCGTCGGGTCCTCCGCCTTGAGCGCGCGTCGCAGGCTCTTCTCCATTTGTGCGTGTCCACATTTCAGCGCGCTCACCGGCACCTTGACTTGCACGCTCTTGAGGTAGCGCGGGAAGTCCGGATCCTCCTTGAAGCTCACGTCCACGGCGATCGTGGCGTCGATTGCGGTCGCGCTGCAGCTCCATCCGTGGATGTTCGACGACCCTTCGATCCACACTCGGCTCTCCTCGCCGACCGCGAGCTCCGCGATCGATTGCGCACGCGCTGTCGCGGCGAGGACTGCGACGAGGGTGAGGGTGATCGGGCTTCGTGTCCACATGCTCGTGAGGCTCCAGGTTGCTGCCGCCAATTGGCTTCTCTCTTCTCCTGCTCACGTGTGAAGGGTAGGCGCCCCAGAGGGCACGGTCTGTCGGGTGGAGGCGGGAAGATCGGTGCGGTTATGCCCCGCATCATGAAGGGGATTCGCCGACAGGGTGCCTTGTCCGGTGTTGCGGGCGCGCAGCACTGGTGACCCGGCGTTGGGTTGGACGAGTATAGCAGGAGTATCGACTTGCTTAACGCTTCGCCTTATCGTGGTTGCCTCATGTCGCACACCCCCTGGCTGCACGCGCCGATGCGTGCACTGGTCCAACTCGCGAGCCCGCTCATCCTTTGCGGAGGCATGCTCGCATGCGGGCACGATCGGGTCGCAGCGCCAGCGCCGGGGCGCATCGAGATCGCCGGTGGGAACGCGCAGCACGGCGTGCCCGGGCAGCCGCTGGCCTTGCCGATCGCCGTCGTCGTGCGGGACGGATCGGGCGATGCCGTGGGCGACGTCCACGTCTCATGGCTGGCTGACGATGGCGGCACCATCGCTCCCGGCGAGAGCATCACCGACGCGTCGGGGCGCGCGACCGCCACCTGGACGCTCGGAGCGAGCCGCGAGGCGCATCGCGCGCGTGCCATCGCCACCGGCTACAGCGTCGCGCAGTTCTCGGCGACCTCGCCGGCCGAGGTCGAGCTGCCGTTCGATGTGATCACGCCGCTGACGCTCGAGACCTACGATCGATCCGGGCAGACCGTGCATCCGGATTTCGTGACCACGGGTCCCCAGTGGACGCACGCCTCCGACTATCTCTTCCTCACGCCATACCCGAACGGGAACGCCGTGCTGGAGAATCCATCGATTTACGAGAGCCTGGACTTCCTCAACTGGAGCGCGCCGGGCGGTGTGACCAATCCCATCGCCGCGCCGCAGGAGGGCTACTTCTCCGATCCCGACGCGCTGTTCGAACCCGACCACAATGAGCTCTGGCTCTACTTCCGCCAGGTGACCCAGGCGAACGTCGTGCGGCTCACGACCTCGCGGGACGGCGTGACCTGGAGTACGTCCATCGAAGTTGCGCGGGCGCCGAACCACCAGCTCATCTCGCCCTCGGTGGTGCGGCGCGGGCCTAACGAGTGGCTGATGTGGGCGGTGAACGGGAACGTCGGCTGCACGGGTGCCGACGCGACGGTCGAGCTGCGGCGATCGATGAACGGCACGGTCTGGTCGAATGCGGAGCCCGTGGCGCTCTCCCAGCCGGGCGTCTTTCCCTGGCACATCGACGTCGAGTGGATTCCGAGTCTCAGCGAGTACTGGGCGCTTTACAACGGCAAAACCGCCGGGACATGCACCACCGGCGCAGTCTACCTCGCGACGAGCCCCGACGGCGTGCACTGGCGAACCTACCCGTCGCCCGTGCTGGCCCAGGGCGCCATTCCCGAGCTGCAGGACATCGTGTATCGCTCCACGTTCTCCTTCGACGCGGCGGCGGACGCGGTGACGCTCTGGTACTCGGGCGCGCGGTTCAACAATAGCAATTACATCTGGCGCTCCGCCGTGCAGCGGCGCCACCGCGCGGATCTCTTTGCGACGATCAACACGCCCACAACGCTCACGGCGTCGAAGGCGATCGCGGCCAGCGCGCTCCGTCTGCCCCAGCCGCGCGACTTCCCCTGACCGACCCGCCCCAGTGTCGACGGCCGGCGGTGCGGAGGGAGCAATTCTTGCAAATAGTCCTTGGGTTATTCACTCGAGGGAGCGCGTATGTCGAGACATGGAGCAGCACTCGCAACCGTCGTCTGCCTGACGTTGGTGGCGGCGTGCGGCAAGAAGGATCAGAATGCGGATACCTCGGCTGTCGGGAGTGGCGCCACTGCGTCCGCCAAGCCGGCACCGACAGCGGGGTCGTCGACCGGGGCGAGCGCTAACGCATCGCTCTCCGATCCGAACATCGTCTACATCCTCGATCAGGCGAACGCCGCCGACAGCGCGCGCGGCCGCCTTGCCGAAACGAAGGGGACGAGCACCGAGGTCAAGAACTTCGGGCGGTTGATGGTTGGCGAGCATCATGCCCTCCGCCAGCAGGGCCAGCAGCTCGCCAAGAAGCTGAACGTCACGCCGCAGGCCCCGCCTAACGATCAGAGCGAGGCGCAGGCGAAGACCGAGATGGATAGTCTCAACGCCATGCCGAAGGGCAAGGCCTGGGACAAGGCGTACATCGACTTCGAGCTGCCCTACCATCAGCAGTTGATGCAGACCGCGACGAAGGCGCTCGACGCCGCGCAGAATCAGGAGCTCAAGGATCTCATCAAGAAGGCGGCGCCCGTGGTCCAGAAGCACATCGACCACGCCAAAGCGGCTCAACAGAAGCTGGGAAGCTGATCTCCACCCTGGCCCCCGCTCCGTCGCCGGATCGCGAGACGGAGCGCGGGGTCGACGGTGAGTACTCCTGCAACCTCGCAGGCAGCGGTCAGCCGGTTTGAGTGTCGCCCTCGAGCAGGCGCTCCACCGACTCGTCGACGAATCGGCCCACCAGTCCGCGCTGCGCATCCGCATCGCATACGCCAACGATGGCGCTCGCACCGAGCGCGGCACCCCACCACGACGTCGTGTGCCAGGCACCGATCGACAACGCCGGCGGGGTAGTTGGCGGCGCGGGAGACGGTGCGACGTAGAAATACGGCTCATCGCTCTCCTGGTCACCAGGCGAGAGCCCGACGCCGATCGTCTGCAATCGCCTCCCGGCCGGCAGCCTAACGAGCGTCGCGATATCGAAATGGTGTGGCCAGCAGCGCACCTGCCCGGCGCCGTCGAAGGCTGCGCCGTACGCCTCGAGAAAGGCGCTCGCATTGCCATACCAGCGCGCGAGCTCCTCGAGATCGTCACCATCGGCGTGAAAGCCGGCGCCGGTATCCGTAGCGCGTGGCGAGATCGTGAAATGCAGTGTCGATCGGAGCCGCGACGAATCCAGACCAGCGTTGCCGATTCGACCGGCGATCCACGCGAGCGCCTCGGCGCGCGACGCGCCATCGAGAGCAAAGGCGGCTTTCTCCTGGCCGGATGCATCGTCGATCACGAGCAGCGCGAGGTCGGGCACGCGCAACGCGACGCGAATCGACCTCGGCGCGACGATCGGCTGCGTGGCGAGCGCCCGGTGCGCGGCGAGCCAGCTCATGCTCGTGTGGCTGTCATCTGCTTCTGCTGGAATGAACGACACGGCTGCGAGGGCGAGGAGCTCTGCGGCGTGATGCAGCGTTTCACGCGTCGCGACGAGCGCGCCCGGAGGAACCACGCCGAGTGTGCTCCAGCGTGTCTGCGGGGCGAACCGCTGCTCACGCACGGCTCGGCGTCGCGACCGGAAGGGAGAGGATGAAAGTCGAGCCCACGCCGACCTTGCTCTCGACAATGAGATCTCCGCGCATGCCGCGGGCTAGCTCGCGGCTGATGGACAGTCCCAGCCCCGAGCCCTCGCCGATATTGGTGAGACTGCGATCGAGCTGCACGAAGGGCTCGAATACCGCCTGGAGCTTTTCCTTCGGGATGCCGACGCCACTATCACGCACGTAGACGTGCACTGTGGTTCCTTCGACGACACAGTTGACTGAGATCTTGCCAGCCCGCGGCGTGAACTTCACCGCATTGGAGAGCAGGTTGACGATAATCTGGCGCACCTTGTCGCTGTCGCCTTGCGCGGCAAGCGATTCATCCCAGTCGCCAAGGGAAAAAGTCAGTTGCTTCGCGCGCACCTGCGGCGCGACGAGCGTTTCGATGTCGGTCAGCAACGCGCGAAGGGGGACGCGCTCGTTGGCGAAGCTCACCTTCGCCGCCTCGAGCCGCGCGAAGTTCAGGATGTCGTTGATGAGCGAGAGGAGTGCCCGCTCGCTCCGGCTAATTCGATTGAGATCCTCGAGTTGTTCGGGGGTGACGGGCCCACGCAGACCCATGCGCAGCAGTTCCGCGTAGCCGGCAATCGCGTTCAGGGGAGTGCGCAGCTCGTGGCTCATGACGGCGAGGAACTCCGTCTTCGCGCGATTCGCCGCCTCAGCATCGGCGCGCGCCATCTCTGCCTCTACGGTCTCCTGCTCGAGCCGCTCGTTCAGCTCTTCCAGCTCCTCAGCGAGTGATTGCGCTTCTTCGGTCTGCGCCTCGAGCTCCGCCGCCTGCTGCTGCAGCTGCTCTGTGAGCTGCGCGAGATGCGCGCTGACGCGCTCCGCCCCCTGCCGCGCCGCGGTCTCGGCGGCGAGCACGCGTGCCTGCTCTTCGGCCTTTCGGCGCTCCGTGAGATCTCGGGTGATCTTTGCGAAACCGACGAGCGCGCCGGTCGATCGGTCGCGGAGTGCCGTGATGACGACGTTGGCCCAGAAGCACGTTCCGTCCTTGCGAAGGCGCCAGCCCTCGTCCTCGACCCGTCCCGTCTTCGACGCGACCTCGAGCTCCCATGAGGGTTTGCCCGCGTCGATGTCAGGCTGCGTGTAGAACGTCGAGAAGTGCTTGCCGACGATCTCGCCCTCGACGTACCCCTTGAGGCGGGCCGCGCCTGGATTCCAGGTGCGTACGAATCCGCGCTCGTCGAGGAGGAAGATCGCGTAATCGGTGACGCTCTCGACGAGCAGCCGATGTAGGTCTCCGACCTCCCCGGTGGCGCCATACGCTTCGTTCGGCACGGCAGGTCGAGCGCTCATCCGGTGTTCCGCTGGTCGAGGAATGGCACAAGAACTAGCCGCGCGCGAGTGTCACAGATTGCACAGAAAACATGCATGACACAATACAGCGAAAAACGGCGGGAGCCATGACGCCCCGCCGGATAGATTCTTCCAACGCTCAGGACGACAATCCCTTCACGTACCACGCCAGGATTCAATGAGCACTCGATACGACTCGATGACGTATCGCCGCTGTGGGCGAAGTGGAATTCTGCTGCCGATCATCTCGCTCGGGCTCTGGCACAACTTTGGGAGCGTCGATCCGTTCGAGGAGTCGCGCGCCATGGTGCTGCGCGCCTTCGACCACGGCGTGACCCATTTCGATCTCGCCAACAACTACGGTCCCGAGCCCGGCTCCGCGGAGGAGACCTTCGGCCGCATTCTCGGCCGCGACCTTCGCGAATATCGCGATGAGCTGATCATCTCCACGAAAGCCGGGTACCGCATGTGGCCCGGACCGTACGGCGAGTGGGGCTCGCGCAAGTATCTCATCGCGAGCCTCGATCAGAGTCTCAAGCGCATGGGCATTCCGTACGTGGACATCTTCTACTCACATCGTCCCGATCCGGATACGCCGCTCGAGGAGACGATGGGTGCGCTCGACTTCGCGGTACGAAGCGGCCGAGCGCTGTACGTGGGCATCTCGAGCTACTCGCCCGATGACACACGCCGCGCCGCGGAGATGCTCGGCGAGCTCGGGACGCCCTGCCTCATCCATCAGCCGCGCTACAGCATGTTCGACCGGTGGATCGAGAAGGGGCTCCTCGACGTCCTCGAGAAGCGCGGCATCGGCTGCATCGCCTTCTCACCGCTCGCGCAGGGGCTTCTGACGAATCGCTATCTTCGCGACATCCCCCCGGACTCCCGGGCGGGGAAGCCACATGGGTATCTCAGGCCTAACGAGATCACGCCCGAGCGCCGCGCGCAGATCGCGGCGCTGGACGAGACCGCGTCCGAGCGCGGCCAGAGCCTGGCGCAGCTCGCGATCACCTGGGTCCTCCGCGACGAACGCATGACTTCCGCCATCATCGGCGCGAGTCGCGTGTCGCAGCTCGAGGAGAATCTCGCGGCGCTCTCCGCCGCGCCACTCACCAAGGACGAGCTGCGTCGGATCGACGCTGTTCTCGAGGAGAAGAGCTGATCGATTTGGGTTCGATGTCGGTCGTCGAGATCGCACCCGGGACTCGCCCTGCCGGGTGCGATATCAGTCTCGCGAACAACTCAGGTGAGCGCTTCCCTTAGCAAAACGCTGCCTTCGCGCACCATCGTCGTGTCACAGCTGAAAGCGAAGCGCAGCGCGTCGGAGCAGCTGTTGCCGAAGGCGTCGCCGGGCGCGGAGCCGATGCCCTGGTCGGCGAGCATCGTCGCGAGCGCGTCGGCGTCGGCAACCTCCAATCGCTCGTAGACCGACGGATCGAGCTCGGCCCAGACATAGAAGGCGCCGCGCGGCGCGAACGGCCGCACGCCCGGGATACCTGTCAGCGCGCGGAGCATCGTGTCCCGCCGCTCGTGATAGACCTCGCGCATCTCCACGATGTGGCGATCGCTGCCGGTGATGGCGGCGAGCGCCGCCCACTGCGCGACGCTGTTCACACCATTGATCGTGCAGCGGAGCAGCTTGGGAATGCGATCGTGGAGGACGGGATCGTTCGTGACGATGTAGCCGGTGCGGAGCCCGCTCATCGCGTGGCTCTTCGAGAATGAGAAGATGCTCACGACGCGGCGCTCGTCCGGGCGCGCGAGCGCTCCGATCGAATGGTGTACGTGCGGCGCGTAGATCACGTCCTCGTAGGCTTCGTCCGAGACGATCCAGAGGTCGTGGGCGCGCGCGAGCTCGAGGATGCCGGCGAGCGCGTCGCGCGAGAGGACCGCACCGGTGGGGTTGTGCGGCGTGTTGAGGAAGATCGCCGCCGTGCGGGGCGTGATGGCGCCGCGGATGTCGTCGACGCGATACGCGTAGTCGGCGTCGGCGCGCAGCGGCACGCCAACGGGTACGGCGCCCGCGAGTCGGATGTTCTCCGCGACCTCGGTCCACATCGGATCCGGGATGATCACTTCGTCTCCCGGAAGGAGGAGCGCGCCGAAGGCGACGAAGAGCGCGTGCATCGCTCCGTTCGTGACGAAGATGTCGTCGGCAGTGGCGCTCGTCAGCCCGTTCTTCTCCGCGACTTTGCGCGCGAGCGCACGACGGAGCTCGGGAATCCCATTGTTCGGGACGTAATGCGTCTTGCCGGCGTGCGCGGCTTGCGTGATCGCGTCAATTACATGCGCCGGCGGCGCGAAGCTGGGATCACCGGACTCGAATCGGTAGACGCGCTTTCCCGCGGCCTGGGCGGCGAGGAGTCGCTCGCGGATCTGAACGATCTTGCCGAGGGAGAGGTGATCCAGCGGATGGTCGTGGGGGGCTGCGGGGGTGGTGAGGGCGGCAGCGAGAGAGGCGGCGGCAACATCGGGCACGGCGCTGGGCGGCATGAGAGCCTCGATGAATAGACGGCG
>Ga0136846_1229019_pt1 | contig 26790 bp, 25 predicted proteins | sample HopSoiMetagenom2_FD_96841 | JGI IMG/M metagenome (GOLD analysis project Ga0136846, IMG submission 96841) | Grasslands soil microbial communities from Hopland, California, USA - 2 Assembly 2016 (version 4) | ecosystem: Environmental > Terrestrial > Soil > Grasslands | place: USA: Hopland... | reverse complement strand
GCCAATGCGGCCGGCCGCTATGTGCACAAGGTCGACCAGCACGACGCGCCGCTGGACCCCAACTTCCTGGGCGCCGGCCGCTGCATGACCGACAACGAAGGCCGCTACAGCTTCAAGACCATCAAGCCCGGCGCTTACCCCTGGGGCAACCACCCCAACGCCTGGCGGCCGCAGCATATTCACTTCTCGCTGTTCGGCGACTACTTTGCCAGCCGCCTGGTCACGCAGATGTATTTCCCCGGTGACCCCCTGCTGGGCTATGACCCGATGTACATGGGCGCGCCCGACAGCGTGCGCGAACTGATGGTCTCCAAATTCAGCCTGGACGTGACCGAAGCCGACTACGCGCTCGGCTACGTGTTCGACATCGTGCTGCGCGGCCCCAAGGGCACGCGTTTTGAATAACCGGGAAGAAAAGACCACCATGAGCCAGCTCAAACAAACCCCTTCCCAGACCGTCGGCCCCTTCTTTGCCTACGGCCTCACCCCCACGCAATACGGCTACGACCTCAAAAGCCTCTTCACGCCCGTGCTGGCCCAGCCGAACGCGCAAGGCGAACACATCCGCATTACCGGCCAGGTGTTTGACGGCGCCGGCAACGCCGTGATGGACGCCATGGTCGAGATCAGCCAGCCCGACGGCAGCGGCCAGCCTGTCGCCTCGGTGGCCGATGCCGAAGCACGCGGCTTCACCGGTTTCGGCCGCTGCGGCACCGGCACCCTGCCGCAAAGCCACTATGAGTTCCTCACCGTTAAACCTGGCGTGGCCGTGCAAGGGCAGGCGCCCTTCATCAATGTCTGCGTCACCATGCGCGGGCTGCTGGTGCATACCTTTACGCGCATCTACTTTGAAGATGAAGCAGCGGCGAACGATAAAGATGCGGTGCTGGGCAGCGTGCCGGCTGCAAGGCGCGGCACCTTGATCGCCAAACGCCAGAGCACGGGCGCCGGCCCTGTGTACCGCTTTGACATCCATATGCAGGGCGACAGGGAAACGGTGTTCTTCGACCTGTGAGCCGGGGCGGGCTTTTTGCTACTAAATAGATAGCTGAAAGCCCATGACTGGTCTGGGCTAGAGCCTGTTTTTATTCTCGAATGGGCGGCGCGGTTGTGCTCGACCCGAATTCTTCAACCCGGCATGAGCCGCGGATCCGGCTTTGCCGGGCCGCGGGCGGGCGGCTCCTCAGGGGGAACAGGAAGCTACACGCAGTGAGTGACCGTGGGGGCTCAATCCTCACCGTAGTCGTGATCGGGGTGATTGACGGTGCCGAGCTTCCAGTAGCCGCGGCCCACGATGCGGCTGCGGTCCACGCCGAGTTCGTCAATCAGCAGCGTACGGATGCGCCGCATGGCGGCGGCCTCGCAGGCCAGGTAGATGCGGGCATCGCCGGCAGGTGCGCCGGCTTGGCGCAAGGCTGCTTCCAGTGCCTGGCCGGCTTTGTTGTTGTCGGTGCCGCGGGGTATCCACTGGATGTCCAACTTTGCGAGGCTTCGCAGCGGGCGCTCTTCAGCCGCATCCACCACTTCGACCAGCACCTTCACCTGCGCTTTCGCGGGCAGGCTGGCAAGAATGGTTTCAAACGCCGGCAGTGCGCTGTCGTCGCCAATGAGGAAATGCGACGGCGCATCCAGCTGGACTTTGTAGCCCGGGCCGGGACCCATCAAAAACAGCACCTGGCCCGGCTGCGCCTGTGCGGCCCAGGTGGAGGCAGGGCCGACACCGTGCAACACAAAATCCACATCGACCTCGTGCGCATCGGGGCGCACCACCAGCGGCGTGTAAGTGCGCATGGACTTCGGGCGTGGGCCGTCGGGCAGCGGCCGCTCTGGCTCCGTCTGGCCCGGTTCGGGGAAGATCAGCTTCATATAAGAAGCCGGGTCGTTTACCTCAAAGCCTTCAAGCTCCGCGCCCTGCAGGGTGATACGCCGCATCAGCGGGCTCAGGGTCTGCACGCGGGTAACTTGCACACGGCGCGGCGGCCGGCGTTTGCGCGGTGCAGCTTCGGGGGATGGTGTGGCAGCAGGTGTAGAGGGGGTTGTGGACATGGTGTCTTTCAGGGGGCGGCGCGCTTCGCGCTGCCGGGGTGGAACCGTTCTAATTGAGAATAATTATCATCTGATTGCAATGTCCGGTGGTTTGCAGGGGCAAGCAGGCGGAAGAAAAGAAAAGGAGAAGGGCAGGAGGGACGATGTCCTACCCGCCCGCGCCGACCCCGTACAGTAAAGTAAGTGCCAGCGATGCCCGCCCTGCCGGGCCTGCGCCGTCTCCCGTTCTCACCCCCTTCATCCCTCTTCAGCGCTTATGACCACCTTCGGAACCCCTTTGTCCCCCCACGCCACCAAAGTCATGCTGCTCGGCTCCGGCGAGCTTGGCAAAGAGGTGCTGATCGCGCTGCAGCGCCTGGGTGTGGAGACGATCGCCACCGACCGCTACGACAACGCCCCGGGCCAACAGGTCGCCCACCACGCGCGCACCATCACCATGAGCGACCCGGCGCAGCTCAAGGCCCTGATTGAAAAAGAACAGCCCGACCTGGTCGTGCCTGAAATCGAGGCGATTGCCACGGCCATGCTCGAAGAGCTGGAAGCCGCCGGCACGGTGCGCGTCATCCCCACGGCCCGCGCCGCGCGCCTGACCATGGACCGCGAAGGCATTCGCCGCCTGGCGGCCGAAACGCTGGGTCTGCCGACCAGTCCCTATGTGTTTTGCGACTCGCTGCAAGAGCTGCAAGCCGCCATCGACTCCAAAATCGGCTACCCCTGCATCGTCAAGCCCGTGATGAGCTCCTCGGGCAAGGGCCAGAGCAAGATCGCCAGCCCTGACGACGTGAAAAAAGCCTGGGACTACGCCATGGCCGGCGGCCGCGTGAGCCACGGCCGTGTGATCGTCGAAGGCTTTATCGACTTCGACTACGAGATCACCCAACTCACGGTGCGCGCTGTCGGCGCTGATGGAACAATCGAAACCCATTTCTGCGAACCCATAGGCCACATCCAGGTCAGCGGCGACTACGTCGAAAGCTGGCAGCCACACCCCATGCGCGAGGCCGCGCTCAAGAAGAGCCGCGACATCTGCAAGGCCGTGACCGACAACCTCGGCGGGCAGGGCCTGTTTGGTGTCGAACTGTTCGTCAAGGGCGACGACGTCTGGTTCAGCGAAGTGAGCCCGCGACCGCACGACACCGGCATGGTGACGATGTGCACGCAGTGGCAAAACGAGTTTGAGCTGCATGCACGCGCCATCCTGGGCTTGCCCGTCAACACCGCGCTCAAGAGCCCGGGTGCCAGCGCGGTGATCTATGGGGGTGTGGATGCAGAGGGCATCGTGTTTGACGGCGTGGCCGAGGCGCTGCGTGTGCCCAACTCCGATATCCGCCTGTTCGGCAAGCCCGAAAGCTTTGTGAAGCGCCGCATGGGCGTGGCGCTGGCCTTTGACGCCGATGTGGAAACCGCGCGCGTCAACGCCAAAAAGGCTGCTGCGCTCGTCAAGCCGCGCAAGGCTGGATGAACACAGGTTTTTGACAAGCCGGGAACTTGAGGCCACACCCGAAGTCGCTCTTCATATGAATCTTGGTGAACTCCATATTTTTGAAGATGCCACCTGGCGCGTGCTGATCTCCGCGGTGGTCGCGGTCGTGCTGGCCCTGGTGGTGCACCGTGTCGGCGCCGCGGTGGTCCGCCGCGTCACGCGCCACCTGCCCATCTCCAGCGCGGTGGCGCGCCGCATTTGGCGGCCCGCGCGTTTTGCGTTGCCGCTGGTCGCACTACAGGCCGTCTGGCAGGCCGCACCCGACGCGTTACCGCTGATTGCGCAGGTGCGCCACGGCAATGCCTTGCTGCTGCTGGCTACGCTCACCTGGCTGGCGCTGCGCGCGATTGACGGCGTCGCGCAGGGCGTCACGGGGCAGTATTCGGTAGATGTAGAAGACAACCTCAATGCGCGCCGCATCCATACCCAGACCCGGCTTCTCGCGCGCACGGCTGGCTTCATGGTGCTGGTGGCCGGGTTGTCGATGATGCTGATGACCTTCCCCGGTGCGCGGCAACTGGGCGCCAGCCTGCTGGCGTCTGCGGGCGTGATCGGCATCGTGGCCGGTATCGCGGCAAGGCCGGTGTTCAGCAACCTGATCGCCGGCCTGCAGCTGGCGCTGGCCCAGCCCCTGCGCATCGATGACGTACTTATCGTGCAGGGCGAATGGGGCCGGGTCCAGGAAATCACCGGCACTTATGTGGTGCTCAAGATCTGGGATGAGCGCCGCCTCATCATCCCGCTGCAGTGGTTTATCGAAAACCCCTTCCAGAACTGGACGCGCAGCAGCGCACAGATCATCGGCACGGTGTTTCTGTGGGTGGACTACCGCATGCCGCTGGAGCCATTGCGCGAGGCTGCGCGCCGCGCCTGTGAGGCCGCGCCTGAATGGGACAAGCGCCTGTGCCTGCTTCAGGTGGTAGAGGCCGGTGAGCGCAGCATGCAGTTGCGCATACTGGTGACCTCAGGCAACTCCAGCCTGAACTGGGACTTGCGCTGCAAGGTGCGCGAGGCGCTGGTGGACTTCATGCAGCGCGAATACCCGCAGCATTTGCCCTTGATGCGGGCCGAAGTGACACGGGAAGGTGACCCGCTCAGGGATGCCGAACTTGCAGGGAAATCACCGCAAGCCTGAGGCTTGGGCTTGGGTCAGCTTCAGGCGGCCGCGTCCAGGAAACCCGCAAATACCGCGCTGCTGACGAGCTCGAATTCCTTGGCTTCAGGCAACTGGTAGTGCCACCACTCCGTCGGGTGATGCACAAAGCCAGCCTCCAGCATGATGGTCAGCAGATACATGCGGTTCAGTTGCACCACAGCGGGAAGGTCGGGATAAAAGTGATGTGAAACTGGCGTCATGGTGTCGACCGGCGTTCCCATGTCCAGCTCGTTGCCAGCGGCGTCCAGCAGTGTCAGGTCTACCGCTACGCCACGCGTGTGATTGGAGCCTTTGGCCGGGTCAGCCACATAGCCAGGCACAGGCAGCACCGCCCAGAGCGCCTCCTGCGCCTCGTGCGGGCGAAAGGCGTCAAAAATCTTCAACTTGAAACCAAAGCCGCGCGCTGCTGTCACCGCCCGGCGCAGGCATGCTTCGGCCTCGGGGTGCAAAAAGCACAGCGTGTGGTCGTAGATCACCTTGCCTGTGAAGTTGTCTTCCCGCGCATACATCATGTCGATGACGACATCGTGCGTGGCTTCTCGGATCTGGATGAGGGGCGCTGGCGTCATGGCAGGAGAGAATAGGTTTACTGGAAGGCAACTTCCGAAAAACTGCGCAGCTTGCGGCTGTGCAGTTGCGTGATGCCTTCGGCGCGCAGCAGCTCGACGGCGCGTATGCCGATGCGCAGGTGCTGGTCGACGCGTTCGCGGTAGAAGTGGTTGGCCATGCCGGGCAGCTTGATCTCGCCGTGCAGCGGCTTGTCGCTCACGCAGAGCAAGGTGCCGTAGGGCACCCGGAAGCGAAAGCCGTTGGCGGCAATCGTCGCGCTTTCCATGTCCAGCGCCACGGCGCGGCTCTGGCTGAAGCGGCGTTGCGGCTGGTTGCCGGGCAGCAGTTCCCAATTGCGGTTGTCGGTAGAAGCGACCGTGCCGGTGCGCATGATGCGTTTGAGGTCGGGGCCGGAGGCCTGTGTCACATCTTCTACCGCTTGCTCCAGGGCCTTCTGAATCTCGGCCAGCGCCGGGATGGGCACCCACAGCGGCAGTTCTTCGTCCAGCACGTGGTCTTCGCGCACATAGCCGTGGGCCAGCACATAGTCGCCCAGTTGCTGGCTGTTGCGCAGGCCGGCGCAGTGGCCCAGCATGATCCAGGCGTGCGGCCGCAGCACCGCGATGTGGTCGGTGATGTTCTTGGCATTGGCCGGGCCCACACCGATGTTGACCATGGTGATGCCGGTGCGGTCGGCACGCAGCAGGTGGTAGCCCGGCATCTGCGGCAGGCGCGGCGGCTGCACACCGAGCTCGTCGCCCGGCGCCGCAGGCAGGCCGGTGCGGCGCGTCACCACATTGCCGGGTTCGATGAAAGCGATGTACTCGCTGTTGGGGTCGGCCATGGCCTCATGGCCCAGGCGCACGAACTCATCGATATAAAACTGGTAATTGGTGAAGAGCACAAAGTTCTGGAACCAGTGCGGCGAGGTGCCGGTGTAGTGGCGCAGGCGTTGCAGGGAGTAGTCAACACGTGCCGCGGTGAACAGCGACAGCGGCTGCGGCTCGCCGGGCAGGGTCTCATAGGTGCCATTGGCGATGCCGTCGTCCATGGCGCCCAGGTCGGGCAGGTCGAACACATCGCGCATCAGCATGCGGCGCTCGGCGCTCATGTTGCCTTCGATGTGGTCGTTTTCCGCAAATGAGAAATGAATCGGGATGGGCTGCGTGCTGGTGCCGATCTCCAGTTCCACATCATGGTTTTGCATCAGCAGGCGGAACTGCTCCAGGTAGTAGTTGCCGTACAGGTCAGGCCGCGTCAGCGTGGTCTCAAAACGGCCGGGGCCCGCGACAAAACCAAAACTCAGTTGCGAGATGTCGGGCGTCTCCAGAATGGCGCGGGCCACCGTGTCGGTGTGGATGCGCACGAAGGGATAGCAGGCACGCACATGGCCGGGCAGGGTTTCGCCGGCCACATAACGCTGCATGGCGTCGCGCAGGTGGGCGATCTGCTGGTCATAAATGGCGCGCACCTGGGCCAGGGCGGCGGCCGGGTCGCGGTAACGGGTGGGGGCGATGAAGGGAGGGAGATAAGGCATGAGAAATGGGCTGTGTTGTTATTGTGGGGTTTACTTTTTGGTGGCGACGCGTGCCAGGCTGATCTGATCGGCTTCGGTCACCACAGCTTCGCGTTTCTTGCGATCAAAGAGGCACAGAACGCGGCCCTGCCGGTTTTTCATGTGAGCCTGCGGGTAGCGGCCGGCCACCAGCAGGGCGATCATCCCTACGCTGTCGTCGTAAGCCATGGGCCGGCCGGCAGGTTTGGCCTGCTTCAGGCCGCTGGCCTTGACGCACGCCGCAGCGACCTCTTTGTCATGCGCTGACCAGGCTTCAGGCGAAGATGCTTGCGCCGTACCGGCCAGCAAGGCCAAGGCCGACAGAAAGGTGGCGTTGAAAAACAGGCGGTGCATGAAAACTCCTGTAATGCCCGTGCGGGCAAGGGGGCGGGCATGCCCTCATTGTGCGGCAAGTGACACGGCCTCGTCCTAGAATGCATCGATGCACCATTACCAGCCATCAAGGCCATTGAACCACCTGCAGGCCATGCTGGGCGGTCTGGCAATTGTCCTGTGCCTGCACGCAGCCCATGCCCAGGCGCCGGCCCCTGCGCCAGCAGCGCCCGCCCCGGCAGCCGCTCCGGCCCAAATCTCACGCGACGCCCAGCGCGCTTATGAAACCACTCGTGACAAGCTGGTGCAGATACGCACCTTGCTGCGCAACTCCAACACCCAGGCCAGTGTGGGGTCCGGTTTTTTTGTGTCGGCCGATGGCCTCATCATCACCAACTTCCACGTGGCCAGCCAGTTGGCGCTGGAGCCCGAGCGCTACCGCGGCGTCTATGTGCCGGTAGACGGCAAGGAGGCCGAGGTCGAATTGCTCGCCTTTGACGTGCGCAACGACCTGGCCCTGCTGCGCGTGAAGGCGCCCGCCACCGGCATGCCGCAGCTGGCCTTTCGTGATGCGGCAAAACCGCTGGGGCGCGGTGAGCGCATTTATTCGCTCGGCAATCCTCTGGACATCGGCTTTGCCGTCACCGAAGGCACTTACAACGGCCTGGTGCAGCGCAGCTTTTACCCGCGCATCTTTTTCGGCGGCGCACTCAACCCCGGCATGAGTGGCGGCCCCGCGCTGGATGATTCAGGCCAGGTGGTCGGCGTCAATGTGTCCAAGCGCCTTGATGGCGAATTGCTGAGCTTCCTCATTCCTGCCCAGTTCGCCCAGGCCTTGCTGGCCAAGGCCGCGTCGGCCAAGCCCATCACCAAGCCGGCGCATGCCGAAGTAGCCCGGCAACTCGGCGAGCACCAGGATCTGCTGACGAAAAAATTCACCGCAGCACCCCTAACCCCGCAAAAGCACGGCGGCTACAGTGTGCCCGTGCCCGACGATGCGCTGGCCCGTTGCTGGGGCCGGGGGCGCGAGCCCGACTTCAAAGCCTTCGAGCTGGAGCGCACGGATTGCCAGATCGACAGCCACGTGTTCGCCGGCGACTTCAATACCGGCTACATCCGCCTGCGTTATGAGGCCTACAACGCACCCAAGCTGGGGCCCCTGCGTTTTTCGGCGATGTATTCGCAAAGTTTTGCCAATGAATACTTCGCCACACGGGGCTCGCGCAAGGCCACGCCGGCCGAGTGTTCCGAGCGTTTCGTCGAAACCGGCGGCATGCCGATGCGCGCCGTGGTCTGCATGAGCGCCTACCGCAAGCTGCCGGGGCTGTATGACGTGTCGGTCCTGACCATGTCGGTGAACCAGTCCACGCGCGGCGTGCAAGGCCGCATGGACGCACAGGGTGTGAGCTTTGAGAACGGCCTCAAACTGGTCGCGCACTACCTGGGCGGCTTCAAGTGGGAGGCCGCACCATGAGCGCCGCCATCCTCGGCTTGTTGCAAGCCGCTGACCGCAATGGGGCCCTGGTGGCCACGCTGGATGTAAGGCATTGGCCCGTCACCGTAGGCCGCGCGCTCACGGCCGACCTGGTGCTGGACGACAGCCATGTGGCCGGCGAGCACCTGCGCATAGACCGCACGGCAGAAGGCGTTGTGACCGTGCAGGTGCTGGACACCGTGAACGGCGTGGCGCTGGGCCGCACCCGGCATGAGCGGGGCACGCAATTCAACTGGCCTGACAGCGAGGCTTTGACCTTGGGGCGATTGAAGCTGGGCCTGCGGCTGGCCGAGGCGCCCATCGCGGCTGAAGAGCCGCTGCCGCAGTTCCCGTGGCGTTCCGTCGCCTGGACAGTGCTGGCGGTCGTTGGCATGCTCCTTCTGGTGGTGGGCCAGTCATGGCTGACGCTGACCGAGCCGTCTCAATTGGCGCGGCAATTGCCGGGACTGATTGCGGCGGTGGCCATGGGCATCGCTGTCTGGGCCGGCCTGTGGGCCCTGGCCACCAAGCTCTTTACACACCACCTGCAGTTCTGGCGGCATGTGCGCATCGCCTGCGCCAGTGGGCTGGCGATTCAGCTTGTTTCCATGCTGGCCGGCTTGCTGGCCTTCATGTTTTCACTGGAAACCCTGGCGCGCTTTGAGCCGCAGCTTGTCTTGCTGGGCGCAGCCGTGGCCATCTATTTGCACCTGACGGTCATCGTGCCGCAACGCCGCCGCGGTTTGGCGGGGCTGGTGGCGGGTGTGGCCGTGGTCGGCATGGTGGCCATGCTGGGCACCAACTGGCTGCAAAACAAACGCTTGTCCAACAAGCTCTATTTATCCAACATCTACCCACCCTCTTTGCGCATGGCGCCGGCGGTACCGGTTGCGCAATTCCTGGATGAAGCCGGCGCGATTCGCAAGCGCCTGGACGAGCGCCTCAAGGATCGCGAACCCGATGCGGACACGCCAGAGGATCCAGACGCGGAGTGAGGTCACTGGTTCGTTAAAAGGACGAGCCAGACGCCTTGTTTTCAATCTGCGTAAATCTGCGTAATCTGTGGATGAAACTCTTTATCCGCAGATTACGCAGATTTACGCAGATGAAGACGGGACAAGTCCTCATTACAAATGCCTTCCCGTTGATTTGCGTTTATCTGCGGATAAATGCAGATCCACAGATGACCGCACAAACGGCGTGAACAAGCCCTAGTCCTTGACCGGTTCGCGCATTGTCACGAATTCCTCGGCGACGGTCGGGTGAATGCCAATGGTGCTGTCAAAGATGGCCTTGGTCGCGCCGGCCTTCATGGCCACCGCAAAGCCCTGCACGATCTCGCCGGCATCAGGCCCCACCATGTGCAGGCCCACCACGCGGTCGGTGGCGTCTTCCACCAGCAGCTTCATCAGCGTGCGTTCGGTGCTGCCGCTCAGCGTGTGCTTGAGTGCCTTGAAGTCGGCGCGGAACACGGTGACTTTGCCGAATTTTTTGCGCGCATCGGCTTCTGAATAACCGACGGTGCCGATATTGGGGTGGGTGAAGACAGCCGTCGGCACAAACTCATAGCTCATGCTGCGCGGCTTCTTGCCGGCGGCCGGCCCGAAGAGCTGGTCTACCACCACCATGGCTTCGCCGGTTGCCACCGGTGTGAGCTGCATGCGGGCTGTCACGTCGCCCAGTGCGTAGATGGACGGCACCGAGGTCTGGTAATGCGCATTGACCTGAATCGCGCCCGCGGCGTTCACCACCACACCGGCGGCTTCCAGCCCGATGCCGTTGGCATTGGCCACACGGCCGGTGGCATACAGCACGGTGTCGACTTCAAGCGTGGCGCCGCCGCCCTTGAGTTCGACCTGCAGGCCGGTCGCCGCTTTTTTGATCGCAGCAATTTCAGCGCCCAGTTGCAGCTTGATGCCGGTCTTGCTCATCTCGGCAGCGATGAAGCGCCGCACGTCGTCGTCAAAACCCGTGAGCAGCATGTCGCGGCGGTGCACCTGCGTGACTTCAGAGCCCAGGCCGTTGAAAATAGAGGCGAATTCGCAGGCGATATAGCCACCGCCCACCACCAGCAGGCGCTTGGGAAAAGGGTTGAGGTCAAACATGTGGTCGGAGGTCACCACGTGTTCACGGCCCGGCACGGCAGGCACGGTGGCGGTGCCGCCGGTGGAAATCAGGATGTGTTTGGCCGTGAACTTTTTGTCGTCGACCTCGACGGTATGTTCATCCAGCAGGCGCGCCCAACCCTTGATGATTTTCACGCCGGCGCCCTCAAGCAGCTGCACGTAAATGCCGTTGAGCCGGGAGATCTCGCGTGCGCGGTTGGCCTTGAGCAAATCCCAGTCGAACGCGGGCGCATCGCCCGTCCAGCCGAAGCCGCGCGACTCTTCAAAGCTGTCGCCGTAGTGGGCCGCATAGCTGTAAAGCTTTTTCGGGATGCAGCCGACGTTCACGCAGGTGCCCCCCATGGCCGCGAACTCGGCCAGCCCGACGCGCGCGCCGCGCTGGCCCGACATGCGCGCGGCACGCACGCCGCCGCTGCCGCCGCCGATCACAAAAAGGTCAAAGTCAAAAGTTTGCATGCGCTGTATTCCTTGTTTCTTGTTTTCCTGTACTCGGCGGTTTTCAGGACTGGAACTCCCGGAGTTCCTTTTTCATCCACTCAATGAACACCCGCGTGCGCATGGGCAGCAGCCTGGCGTGCGGATAGACCACGTTGATCGGCCGGGGCGGCGGCTCAAAATCCTCCAGCACCGTGCGCAACTGCTTTGCCTTCAAAAACGGCGCCACCTGGTAGGAGTAAAAAGAGCCTAAACCTGCCCCCGCCGCACAAGCCGCCACGGCCGGTGCGATCTGGTTGAACTCCAGATTACCACTGACAGCCAGGCGCAGCATCCGGCCCTGGTCATTGAACGGGCCCCATGTGGGGACATGGTCCGTCACCCGCACGCAATTGGCCTTCAGCAGGTCTTTCGGGTGTTTGGGCACGCCATGGCGGCGCAGCCAGGCCGGGTTGGCCACCACCAGGCGGCGGATGTAGCCGACGTTTTGCGCCACCAGGCTGGAGTCCTCGGGTTCGCCAATGCGTATGCCTACGTCGATGCCTTCTTCCAGCAGATTGACCACGCGGTCCAGCAGAACCATGGAGCAGCGCATCTTGTCGTGGTGCTGCACAAAACGTGTGACGGCAGGCGCCACATGCATCTCGCCAAACAGCATGGGCGCGGTGATGGTGAGATGGCCCGCGGGCTCGGCGGCATCGGCCGAGAGGGCCGCCTCGGCATCGGACAGCGCGGCCAGCACCTGGCGGCAGCTTTCCAGGTGGCGCCGGCCCTCTTCAGTGAGCGAGATGCGCCGTGTGGTGCGGTTGAAAAGCCGCACGCCCAGTTGCGCCTCAAAGCCGGCCAGCGTGCGCACCATCGCGGGAAGTGACGACTCCATGACCTGCGCCGCGGCGGTCAGGCTGCCTTCTTCGGCAATGTGAATAAAGGCCTGCATGGCCTTGAGTTTGTCCATGGCGACATGCTACGCCGGTTAAGGCGATTCATCCAGTTATTGGATTAGTTAAATGCAATGCATGCCATTTATTCAACTTAACGGTTCAAACAGAATCCATACCTGAGAAGTCATTCCTTTCCCATTTCCACTCCCGTTCCTATTCCTGAACCCGGCAAGCATTCCATCAAAACGAAAGATCCCATGAGCACATCCGTCGCCAAAGCCATTCCAGCCCAGCCCATACGCCTGTACCGTGTCGCCATCTCCGGCCATTCGCACCGCGTGGAACTCTTTTTGTCCCTGCTCGGCCTGCCCTTCGAGCGCGTCGAAATCGACCTGGCCACTAGGAGCCACAAGACGCCCGCCTTCCTGGCGATGAATGCTTTCGGCCAGGTGCCGGTGATCCAGGACGGCGATGTCACGCTGGCCGATTCCAACGCCATCCTGGTGTACCTCAACGCGCGTTATGCGCCGGATGCCGACCAGTGGTTGCCGCGCGATCCGCTGGCCGCGGCGGCCGTGCAACGCTGGTTGTCTGTGGCCGCCGGGCAGCTGGCTTACGGCCCCGCAGCCGCACGCGTCATCCAGCTGTTCAAGCGGCCCGAAAGCCCGGAGGCGATCGAACGCGCCCACGCCCTTTTTGCCGTGATGGAGCAGCAACTCGGCCAGTCCGCCTTTCTTGCGGGCAGCACGCCCACGCTGGCCGATATCGCCAACTACAGCTATTCGGCCCACGCGCCCGAAGGCAAGGTCTCACTGGAGGCCTACCCGCGCATACGCGCCTGGTTGGCCCGCATCGAGGCCTTGCCGCGATTTGTGCCCATGGTGCGGACCCCGGTGGGGTTGGCCGCATGACCGCCGCCACCTTTCACGAAGGCGAGCGCGCGGTGCAGTCGCGTGTGGGCGCAGCGGTGCGTGAGCGCATGGAGCAAATCGGCCCCCGTGTGATCCGCGACTTCATGCCCGACCAGCACCGCGAGTTTTTTGAGCAACTGCCTTTCGTCGTGGCCGGTACGGTGGACGATGCCGGCCAGCCCTGGGCTTCCATGCTCGCCCAACCGCCCGGGTTCATTCACTCGCCCGATGAGCACCACTTGGTGCTTCGCGCCCAGCCGCTGGCCGGCGATCCCCTGCAAGGCACGCTGGCCGACGGCGCGCCCATCGGCCTGCTGGGCATAGAGCCGCACACGCGCCGGCGCAACCGCATGAACGGCATCGTGCGCGGTCTCCATGCCTCGGGTTTCGCGGTGGAAGTGAGCCAGAGTTTTGGCAACTGCCCCAAGTACATCCAGGCGCGTGAACCGGTGTATGTGAATCCGCCACAGGCCGTGAAGCCCGTGATTCATGACTCACCACAGTTGAACGATGCAGCGCGCCGCATGATCGAATTGGCCGACACCCTTTTTATCGCCACGGCCTACGCGGGCGATGGCGGGCAGGCCGGCCGCGCCGGCGGCGTGGATGTGTCGCACCGCGGCGGCAAGCCCGGCTTTGTGCGGGTGGATGCTGACGGCACACTCACCATGCCGGATTTTTTCGGCAACTTTTTCTTCAACACGCTGGGCAACATCGCGGTGAACCCGCGCGCCGGACTGCTGTTTGCCGATTTCGATAACGGCGACCTGCTTTATCTGGCCGTCACAGCAGAGATCATCTGGGACGGCCCGGAAGTAGAGTCCTTCACCGGCGCGCAGCGCCTGCTGCGCTTCAAGGTGAAATCCATGCGGCTGGTGGAGAACGCCTTGCCTTTGCGTTGGGGCGAGGCGGAGTTGTCGCCCGTACTGGAAACTACAGGCGCCTGGGCCTGAACACTCGCCGGCACTCAGCCGATGGCTTCCAGCGCCAATTCACGTTCCAGCCAGGCGCGAAATTTTTGCACCGCCGGCCGCTCCGTGCTGTGGGCTGAGACGACGATGCGATAGCCCAGCCCTGCGACCACTTCGCCGGGCAGGACCACTTTGAGCTGGCCGCTGCGCAGCAGCGGCAGCATCAGCGGGGTACGCCCGATGGCGATGCCGGCGCCCTGCAGGGCGGCGGTCAGTACGTTCTCGTATTGCGAAAAATACAGGCACGGTTGCTGCGTTGACTGTTTGAGGCCAAGACGTTCGTACCAGTCCGGCCATGACATCCACGGAAAACGCGTGGTCGGGTCGTAGTAGACAAGCAGCGGCGTGGCCAGGATGTCGGCGGCGGTGTGGATACGCGCCGCGACGCCCGGCGCCGCCACCAGCAGCGCCTGCTCCTGCAGCAGGGGCGGCGGGCCCTCGTCGCCCGGCTGCACGGGATAGAGCCGCACAGCCAGGTCCATACCTTCGCGCTCCAGGTTGACGCGAACTTCCGAGGCGTCCACGCGCACGTCGATGGCGGGCTCCAGTTGCTGGAATTGCGCCAGCTTGGGCGCCAGCCACAGCGCGGCGAACGATGGGGTGGTGGTGACCGATACCGACACCCTGTCGACCGCCAGCAGGCGGTCCACCGCGGAAGCGAGTTGCGCCAGCGAGGCGCGGGCCGCTTCAAAGAGCTGGCGGCCTTCGGCCGTGAGACTCAATCCCTTGCCGCCGCGCAGAAACAGCGCCGTGCCCAGCGCGTCTTCCAGGCTTTTGATCTGCTTGCTCACCGCCGACTGTGTGATGCACAACTCTTCGGCCGCCGTCGTGAAGCTCAGGTGGCGCGCGGCCGACTCGAAACCGCGGATGGCATCGAGCGACATGGCGCGCAGCGCGTGGGAAGAAGAGGGGCTCAGCATGGCATGAACAACATGAACGATTGGAATACCCGGGATGACAAACCATCCGGCCACGCGGGCCGGCTCCGTTGAAGAATCAAACCACACTTTTGAAAGGCGTGGCCATGAACATCCCACAAACCCCACAAACCCCACAAACCCCACAAACCCCGAAAACTCCATTGACGCTCGGGTCCGTCCCCCAGGCCCTGCGCCTGGCGCGCGGCCAAGTCCTGGCCTGCACTGGCGGCTGCCTCTGGATCACCAGCGACGCACTGGCCGGTCGCCGTGACAGCGACATCGTGCTGGAAAGCGGCCAGTCCTTTGTCGCGCCGCAAGCCGCCACCTACTTTGTCGGGGCTCCCCGCGGTTGCGGCGTCCTGTCACTGTTGGCACCCACCGCCCCTGCCGCAAGCCTTCTGGAGACCACATGCTGATTGAAACCGAACGCCATGGCCAACATGTGGTGCTTACCCTGAACCGCCCCGAAAAACTCAATGCGCTCAGTTATGAACTGATAGACGAACTCATGGACCGGCTGGCCGCCCTGGAGCGCGACGACAGCGTGCGCTGCCTCGTGCTCACGGGCCAGGGCGGCAAGGCCTTCAGCGCCGGCGCCGATATCGCGGGTTTCGCAGCCGACATCGCGGCTTCTCCCGAAGCGGCGTACCGCAACTTCGTCATGCGCGGCCAGGCCATGACGCGGCGCATTGAAAACTACTCCAAGCCCATCATCGCGGCGGTCAACGGCATCGCCTTCGGTGGCGGCTGCGAAACCATGGAGGCATGCAGCATCGCCATCGCGGCCGAACACGCGAGCTTTGCCAAGCCCGAGATACGGCTGGGCTTTCCGCCTCCCTTTGGCGGCACACAGCGCCTGCCGCGCCACATAGGCCGCAAGCGCGCCAACGAAATGATCCTGACCGGCGACGCCATCAGCGCCGAGGAAGCCCTGCTAATAGGCCTGATCAACCACGTGGTGCCAGCCCATGAGCTGCTGCCGGCCTGCCTACGCATGGCCGACCGCATCGCCCAAAACTCTGCCGTGGCCGTGACGGCTTCGCTGCGCGCGGTGACGCGCGGGCTCAATGTTTCCATCGACGAAGGCCTGGCCATCGAAGCCGCGCAGTTCATGATCGCGGCCGCTTCGCGGGATGCGCGCGAGGGTACGGCTGCGTTTGTGGAGAAACGGAGAGCGGTGTTTGAGCATCGCTGAAGCGGCGTCGCACCGCCAGACGCGGCGGCTTGCGCGTCGGGGGCAGGCCCTTTAGATCCGGCGTGTGCAGTCTTCCGGTCGCACCGAGGCCATGATGGCATCGATCAGGTGCCGCGAGAATGCTTCGCCCAATGCGGACAGCGGTGACTTCTCCAGCGAGGCGATGCCCAGCTGGTAGGCAATGCGGGGGCGAAACGGGCGGCTGCTGAAATTCATGTCGCGGCAATAGCTGGCCAGCAGCGCGTTGACGATGGACACGCCCAGGCCCTGCGCCACGAAGGCGCAGGCCACGCCCACGGAGTGCACTTCAGCGCCTATGCGCGGCATCACGCGGGCCTGCCGGAATGCCATGTCGATCTCGTGGCGGATCAGCCGCTGGCGGCCCAGCAGGACGAGCGATACATCGGCCAGGTCCAGCACGCCGACGGTTTCCAGTTTTTCCAGGGGGTGGCCCCGGGGCATGATGCACACGGCCTCCGCTTCCAGGCTGGCTTTCGCCTGGAGGCCCGCAATCTCCACCGGCAACCTGACCAGCCCCATATCGGCTTCGCGGCTCAACACGGCGCGTTCCGCATCCGAATACGAGCCGGACAACACCTCAAGCACCGCACCTGGATGCAGCCGCACAAAGCTGTCCACTACGGGCGGCATGAGTTGCTGGGCCAAGGTGGCGGGCACCGCGACTTTGAGCAACTGGCGATTGAACCCGCCCAGGCGCAGCTGTTCGGAGTGGCGGCGAAAGCATTGCGTGGCGTCGACCAGCCCCTGGGCGTCCTGGAGCAGGGACTGGGCTTCGCGCGTGGGAAGCAGCCGTCCTTTTTCACGCACAAAAAGGCGCAAGCCCAGGTCTTCTTCAAACTGCGCCAGCAGCCGGCTGACCGCCGACTGCGACAAGTCCAGCCGTTGCGCCGCGCCCGTGGTCGAGCCCGATGCCATGACCGCCTGGAAAACTTCGAGTTGCTTGAAATTCATGGCATGGGACCCGAGTGGAGGTGCATGTCACCGGACGTCTGTTCGTGCTGTCCGGGCCATGCTATTGCGTTGGCGGGCGCACCGCCAGTTCTTTGTGAATCGCATAGCCCAATGCGGATTCATCATACCGTTGCGGGGCCCGAACCCGCGCACCAGAATCCCGTCGCAGCAGACCTCTGCCACACGTCTGCAACACCTCTGCGACATATCCATCTAACGACGGGAGATTTTTTTCATGAACCTTCATGCGTGCGCGATTCTTCTTGGCGGCCTGCTGCTCGTCGCGGCCGCTGTGCCGGCGGCCGGCCAGAACATCATCTATGGGCAGGTGCGCCTGACCCTCAACAGCACCAAGGCCGCCCCCGCGGGAGAAATGACGGAAATGCGTGACAACGCATCGCGCCTGGGTATCCGGAGCGTCGAAGATCTGGGCGGCGGCATGGCGGCCCTGTTCGGGATGGAGATGGGAATCGATGCGGATACCGGGGCCGCCACCATTCCGGCCTACCGCAACAGCTATGTCGGGCTGCGCGGCGACTGGGGCGTTATGGCCTTGGGGCGCCTGGATTCCGCCAACCCCACCGGCTCGCCCCTGTATTCGCAGGTGACCGCTATCACCAGCTTTGCCGCCAACGATGCTGGCGCTACCGCCATCGGCACCTCGATGCTGAATGCGCGCAACCGCACCTCCAATGCCGTGGGTTACGCCAGCCCCAACCTGGCTGGCTTTGACTTCCGTGCCCGTTACTACCTGCGCGGCGCGGTGGCCACACCCGATGTCGAAGACGGCTCCAAGTCGCTGGACCTGGGGCTCAACTATGCCGACGGGCCGCTGAAGGCCGGGATCGGCTTCGGAAAAGACACGCGCCCGTCGGGCTTGCTGGCCAATGAGTTTTCCGGCAAATGGCAAGCCGGTGTGCGCTATGCCCTGGGTTCGATCGAGCCCTATGTGATGGCCGGGCAGGACAAATACCAGAACACCGCGCTCACGCGCCGCTACGTGAACTACTGGATCGCGGGCGCCAAGTACAGCCAGGGCGCCCATGCCGTGGTGCTGAACCTGTTGCGGCGGGATGTACAGGCATCACCGGCCGGTGTTCGCAGGCGCCACCAGCTGGCCTATACCTACGCCTTGTCCAAGCGGACCGAACTGCAGGCCTTCTTTGACCGGGACGGAGTCGATTCAAGCAAGGCCGGTGCGGCCATTCGCTCGGTGGGTGCCGGCATCCGCCACGATTTCTGATGCCCCTGCATTCCCTACGTTCCCACCTTCCCCTTCTCCCGGAGAATACTTTCATGCGCAGACGCCTCTTCCTGTTGACCGCTGCTTTCTTTAGCTTCGCCAGCCTAGCCGTCTCGGGTGCCGCCAAGGCCGCCGGCTATCCCGAAAAGCCCGTGCGCATCGTCATCCCGTTTCCACCGGGGGCCGCGGCGGACAACGCCATGCGCGTGGTTGCGCGCAAACTCTCCGTATATTGGGGCCAGCCCGTCATCGTCGACAACCGGCCGGGCGCTCCGGGCATGCAGGCTGCTGCCGCGGCGCCGGCGGACGGCTACACCCTCTTGCTGGGCGCTGGTTCCGGCATCGTGACCACCCCGCTTTTGAACAGCAAACTGCCCTACAACCCATCCCGGGATTTCACCCCCATCGGCAAGGTGCTGACCAACACCCCGGTGCTGACCACCCATCCCTCGGTCGGCGTGAAATCCGTCAAGGAACTCATCGCGCTGGCAAAAAGCAAGCCGGGGCAGCTCAACTACAGCTCCAGCGGCACAGGCGGGCCCAACCACCTGGCCATGGAGATGTTCCTGGCGATGACGGGGACCGAGATGGTCCACGTGCCTTACAAGGGCGCCGCGCCTTCCGTCAATGAACTGGTCGGCGGGCACGTCCAGCTGGGCATCAACGCGGTACCCAGCGTGGCCCACCAGATCAGCGCCGGCAAGCTCACGGCCCTGGCCGTGGCCAGCCCCAGGCGTTCCGTGTTGCTGCCGCAACTTCCCACCATGGCCGAAGCGGGCGTGCCCGGTTTTGAGTACGACATCTGGTATGGGCTGTTTGCACCGGCCCGTACGCCGGCCGCAGTGGTGGACAAAGCCAGCGCGGACTTGCAGCGGGCGCTGCGCGACCCCGAAGTAGCCAGGCAGCTGGTGGCCCAGGGTAGCGAGCCGGCGCCCGGAAGCGCGCAGGACTTGGCGCGCTACATCCGCGAAGACACGGCACGCTGGACCCAACTGATCGCCGAGCGCAAGCTCAAGATCGACTGACGGGGAAGCGCGCATGAACTATTTGAAGCAAGGGCCGCAAGCGGCTCCCGCCGCCTCGGAGCCGCCTGTTGCAGCTGTCCATGAGGTGGCAAGCCAGCGCGATGTCATGGTGGTGATGCGCGACGGCATACATCTGGCCACGGACGTGTACCTGCCGGCTCGCGATGGCCGGGCCCTGCCGGGTCCGTTCCCGGTGCTGGTGGAGCGCACGCCCTACGGCAAAACCAACGAGACCGTCCGCGAGCGCACGGCACGCGACCCTCGGCCCGTCTCCCGCGCCGAGGTCGCGATGAGGTTCGCGCGCTGCGGCTATGCGGTAGTCCTGCAGGACTGCCGCGGGCGCTTCGCGTCGGAAGGGGTCTTCACCAAATACCTGGGAGAGGCCAACGACGGCCATGACACGCTGGCCTGGGTTGCCGCGCAGCCCTGGTGCAACGGCCGCATCGGCACACTGGGCTTGTCCTACGCGGCGCATACCCAAACCGCGCTGGTGAGCCAGCGCCCGCCCGGCCTTGCGGCGATGTTCCTGGAAGCCGGCGGTTTTGCCAATGCCTACCGCGGCGGCATTCGCCACGGCGGCGCTTTTGAGCTCAAGCAGGCGACCTGGGCCTATACCAATGCGCAGCGCACCGGTCCCGCGCAGCGCGACCCCGTCATCAAGGCGGCGCTGGCCGCCGAGGACATCGCCGCCTGGTTCGCTGCCATGCCGTGGAAGCGCGGGCATTCGCCGTTGAAGTGGGTGCCCGAATACGAGAACTACCTGTTCGAGCAGTGGGAGCACGGCAACTTCGATGCCTATTGGCGCCAGCCCGAGCTTTACGCCGCCGGGCATTACGACAGCTTTGACGGGATCCCTACTTTGCTGATGTGCGGCTGGTGGGACCCCTATGCGCAGACCACCACCGACAACTACCTCGGCATTTCGCGCCGGAAGAAAGGCATGGCCCGTCTGGTGCTCGGGCCGTGGACCCATGGCGAACGCAGCGTGACCTTTGCCGGAGACGTCGATTTCGGCCCGCAGGCCTCGCTCGATGGAACGCTGGCCGGGGATCACCTGGCCTTTCGCCTGGCGTGGTTCGACCGTTGGCTCAAGAATCTCCCGGGCACTACGGATGATCCTGCGGTGCGCTATTTCCGCATGGGCGGCGGCTCGGGGCGCCGCACCGCAAGCGGCCGGCTAGACCACGGCGGCCGCTGGTGCACGGCGGGCGACTGGCCGCTCCCCGGCACCGAGTTCCGGCCCTATTACCTGCATGTCGACGGCACGCTGCAAACGAACATCCAGGCTCGGGAAGCCCCGGAGGCCGTGTTGGCGTTTGACTTTGACCCTGCGCAACCGGTGCCCACCATCGGTGGTTCCATCACGTCGGGAGAGCCTCTGATGACGGCCGGTGCCTATGACCAGCGCGCTCATCAAGGAATTTTTGGCGCCCAGCCTCCTTACCTGCCGCTTGCCGCACGGCCGGACATCCTGGTGTTTGAGACTCCCCCGCTTGAAGACGATATGGAGGTGACGGGTCCGGTCGTCATCAAGCTGTGGATTTCCTCAAGCGCGCCCGATACCGACTTCACCGCCAAGCTGATCGACGTGCATCCGCCCAATGCCGATTACCCGCAGGGCTACGCCATGAACCTCACCGACGGTATCCTTCGCTGCCGCTACCGGTGCTCCTGGGAAAACCCGGAACTGCTGGCGCCCGGCGAAATTGCCGAGATCACCATCGAGCCCATGCCTACCTCCAATCTCTTCAAGAAAGGGCATCGCATTCGCCTTGACATTTCCAGCAGCAACTTCCCGCGCTTTGATGTGAACCCCAACACAGGCGAGCCCGAAGGCCGTTCGCAGCGCCGGCAGGCGGCCGTCAACCGGGTGCATCTGTCGGCGGACAGGCCCTCGCTACTGCTGCTTCCCATCGCGCCGCGGCCGGGGACAGAGGGGCCGTGAACACCATGCGCCGATAATGGGGGATGAGCTCCTCCCCCGCATCTTCCCCTTCTTCCTCCGGCACCGATTTCGCCAGCCTGCCGTTGACTCCCGCCACGCTGGCCAACCTGCAGCAGCTCGGCTACCTCAGCATGACACCCATCCAGGCAGCCAGCCTGCCGGTGGCGCTGCTGGGCAAAGACCTGATCGCCCAGGCCAAGACCGGCAGCGGCAAGACCGCCGCCTTTGCGATTCCTTTGCTGGCCAACCTCAATGCGCGGCGCTTTGCGGTGCAGGCCATGGTGCTGTGCCCCACGCGTGAACTGGCCGACCAGGTGGCGACTGAAATCCGCCGGCTGGCGCGGGCCGAGGAAAACATCAAGGTCGTGGTGCTGTGCGGCGGTGTGCCGCTGCGCAACCAGACCGCCAGCCTGGAGAACGGCGCACACATCGTGGTCGGCACGCCCGGCCGCATCATGGACCACCTGGCGCGCGGCAACCTGACGCTGGAAGCGCTGAACACGCTGGTGCTCGATGAAGCCGACCGCATGCTGGACATGGGCTTCTTCGAAGACATCACCACCGTCGCCAAGCAGTGCCCGAAAGAGCGGCAGACCCTGCTGTTCTCGGCGACCTATCCCGAAGGCATCGCCAAACTGAGCCAGCAGTTCATGAAAGCGCCGCAAACCATCACGGTCCAGGCGCAGCATGAGAAAACAAAAATCCAGCAGCACTGGTACCAGGTGCCCGACAGCGACCACGACGAAGCCCGCCTGGGCGCCGTCGCGCAGGTGCTGCGGCATTTCCGCCCGGCCAGCACGCTGGCGTTCTGCAACACCAAGTCGCAGTGCCGCGCACTGGTGGCGTATTTAAAAGAGCAGGGCTTCAGTGCCCTGGCGCTGTTTGGCGAGCTGGAGCAGCGCGAGCGCGACCAGGTGCTGGTGCAGTTCTCCAACCGCAGTTGCTCGGTTCTGGTGGCCACCGATGTGGCCGCGCGCGGCCTGGACATCGCGCAACTGGCGTTGGTCATCAACGTGGACGTGACACCGGACGCCGAGGTGCACATCCACCGCATCGGCCGCACCGGCCGTGCCGATGAAGAAGGCTGGGCCATCAGCCTGGCCAGCATGGACGAGATGGGCTACGTCGGGAAAATCGAGGTGCTGCAGAAAGCCGAATCCGACTGGCACAAACTGACCGAGCTGACGCCGGCCAGCAACGAGCCGCTGTTGCCGCCCATGGTGACGCTGCAGATCGTCGGCGGGCGCAAGGAAAAAATCCGCGCCGGTGATGTGCTGGGTGCGCTCACTGGCGAGGCCGGCTTCACGCGCGAGCAGGTCGGCAAGATCAACGTCAACGAGTTCTCCACCTATGTCGCGGTGGACCGCGCCATTGCCGCCGAGGCCCTGCATAAACTTTCCACCGGCCGGGTGAAAGGCAAGAGCGTCAAAGTGCGCCTGCTCGACGGCGAACCGGAAAGCCGTTGATCCGGATTTAGGGGTCAAATTGGCCTCTAGCCCAATCAGGGTATTGGCTTGTGGCTATTGAATTGATAGCAAAGACCGCGCTGGGTGGTGGCAGGCTTCTGCTCCCTGTAGGCGCCCGCGCTACCAGCAAGCCGGACACCGTATCCAGATGCTGGGCGCCAAAACCGCAAACGGCCGATCCGCTCCCTGGCGAGGTTCACAATGACTGCTACACCAGGTTAGCGTCATTCGTGGCGTGGGCTCCGCCGCAAGAGGCGGGCCGGCAGCGCTGGTGACACGCTCCCCTATTCATTAATGACGGCAGCACGGCGGACGGCCCGTTCGGGCGTCCCTGTGACGCCGGCACAGAAAGAACGCCATGGTCAGGCTCCAGTTTTCCGTTGAGCTCAACTATGAGGTCGCGCCCCCGGGCGGCGACTTCATCTTCAATGTGCACGCCGCGCACACGCAGCAGCAGGTCGTACAGAGCGAAAACCTGCTGGTCAGCCAGCAAGTGCCCTACACCATAGACACCGACCCCGCGAGCCGCAACCGCTATCTGCGCCTGCAGGCCCAGCCCGGCCCGCTGCGGGTTGTGTATGAGGCCACGGTCGATATTTATCACTACACCGCGTCGCCGGGTGAGCTGGCCGAGGTGCCCGTCTGCCAGTTGCCCGGCGCCGTGCTGCCTTACATCTACCCGAGCCGCTACTGCCAATCCGACCGCCTGCAAAAACTGGCGTCCAACGAGTTCGGCCATTTGCCGCAGGGCTACAGCCGGGCGCAGGCCATCTGCCAGTGGGTGCAGCAGCGGGTGAGCTTTGAGTCCAACAGCTCGCACGGCAGCACCTCGGCGATCGACACCGTGGTCGAACGCGTCGGCGTGTGCCGCGACTTCGCCCACCTGATGATCGCGCTGTGCCGCGCCCTCAACCTGCCGGCGCGTTTTGCCACCGGCATTGACTACGGCGCCGACCCGGCCCTGGGCCCGACAGATTTTCACGCCTATGTCGAGGTCTACCTGGGCCACCGCTGGTACCTGTTCGATCCCTCGGGCACGGCCATCCCCATGGGTTTTGTGCGTTTTGCCACGGGCCGTGACGCGGCCGATGCGGCCTTTGCCATGCTGTTCGGCAGCGTCACCTCCAGCGCGCCCATCATTCACATCCAGGCGGTGCCTGATGGCTATGGGCAGCTGGTGGTGCCCCAGCATGTGAGCCACGCGCTCTCGACCGACGGCCTTTGAGCGCGGGTGTGCCGGCGGGCTTGCCCTGGCGTCTAGCGTGCAGCCAGCGCCGCGCGGTTGGACGCGAGCACGTTGTTTTTCTCCAGCCGTCCGCCGGCCTGGATTGCGGCGATCCAGGCGTCGGTGGAGCCCGTGGCGGCAAAGCGCGAGTGGAACACGACGCTGAACACGCGGTGGATTTCTTCAGCGCTGGCCTGGCCGGCTTCGTTGGCATAAGGCAGCGCACCGCTGGCATCTTGCAAAAACTCCACATGCAGACCCCGGTGCGTGGCTTCAAAAATCGTGGAGGCATCGCAGTTGTGCGTCATGTAGCCGATCACGGTCAGGGTGTCGATGCCGTGTTTCTCCAGCCATTCGGCGAAGTCGGTGCCGGTGTAGACACTGGGCCAGGCTTTTTCAACATAATGGTCGCGCGGGCGGCTTGCGACCGTTTCGTGCAGCTCCCATGTGGGTGAGCCTTTGGCAAACACCGGCGCCGCGGCCGACTCGCTGTGTTGCACCACCACCACCGGAATGCCCGCCGCGCGCGCCGCATCCATGGCCCGGCCGATGTTGGGCAGTGTCTTTTCCACCGGCGGGTATTCGATCAGCAAGCCGCCCCCGCTGAAGTATTCTTTTTGCACGTCGATGACGACGAGGGCGCGGCGTGGAGAGGATGTGTTTGACGATGTGCTTGGCATGGCGGAACTCCTGGTTGCCTGGTTGGTTGATGTCTAGATTGTTGGGCTGCGAGGGGTTTTTCAAAAGTGGCCCAATTGACAATATTCGATAGAATCGGGCCATGTCACGCACACCCACCTCCAAAGCGCCCCGAGGCAAGGCGCGCACTGCCGCCAGCACCGTTGCCGTCATCGCCTTTGACGGCGTCAGCCCGTTTCACCTTTCTGTACCCTGCATGGTGTTCGGCAGTGATTTTTCGGGGCCCGACCTGCCCGTCTTCAAGCTGCTGGTGTGCGCCGAAACACCGGGTGAGCTGCGCACCACCGCGGGCTTCACCATCACCGTGGAACACAGCCTGAGCGCGCTGGCCAAGGCGCAAACCGTGGTAGTGCCTTCCTGGCGCGACCCGATGGAACGCCCGCCCGAAGCGCTGCTCAAGGCGCTGCGGGCAGCGCACCGGCGCGGCGCGCGCATCGTCGGCCTGTGCCTGGGCGCTTTTGTGCTGGCCGAAGCGGGCCTGCTTGACGGCCGGCCCGCCGCCACGCACTGGGCGCTGGCGCCGGCCTTTGCCGAGCGCTACCCGCAGGTCAGGCTGGAGCCCGACGTGCTGTATGTCGACGACGGCGACGTGCTCACCTCAGCGGGAACCGCCGCCGGCATTGACTGCTGCCTGCATTTGCTGCGCAGGGATTACGGCGCCGAGGTGGCCAACCGTGTGGCGCGCCGCATGGTGGTGGCGCCGCAGCGCCAGGGCGGGCAGGCGCAGTATGTCGAGCAGTCCTTGCCGGCGGCGGGCGCCGGCCACCGGCTGTCCGCCATCCTCGCGTGGGTGCAGGAAAACCTGGGCCAGCCGCACAGCCTGGATGCGCTGGCTGAGCGCGCCCTCATGAGCCGGCGCACCTTCACCCGGCATTTCCGGCAGATCACCGGCACCACCGTGGGCCAGTGGCTGGCCAGCCAGCGCTTGGGGCTGGCGCAGCGCCAGCTTGAATCGACGGACCGTTCGATGGAGCAGATTGCGCTGGATGCGGGCTTTGGCTCGGCGGTGTCTTTGCGCCAGCACTTTGCGGCGACGCTGGGCACGTCGCCGTCAACCTACCGGCGCGAGTTTCGCGGCGCCGCGTAATTTTTAAGTAAAAAGAGGCTGCAGCCCTTTAGGTATATGGGTAAGCAGCTCCTGAAACGATAGCAAGTGATCAGGTTTGCGAAGCTTGCGAAGAAGCCGCCGCTTTGGCGGCAGCCCGGCGGCGATCAAGGAAGGCCTGCAACTCGCCGATCACGCCCTTGCGGAAGGCCAGCACGCACAGCACAAAGATCGCGCCGATGATGACGGTGACCCAGGAACCCACCTTGTCAGCCAGCAGGTTCTGCAGCGCGATCACGATGCCCGAGCCCATGACCGGGCCGAAAAACGTGCCCACGCCGCCCAGCAGGGTCATCAGGATGACCTCGCCCGACATCGACCAGTGCACGTCCGACAGTGTGGCAAAACCCATCACCAGGGTCTTCATCGAGCCGGCCAGGCCGGCCAGCGCGGCCGACAGCACAAAGGCCAGCAGCTTGTAGCGGTCCACGTTGTAGCCCAGCGAGATGGCGCGGGGCTCGTTCTCGCGGATCATCTTGAGCACCTGGCCGAAAGGCGAATGCACGATGCGCGAGATGACCAGGAAGCAGGCCACAAAAATCGCCACCACCACGTAATACAGCGAGATGTCGGATTCGAGCGGGAGCAGGCCGAACAGCTTGCCGCGCGGCACGCCCTGCAGGCCGTCCTCGCCGCCGGTAAAGCGCGCCTGCAGGCAGACGAAGTAAACCATTTGCGCAATCGCCAGTGTGATCATGGCGAAATAAATGCCCTGGCGGCGTATGGCCACCAGGCCGACCAGCAGGCCGATCAGCCCGGCCGCCACCGCGCCGGCCAGCAGGGCCAGTTCGGGTGTCCAGCCCTGCGACTTGATGAACCAGCCGGTGACATAAGCCGCCGAGCCGAAGAAGGCCGCATGGCCGAAAGACAGCAGGCCGGTAAAACCCAGCAGCAGGTTGAAGGCGCAGGCGAAGAGCGCGAAGCACAGCAGCTTCATCACAAACACCGGGTACAGCCCCAGGAAGGGCGCAGCCAGCGCAAACGCCAGCAGGACGAGGTAAGTGATGCGCAGCATGTTGGCGGCTTTGGTGGAGAGGGTGCTCATGCTCAAGCCTCCTTTCCGAAGAGGCCGGCG
>Ga0136846_1238656_pt1 | contig 26794 bp, 20 predicted proteins | sample HopSoiMetagenom2_FD_96841 | JGI IMG/M metagenome (GOLD analysis project Ga0136846, IMG submission 96841) | Grasslands soil microbial communities from Hopland, California, USA - 2 Assembly 2016 (version 4) | ecosystem: Environmental > Terrestrial > Soil > Grasslands | place: USA: Hopland... | reverse complement strand
CTCGTGTTGGAAGGCTTCGATAACACCCCGCAAAAGGTCTCTGGCTCGGAACAGCGGCCAGCTGCGGATTGGCACATGATCACACGGGATGGGACAACTATGCGGTTTCTGTCCGCTGCCTCGCACCTCTTGCACTCCGGCTTCCTTCGGACAATCCCTGATCGCCGCACAGTCCGCATTCCTGCTGCTGGCACGCGGCGGTTCGTTCGGCAATTTGCGCGAGGTGTTGGTCGCCCAGCGGGGCGGCCTCCTCGGGCGCAAACACGACGGCGAACCAGGTGTCCGCACCCTCTGGCAAGGACTGCGTGAGGTCGCCGTCTTTGTCGAGGGCCTTCGCTACGCCGCAATCATGCGGCCGACTGACTTGTGTGCAATGCGATGCAATCAACGTCGTAGCCAAGCCAACGACTTTCGTCACTCGTAAATAGTTGCGGCTATTAACACATCAGCAAAAACTCGCCAATTGATTTCGCTTTGCATAACCTTTTTCAAATTAATTCTTTCATAAAAAACATTCAAATCCATATCCTCCAACCATCCATGCATACCTTCCAGGTATGAATCAAGTGTATTGTTCTCCCATCTTGCTTTGTTTAATTTGCAGTCAAAAACCAAAGCATTTAAAAAATTCAAAAATGTTTGTTTATCGCAAACCGCGTCAAGACTATCTTCTAAATCACTCATAAAATTACCCCACTTTCATTCGCTCGCCATTGCCGAGTTTTAATTGCATAGATGTCCCACCATTTTTTGTAGTCATTTTTCTGGCAATTTCTTTTGGATCAGGATTGTCTAGCATATCTGCCGGTATACATCTTTGCTTGGCCAATTTGAAAGCCGCCAATCGTCTGTGATCTAAGGTCCATACTTTTCCTGCCTCATCTTTCCAAACGCGAACCTTTAGAACGTCCGGCCTCAAGGACCCATCCTGTAAACCCTGCGCATTTCCCAAAACCGTATATTCTCCGGTAGTATTTTTTGCATTGCTCTGCATGAAGTGGATTTTCGATGAATCAATAGTTCCTTCAGGGCAAGGACAATTAGGCCCTTTCGGCGTCAAACCCAGCGGATCAACCCACCCTGTGCTATTTTGTGCATATTTGTACTGATGAATACCACCAAGCAATCCAATCGGATCCTTCGATAAAAACCGCCCTGCCTGCGGTTCATAATACCGATACCGGTTGTAATGCAGCCCCGTCTCTTCATCAAAATACTGCCCCTGGAGCCGAATCGGATTCCCCGCCCCCGCCCCTGCCCTCCTCGCCGCCTCGCTGATCGCTTCCTTGGCCAAGCCCCACGCCTTGTACTGCGCCGACCACGCCATCTTCCCTTCGTGGTCCGTCAACTCCTGCGGCGTGCCGAGATGGTCGCACTGGTAGTACGCTACCTCCTCCATGCCGAACGGTTCGACCTCCTCATCGAGCTGCCCGTTCCACAGCGGATCGAGGTTGATGTCGTACTTGCCCTCGTTGCCCGCCATCAACGCTTTCACGTCCGTCGTCGGCTTGAGCCGCATCGCCCCGGCTCTGCGGGCCTGCACCAGCGGTACGAAGCTGCCCCGCTCGTGGATGTAGTGCACTGTCTGTGCGCTCGGAATGCTTCCCCGGGTTTCCCGGCTCTCGAAGGCCAGCGTGTCGCCATCCCAGCCGAACAGCGTGGCCGTGCTGGCCCCGCCCTCGGTCGTGTTCTTCCCGATCCGCCTCCCCAGCGGGTCGTATGAGAACTCGGTCGTGCCCTTGGCCGTGACCGCCTTGATCATCCGGTTGTACGCATCCCATTCGAACTGACTGCGCTGCCCTTGGTGCACCCGCTCCACCAGGTTGCCTCGCTCGTCATACCGGTAGCTCGTCCCCGCGTACTCCTTCACCAGGTTGTCCAGCACCCGGATTCCCGTCAGCGTGGCCTGCGTTGGGTATTCGTCCTGGCGATCCACGATGTTGCTCGCCGGATCGAAGGCGAAGGCCTCGTGGCCCAGCGCGCTGTGCGCCTTGAGCAGCCGGCCCACCGGGTCGTACCGGTACTCGATCTGCCCGCGGCGGCTGTCGGCGATGCTGGCAAGCTGCCCCGCGGGGTCGTAGCTGTACTGCCTGAGCACTGCAGTCGGCGCGTCTGTCGTTTGCTGCCCGGTGTACCGGAACAGGCCGGTGCCCATCTGCCCCGGGCCCGCGTGAGTGGGCGAGACTTGCTGTTCCAGCAGCCGGCCCACGGGGTCGTACTTCTGCCGCTGCGCCAGGCCATTGCCCTGGACCCGGCTGACCTCCCGGTGCAGTTCATCGCGCTCGAAGTTCACGAGGTCCTGGCCGTCGAGCATCAACCCGTGCACGTGGCCGGGTCCGTAGGTCAGCCACTCGATGGCGTGTCCGTCGGGGCGGGTGGTGCCGATGCGCTGGTTCAGCTCGTCGTAGCGGTGATGCCACACCGCCGTGCGCTTGTCCGGGTGCATGGGGCCCTGGTAGTGATGGTGCTCCCGCGTGAGGTTGCCGGCTGGGTCGTAGAACCACTGCAGCTTGGCATGTTCGTTTCTGGCGTCCGACAGTTGACCGTTGGCGGTGTATTTGAAGTGCTCGATCTGCTCGGCCTGTCCGGGCGCTGTCGCCTTGCGCTGGGTGAGCCGGCCCAGGGGGTCGAATTCGATCTGGGTGCTGACGCCGCCTTCGAGCACCTCGGCCAACACACCGGTGCCGGCTTCGTAGCGGTATTCGGTCAGCTTGTCGTCGAAGCCGCGCTCTTGCAGCAGCCTGCCCACGGGGTCGTACTGGAAGCTGTAGGGACGTTCGTTCTCGTTTCTCAGCTCTGTGAGCCGGCCCAGGCGGTCCCAGCGGTAGGCGAGCCGCTGCCCGAGGGCGTCGATGCGCTGCTCGATGAGGCCAGCGGCGGTGTAGCTGTAGCGCGTGGTGCGCTGCAGGGCGTCGGTGTGGGCGAGCAGCCGGCCTTCGGCGTCGTGGCACAGATGCTCCTGGGTGCCGTCGGCCTGGGTCACGGCCTCGAGCTGGCCGGGGTGGTTGCCGGGGTGGGGTTCGTGCGTCTGGGCGAGCGCCCGGGCGCTGGTTTCGGTGTAGCGGTACTGGGTCGCGTGACCGAGGGCGTCGGTGCTTTTGATGAGCCGGCCCCGGGGGTCGTAGGTCCATTCGCTTTTGCGGCCGGAGCAGTCGGTGTGGCTGGCCAGCTGGCCTTGGGAGGTGTAGCTCAGTGTCTTGACGCCGCCCTTGGCGTCTTTGATCTGCACGGGACGGCCGGCTTTGTCGTAGGTGTATTCGGTCTTGTTGCCCTTGGGATCGGTCTCTTCGACGAGATGGCCCTGTACGTCGTAGTCTCGTCTCCATACGCCGCCGTCGGCATCGAGGATGCCGGTCAGCTGGTGCAGCTGGTCGTACTCGAAGTGCACCTGGCTGCCGTCGGCTCGCACGTGGTTTTGCAGGTTGCCGTCTTGGTCGTAGCGGTAGTCGTCGGTGCTGCCGTCGGGGTGGATGTGGCGCGTGACGTTCTTGGCATCGTCGCGGAAGAACCATTCTTCGCGCTGGTCGGGGTGGATCACACGGTAGGTGTAGCCGAGGATGTCGTAGTAGATCCAGGTCTCGGCGCCGAGCGCGTCTGTCACGTAGGTGAGCCGGATGTTCTTGTCCCACTCGAGCCGGGTGTCGAAGCTGCCGTCGTCGGCCCATTCGCGGATGGCGCGGGCTTTGGGGTCGGTGCCGTCGTATTCGAGGTTGATGCCGCGGCCGGTGCGGTCGGTGTAGCGGGTCACGAGATGGTGCTGGTACCGGTATTGCCAGGTGGCGGCGTTTTCTTCCTGGGCATGGATGAGGTCGCCGTGTTGGTCGTATTCGTAGGCGGCCAACTGGCGCACGAGTGCTCCGTCCTTGATCTCCCACAGGGCGCGGATGAGTCCGGTGTGCGCATCGGGCTGGGTGCCTACGTGGGCGATGGTCTCTTCGCCTTGTTTGCTCAGGATGTCGCTGAGCACGTATTCGCCGGCGTGGGGGCCTTTGGTGATGAGGTGGTCGTAGCGCAGGCCGGTGGCTGCGCCGTCCTGGACGTGGATGGCCACGAGGCGGAAGTGCTGCCGGCCCTGGGTTTGCACTTTGCTGGGCACGGTGTCCACGAGCTCGTAGCTCTCACGCCATGGGCTGGGCTGTGTTTGGGGGAGTTCTTTGCCGTGGTCGAGCACGAGCAGGGTCGGGCTCAGCCGGGTCAGGGTGATGTCTTCGATGGGGTCGCGGTGTTTCTGGCCTGCCTCGAGCATGGGGTACCGGTGGCTGCGCCCATCGGCGCCGTGGTAGACGAGCTGAGTTTGGCTGCCTTGTCCGAGGACGTCGACGCGGGTGCTGTAAGAGTTGACCCAGCGTGCCCCGAGCGCGCCCTGGTCGTAGGCGGCGAGGTTGCTGCGGTAGGTGCGGCTCCAGTCGATGGGCATGGGCGCGGCGAGCACGAAATCGGTATGGGTGAAGGTCTCGCAGCCGGTGGCGTAGCTGATGGAGCGCCGGGTTTTTTTGGGGGCCTTCGGGTCTGGTGCATTCTTTTTGATGCAATCGGGGCAGTCGACCAGCGCCGGCGCCTGACTCCCCACCACGCCAAGCCCGTGCCCGGCCTTGCTCCGTTCGACTTGCGTGCCCTTGTTGGCCGGCACCACGGCACTGCGCGTGCGCTTGTGTTTTTTGACGGCTTCGAGCAGCTGGTGCAGCATCCACATGATGCCCATCACTTTGCCGGCGTCGCTCATCAGGGTGAGCTGCGCGCGCAGGTCGCCTTTGCTCTGGGTCAGCTTGGCGATCACTTTTTCGACGCCCTTGACGGCGTCGGGGGGCAGGTAGCTGGCTGCCGCTGACGCCACGGCGTTGGCGGTTTGCTTGACTTGACGGTCGAGTGCCGAAAGCATCCTTGACCAGGTGCTCTCGGTCTTGGGGTTGTGCAGGCTCTTCTCGGCCACCGGCGGCGTGGCCTGCTGGAACAGCGGCTCTTTGCCTATGCATTTCTTCAAGACGCGGATCAGGTCGTCGATGAGTGCATCGGCGAGGTTCGCGCAGCTCTGCAAGATCTCGCCCAATTTGGCCATCGCGCTTTGCACGAAGGTCTCGATCTCTCCGGCGAGCTTGTCGTTCAGGTGCGTGACGAGCACTTCGATCAGCGCCGCGCCGAGCGCGTCTTTGGCGACGTGGGCGAGCTTTTGCTTGACGAGGTGCAACGCGGGCCTCAGGCTCATGCGCGCGGCACTCATGGCCGGCGGCAGCGGTATCACCCCGATCAGGTTGACCGCCAGCCCCACCCACTCCAGGAACTCGACGACGTGGTTGTTGATGAACTTCTCCACCACGTTCACGATATCCATGATGACGTCGATCAGCGCCATCACGTTGCCGATCACCGGCAGGCTTCCAGCCACCGCGCTCAGCCGCGCCAGGGTCACGTAGTCCCCGCTGATCTTGCGCAGCCACTCGTCGAACTTGCGGGCGCCCGCTCCTACGTCTTGCGGGTCGATGGTGTTGAGCGGTGCTACTGCGGTTTGAGGGGGACGTTCGGGGGTTGGGGCCGGGGCTGCTGGCTTGTTGTTGGACGTGTCGGCCATGGGGGGCAGTGGGGCTTGGAGGGGGGACAAGTGCTTGCTCGTCCAACATCCCGCCCGTCTTTCAACTCAGTTTTTGGGGCTCGAATTTTAGTTCGACAGACTTGCGGGATTCCCTCGGCCACGAAATCAACAATAGTTGTAGATCGCGATGCCCCCAACCTTGAGGACGCGCAGTTGAGGCAAGGCCTCTACCGTGCGCTGGTGGCAGCCTTTGTCGCGACGGTACCGACCCCACTGCCACCATCCCCGGCGCGCAACAGCTCACCTCGCCGACGCTCGACTTGATGAACAAGTACGACGAAGTCTGGCGACCATCAGCATGAGGGCGAAGCCCTCGCGCCGGCTGCTGCGGCAGGCGATCCGCATTGGCCGACAAAGGCCGGCCACCAGGAACGGCCCGAAGTGATCGCGCTCGGCCGCATCAAGGACCCTTCATCGAGCATGCGTGACGGGGCGCCTTCAACCACGGGCGTCGCTTCAGCCGCGCACGCGGCAGCAGAGAAAGATCTGCTCCTCGGGTGGTACGTCGCCGACCGCCGGGGCGTAGGTGTAGGAGGATTCCTCTACGATTTCAAAGCCTGCCGTTTCGACGACCTTCTGCAAATCCTCGCGCAGGTAGCCGGAGACCCGGATGGTGTTTCCGAGGAACGGGATCGCGAAATCGTCCACGTCAGCCTCCACCATCGAGAGAACGAACAAGCCGCCAGGGGCCAGCAGATGACGGACCGTCAACAACGCGAGGGGAATCTCCGCGCGTGGCAGCATCAGCAGCGAGAAGAAGGCCGCGACCGCGTCGAACTGGCCCAGGTCCCGGGGGCCGCCCGGTCGCAGGTCGGCGAGGTCCAGTTGGTGAAACGTCGCACCCGTGACGTTCTGCCGGGCGAGCTTCACCATCCCGCCGGACAGATCGATGCCCATGACCTCGAAGCCAGCGTCCGCCATCTGGCGCGCGGTCGGCACGCCGGTGCCGCAGCCGAGGTCCAGCACCCGGGATCCGGCCGGCAAGGACCTGATCAGCCATTCGCCCGCCGAGACTTGGCCCTCCTTGTGCGGGAAGGCCTCGTCATAGCGATTACCGATGGCGTCGAAGGCTTCGGCCTGGCCCTCGCGATCGAGCCGAAGGCTCTCGTAGTCAGACCCATTGTTCCTATTGTTCATGCATGTAGTCTTTCAATGAAGAATCTCCTGCTCGCTTGCCGGAAGCACGTGATTGAACCACTTCTCCCACCTCAGCCGCCCAGGACTGCGGGGATGGACGCGCCTCCTGGCCCGCACGCACGCGCAGCAAGTCCCCCGTCTCCCCGCCTCGCTGCCTCGCTGCCTCGCTGCCTCGCTGCCTCGGCCGCGAGACTGTCGTCACATTTTCCAAGGTCTTGCTGCTCTACACCTGTGCCTTCGCCGACACCGTCACGCTCTGGAAGAACACTTCAACCTTCCCCGCGTACTTCGCATCCACTCCCATCAGCACCCACACGCTGCCATCCGACGGCGCGACGACGTCCTGCTTCAATGTGCCGTTGATCTCCTTCGATGCGTAGGTGAGGCTGCTGCAATCCCCCGTGCCCACCGCGATGGAACCGAGGTCGGTGATCGCGCGGGTGAGCGTGGTGCCTGACAAGGTGTCGGAGTTGAGCCGGTTCGTGCCGTCCGACATGAGCACCGTCGTCGGTTCGGTGGCGTCAGCGAGCACGACCAGATGCGTGTCGGACCCCGTTGCGCCGGATGAATCAGCGCAACCGGTGGATGCATTGGTGAACACACCCACATTGACCTCGAAGCTATAGGTCACCCCAGGCTCCAGGCCGGTGAATTGCTTCTTGGTCCAGATCAGTGCGTCCTGGCTCCTGTTGGTCACCGACAGGTGATAGCCGGTGCCCGAGCCCGGGCTGGGCAATGCATTGCGTCGATGGTTATCAAACCGTCACGCCGTGCGCATCGCACGTCGAAAACCATAGCGACAAGCTAGAGCGCGCGGCTCGGCAATCGCGGCATTGGATGCGACAGAAATTTCGCACTCGCATACATGCCTTCGTAATGAGATCCACGACCCGGCGGGCGAGAGACAAACTGAATCTGTCGCCATCAATGCACCTATTGAAACGACGAAGACATGCCTTTGGCGGCAAGGCCATCTGCGTGGTCGAAATCAATCATCAACCAATTTGAAGCACGAAATGAGCAAACTGATCAAACGTCTTATCGCTATTTCCGCCGCCTTCGTTCCGGCCTTCGCTGCCATGCAGGTTCAAGCCGGTACGCACCACACAGCAACTGTGAAATTCGTTATGGCCAATCCTTCGAATCAAGCTGTTTGCGGGAACGTTTATATTAATGGAGTGCCGGTATGGCCAGCAATCAGGTTGCCGGCTCACGCTCCTAAGAGAGAGGTGTTTAGATTCACTAATTGGGTTGGCACACCATTTAAAACCAGTTTCTCCAGTGATTGCTATGCCCGCATTACTTCGTTCAAGTACTACAGCATTCGGCGCGATCAAACCCTGAATAGCTTCTAATGGATTCCATGGCGATTGCATGAAGGAAACGAGTGGAAGTGTGGCAAAGGAACCCCTCAATATTGACCTCGAGAAAAGCAAATAGAGGGTAAAAAGGCAAGAAAAACAGCCGCACCCATTACAAGAACTTGCTTCTGGCGGCATTGCGTGCGGCCACGCGTAAGGCCGGCAGATGCTCAAGCAAGGAGAGTCTGCAAGACGCCCTGCAGGGAATCGGGATCAGCTGCCGATGGAGAAAACCTTTGCGGCGCAGACCATTGCGGATCTGCCTCGCGAGGGTTTCTTCGGGGAGGCGCCATTAGTGGCGCTGGCATGAGGGCTTGCCGTACTTCGACCGGACCGGCTACAGGTCCGGCACCCGTGATCCGGCCGGCAAGGACCTGATCAGCCATTCGCCCGCCGAGACTTGGCCCTCCTTGTGCGGGAAGGCCTCGTCATAGCGATTACCGATGGTGTCAAAGGCTTCGGCCTGGCCCTCGCGATTGAGCCGAAGACTCTCGTAGTCAGACCCATTGTTCCTATTGTTCATGCATGTAGGCTTTCAATGAAGAATCTCCTGCTCGCTTGCCGGAAGCACGTGATCGGACCACTTCTGCCACCTCAGCCGCTCAGGACTGCGGCGATGGACGCGCCTCCTGGCCCGCACGCACGCACAGCAAGTCCCCCGCCTCGCCGCCTCGCCGCCTCGGCCGCGAGACTGCCCTCACCCTTTCCAAGGTCTTGCTGCTCTACACCCGTGCCTTCGCCGACACCGTCACGCTCTGGAAGAACACTTCAATCTTCCCCGCGTACTTCGCATCCACTCCCATCATCACCCACACGCTGCCATCCGACGGCGCGACGACGTCCTGCTTCAAGGTGCCGTTGATCTTTTTCGATGCGTAGGTGAGGCTGCTGCAATCCCCTGTGCCCACCGCGATGGAACCGAGGTCGGTAATCGTGCGGGTGAGCGTGGTACCTGACAGGGTGTCGGAGTTGAGCCGGTTCGTGCCGTCCGACATGAGCACCGTCGTCGGTTCGGTGGCGTCAGCGAGCATGACCAGATGCGTGTCGGACCCCGTTGCGCCGGATGAATCAGCGCACCCGGTGGATGCATTGGTGAACACACCCACATTGACCTCGAAGCTATAGGTCACCCCAGGCTCCAGGCCGGTGAACTTCTTCTTGGTCCAGATCAGCGCGTCCTGGCTCCTGTTGGTCACCGACAGGTGATAGGCGGTGCCTGAGCCCGGGCTGGGCAATGACTCGGCCACCCAAGCTGCATCCGTCGGCGCGTTCGAAGAGGTGTAGTCACTCAGCCCGCCGACCCACTCTGTGACGCCTTGCGCGAAGTCCTGTTCGAAGGTGGTGTCACACGTGTTCGTCGTCGAGCAGTGGCTGGCGAACAAGCTGGCGAAGGAGATGACTACGGCGCACTTCATGGGTATGGTGGTGTTTTCGGCTTCAAGGTAAGGAGGGTGCCACTGAGAGGCTGAGAGTATTTCGATCATGCCCGCTCATCACGCCAAAAGACCCCTGCTCGTCGTTGCAAATGCTCGCCATAGCCCCGGCTATGGCTGTGCTTTGCGCCTAGATCAGGTGCCTTTTGACGTGCTGCTCGGACACGCTCGAAAAACTCTCAGCCTCTGAGCTGTGGGATTGCATGCATTTCACCATGAACGAACCACGGTCTTGTCTGATTCACATGAGGTGCCATCGGCCCGATCAAGGAACACCATCGTCAGGCACTGAGCACCCTGCCCTTCAGCCCGGAGTATCCATGCGATCCTGCGCAGTCCATTGCGGCCACAAGGGGACGAAATGGCCTCCGTCGTTGTGCAGGTAGACGGACCTGTCGCCCGGCGCACCCACCGTGTGCAGTGACGACAGCGTTAGCCCGCCATCGGGACGCTGCTGAAAGGCGTGCACCTGCAGGCCGAGTGCACTTGCGATCATGTGCATGGCGCCGTTGTCGTTGTCGAACATCTGGCCAGTGAGGCTCAAGCCGAGGCGGTCCGCACCCCTGCGAAGTCTTGCGGCCCGCGCCTCCACCTCTTTCGCATCGCGGCCCTTGGTCCTCGGTTTGCCCAGCGCGAGCTGGGCCATCGTGTCGAACCAGCAGATGTTGCCTTCACCCGAAGCGCTGCCGCGCTTGAAGAGTCGTAGCAACTGGCTCTCGCGCCAGGACTCGCCAGCGTGAGACTGATCGGCCGGCATGCCATGTGTCGGGTGCTGCAGCCATCCCTGCAGCACCATCGAGCGGCGCAGCCGCGCCGATGCTTTTCCGACCCTCACTATCGTGTCTGTCTCCTCGCGCGTAGGTCGCACATCGCTTTCCACGACTGAGAGGAATCGCTGGCCTGCTCGGTGAACGAGCTGTTCCAGCACTTGCATCATCTGGGACTCATCATCGGGAAGTGCAGGCGTCTGCACACCCAATTCACCGAGCAGCAGAGCGGCCTCAGCGGCTTGATTGCGCAGGATGGTGAAATTTTGGTCTTCGCGCGGCGAAGCCGGCAAAGCCCGCGAGGGACCGACGGGACGAGGTGGCGATGAGGCCAATGTTGCTGGCAAATCGGGTTGATAGGGCCACAAGTTCGGGTCGAGGTGGTTGGCGAGAAAGTCAAGATCTTCTTGCGATGCCGCGCCTCGAGTCGTGGCAGCGGGAGCGAGCACCTCCGCAGGCGTCGCCGGCCGCTCGCCCATGGCCGCTGAGATCTCGTTCAAACGTCTGGTTCTTGGCTTGCGAGGCACGACGAGGGGGAGCGACAAAACTGGTTGCGCCTGCGCACCTTGCGAGCCATCGCTTGCGCGCCTGCCCCGCTTGGCCTTGGATGGCTCGGCGTCCTTGCCGGTCTTTTCCGCTGACACTTGCTTCGCGAGCGGGACATCGATCTCGGAGTCGCTGTCGGTGTTGTAGTTGACACTGAGCTGTCCGTCGTTCAACCGCGAGACATAGGTTCCTATCGATTGGGCGATGTTGTCTTCGACCACCTCGTTCGCGTCGTAAAACGCCTGGGCCGCGCGCGAAAGCCACGCCGGGCCGCGATGCACTTCCGGTGGCAGATCAAGGTCCAAGGCGCACACAGTGCAAGGCCGCATGGTGCCGGCCATCATCTTGTGATCGATGCTTCTTCCGGTGACGCTTGTGAACGCCTCCTTGATCCTGCGCTCGGCATGGAGATCGATGGACTTGCCATGTTGAAACTCCGTGTCTGTGGGTACGCGAAAACTGCCCTTGGAAATGGCCTGCATGATGGCGGACCCGAGCCCTTCTTCCTCGTGCTTCGCGAGCTGGAGGCCAAGCTTCAACTTGTGGCGACTCACCCGCTTGGCTCGCACGTCGTCGTTCACATTCGAGAGCATCTCCTTCAGCTTTCCGCTGGAAAGAAATTCATTGATCTTGAGGTTGATCGCAACGCTATTCGACGAAACCCAGATCTGCTGCTCGCTGGTGTCGAAGTAGCACTGCACGTCACCCATCATTTTGAATTCGCTCTTGAGCGCGGTGGACAACCAACGCAAGGCCTGCTTGTCGCGCTCGTGCCTGAATGAGCGCGGCGGCATCACGAGTTCCGGGCTGTTTGCATAAATCTCGGCCAGCCTGTTCTTCGTGGCACGCTTGATCAGGAGCTCTCCTGGAACGCCATTGACAACGAAGAGCTTGTTGGCCTTGGCACGAAAGCCAGAAACCAGCACACGTGACATTCGCGACGAAGTCGGCGCATCGAGCTTGGACAGCAAATCGTCGAGTTCGGGGAATTGATGAAGCTTGAGCTCGGGGCGCTGCGCCTCTATCTCGCCGCGCGTTCGCACCACGCCGCCGGGCCGCAGGAGCAGTTCCATCAGATTGGCGACTTCCCCCGACGCAGTCACGAGTCTTGCCGCGTTGGGCACGGAGAGATCAGGGTCGCTCTTCATGGCCTGTACGGCCGCGCTCATCGGGTAAAGCTCTTCCCGGATGGCTCGCAGAAACAGATCTGCTTTTGTTTCTGGAATGGGCAGCGTCCGCGCACGGTCTACCAGCCCGACCTCGCGCAGGGCGTTTCCGATATCAACCCAATGCATGTTGTAGCCCGGCAAGTGACGCAGGCGGTGATCGGTGCAAGACAGCCTGGGGCCATTCACCTTGAAATAGCTGTTGATGGTGGCGGCGTTGACTTTGAGCAGTCGCGCCAAGGCTTTCTCGCTGGCATTGCGATTTTCGTTCCAGGTGCGCAGCACCTGGACCAGCAGTTCCGCACTCATCGGATACGGCAACTGGGCGGCAGTGTCGTCGTGCCCCAGGTCGATGAACAGGCCGTGAAGGTCCTGCACGGCCTCGTAAAAGCCATTCAAGCGACACAACGAACTCGGCTTGCGTTTGAGCTGGCCGCTCTTGCTGAAGTAAGCCCGGATGTCGGCTTCTGGAATGCTCGTCGCATCGGCGAGCTTGTGCCGCAACGGCCGCCCGGCCTCCTTGTTCTTGATCATCAGTTCCAGCAGCTGCTTCAGCTGCTGGGCGTCCTGGATGCCACCTCTATGTGTGCCGCGTTCGTAAAAGGCTGGGTAGCTGACAAGGGGTTCGTCGTGCGCGGCGCTTGCGGCAGCGTCCTTCGCCGCCTTGGTTTTGAGTGAGTGCTTGATCAGTTCGAGCGCCTTGCTCTCATCCTCCGGGTTCTTTCCGGCGTAACGCAAATATGGCGCGCGGGTTTCGTTCTCGCATCGAAGCATGGCCACAGGGTCGCTGCTGCCGTTCGGTGTGATCAAGTGGCGAACGATGTTGTTGCGTTGATCGACAACCTCACCTTTCGACCCTTCGCACAGCTGGTCGACGTACTTGGCGAATGTCGCTGTCGAGGGGCGCCGGCGGTGGTTGTCGATCTCATGTTGGCAAAACGCCTGATATGCACACCCCAGGTGCTGGGCCAACAGCTGCCATCGATGGTTCCATAAATTTCGCGCCCCCGATGCGATGTAGGACGGGCGGGGGAAGCGACGCTTGTCGCTCTTCAGCGATCGGGCCTTCCTCACCGACCTCCGCATCTCATCGAGTACGTCGTTCTCGTCCTTCTCGTCGTTGAGCGAAGGCACGAGCCGAATGTCGGCGAGCTCGCCGTTCGTATCGAGCCGGCGCAGCACGTGAACTAATCCAGTCGTCCCCGGAATACGGATGCCGAATTTCTCTACGCCATCGACGCCGGTTTTGCTGTGCACGGCATTCGGCTTGGTCGTCAGGTCGTTCAATATCCAGAGAAATAGGCCTCCGTTCACGTACTCGAATCGGGGCGCTTTGCGAAAGGCTTCGTACAGCTGCCGAAACTCCCTGGAACGTGGGCCGGACGTCCACATGGCCCGCAATCGCTTGCCCATGTCTTTGAACGATGCGCCGCACAACAAGAGTTGGGACCGGCTTTGGCAGGCCGCAGACTCCATGAGCTCAAGGGCCTTCTGAACGGCGTTGTGACGGATATCGCCGGACGGAACCATCCGAAGATCGGCCACCCCGTCATGATCGTCGCGGCGCAAAACATGGACACTGCCGCTCACGCCAGCTATCTTGATCGTATGAAGCGCGATGTTCGGTTTGCCCGTGGTTTGCGCGCGCAACCTAGGACCCTCGGTCAAAGTCGCGATCAGGTCCACGAAATTCGATGCGGTCAGTTCATCGACCCTGTTCTTGTTGTAAGTCTTGAGCAGGGAGGTGAAGCTCGCCCTGCAGCCCCTGTTGCTCCAGCCCCTGTCAGTGATGTTGCGCGACGGAACATAGGCATCGAAGCTGGGCTCAGCTTCTACGGCCGGTCGATCTTTTGGCGCGACGGTATTCGTTGGCAGTATGGCTGTCCGCAGCCGTTGCAAAGGCTCTTGTGAAGTGAAGTCCTCTTGCCTTCGCCTCTTGCCCAGGCCCGCGGCAAAGACACCTGCGGAAACAGGCATGGACGCACGCGAGGGCGCGGTTCTTGGCTCGTCAGATTGATCACTGGAACGGGACGACCCACTGCTGTCAGATATCTTCATGCTCAATCCATTGGCTTCCTTGCCCAATCTACCTTTGTTGCATCGGCCGCGTGAACATGGACGCGAATCAATCGCCGCGCAAGCGAAGGCCGCAAGGCTCCTGCCGTGCGGCCTTGACGACGCGCGAGCGGCATGGCCTGCGGGAAGCGCTGCACGGCACTGGCCACGCTTCTCTACAATGCGCCCCCTTTGCATCCGCTCGAATTGCCCGCCCATGGACGTCGTCGTCAACGAAGAACTCAAAGCCTATATCGATCCGCTAACCTCGGAGGAATACGACGCCCTGGAACGCAGCATCCTGTCCGAAGGCTGCCGAGATGCGCTGGTGCTGTGGGGCGATGTGCTTGTCGACGGTCACAACCGCTACGGCATCTGCCGCAAGCATGGCCTGCCGTTCCAGACGGTGCAAACACCCGTTTTCAATCCATTGAGGACGTGCACCTTTGGATGATCGATCAGCACCTGGGCCGGCGCAGCATCTCGGACTTCCAGCGCGGTGTGCTCGCCCTGCGAAAGCGGGAGATCGTGGCCGAACGGCGCACCCGAGATGTCACCGCGACCAGCTCCGCACCGCAAGAGCCGGGGGCCGAAGCGCCTCCCGCAAGCGCAGACAGTGCGGCAAAACCAGACTCACTCGACTCACTCGACTCACGCGAGGCATTGGCCAAGGCCGCACGCCTGAGCAGCAGTCAGGTCGTGCTGATTGAAAAGATCCAAAAGCAGGCGGCGCCCGAACTGGTGGCGGCTGTCAAGGCCGGCACGATCTCGATCAATGCAGCAGCCGCGGTCGCGAGCCTTCCCGCCGAGGAGCAAGCTGCCGCCGCGGCCGGCGGCAAAGACGAGTTGAAGCAAGCAGCGAAGCGCGTACGCGAATCGAAGCGCAAGCCGCAGGGCGATTCGTCCGCCGCACCGCAGGAGGCCGCCGAGTCTGAAGAAACCGTGGAGTCGCTGCAGCAGCGCATCGCCGTCCTGAACACAGAAAACGCGGCGTTGCGCCAGCAGGTGGCGATGTTGAAAGAGCAACTGCTGGCATACGCGGCGGGCGCCGATCAGACCGCGGATCTGTCCGCGCCGTTCTGACCGCCGACAACCTGCCGCCGTCGAGTTATCGAACCAGCAAAGGTGGTTCGCTGACGGACCGTGTCCGAGATGCGTGCCGTGAAAGCATTCCTTATGGACGACATTGACATCAGCAGCCATAAGGCGCAGAACTCAAACGGGTTTGTTCCGTCAAACCTTATTGGTTCGCAAGGAGGCCGTCCATGAAGACTTTCGCTCGCACGTTGGCAGTCACACTCGCAGCGCTTCTCCTCTCACTGGGCTCCGCCCCGGCAGACGCGGCTCGTCAAGGCCACTGGGGCGGGCATTCCTCGCATGGGCACGGTGGTCACCACGGTCATGGCTGGTTCTGGGGTGGCTTTGGCACCGGCATCGGCCTCGGTTACTACGGACCTTGGTACCCGGGTTACGTCGTGGTCGAGCCTCCTTCCGCCGCCTACTACGGCCGCTCACAGACCCGCGCGAGCCCGCTTCAACCTCCATGCCGGACCCTATCTTCTATCCGCGCAACGGCCAGAGTTCTGAACAGATCGAGGCAGACCGCCAGAGTTGCAACCGCTGGGCCGCCACGCAGTCCAACGCGATGGCAGATGCCGGCGTGTTTCATCGTGCCACCCTCGCGTGCATGGAGGGTCGGGGCTACACGGTGAAGTAGAGGGTCGAACTGAGAGGCTGACGGAGATGTCAATGAACAAAGCCGCATCCGATGCTGTCTTCGCGGGCTCGATGCCCGAGCTCTACGACAGCTACCTCGTTCCACTCATCTTCGGCCCCTACGCCGTCGATCTGGCGATCCGCGTGGCAGCTCTCGATCCATCGCGTGTGCTCGAGACCGCCGCCGGCACGGGTGTCGTCACTCGCGCGATGGCATCGGCCTTGCCTGCCAATGTGGACCTGATTGCGACTGACCTGAATCAACCGATGCTGGACCGTGCCATGGCTGTCGGCACCCAACGACCGGTGCGGTGGCAACAGTCGGACGCGACGCAGTTGCCGTTCGAGGACGCGAGCTTCGACATCGTCGTTTGCCAGTTCGGTGTGATGTTCTTCCCGGACAAAGTCCGCGCATTTTCCGAAGCGCGGCGAGTACTGCGGCGTGGCGGCGTGCTGATGTTCAATGCCTGGGATCGAATCGAGGACAACGAGTTCGCCCATGTCATCACGACGTCGCTCGGCGTACTTTTTCCTGCAGAGCCTCCGCTCTTCCTGGCGCGCACACCGTACGGCTATTTCGATCGACGGGCGATCGCGGATGACTTGGAGAAGGCGGGGTTCAGTGCAGTGCCGCGCTTCGAAACAATCACCGAGCGCAGTCGCGCGTCGTCAGCGCGTGTGCCCGCCATCGCCTATTGCCAAGGGACACCCTTGCGCAACGAGATTGAGGCCCGTTCTGCTGGAAGTCTGACCGAGGCTACATCGGTGAGTGCCGCTGCAATTGCCAAACGATTCGGCGATGGATCGGTAGACGCAAAGATCCAGGCACACGTCGTCGTGGTCGAAAACTGACCTGGATATTCGCCCCCCGCATTCCCGAGCACACGCGGCAGCCTCACGGTAAAGACAGCTTTGGTTTCGTCGGAGCGTGCAGAGATGTCGCCACTGTCACAGGCGCTTCGACCAGACGTGGGCGGCGCGTTTTTTGAATTTCTGTGCCTGTTCTTCGTCGACTTGCGGCGACGTGAGGTTCTTCGCCACGGATATTGGCTCTCAGCCTCTCAGCTACCGCTCCCATATGGCCGGGTGATGATCTCGAGGTAGTGCCCGTCGAGGTCGTTCCAATACACGCCCCTCCCGCCATCGTGACGGTTGATGCGATCCGGCTGTTGGTGTGCTGGATCGGCCCAGTACGGAAGCCCGCGCTCGCGGATGCGCCCGAAGATCCGGTCGAACTCCTCTTCGCTCACGAGGAAGGCATAGTGCTCTATGAGAACGACCTTGTCCGTCTGAATGAAGTCCAGGGTGACGCCGTTGTCGAGTGCGACGGCATGGAAGGGACCGAACCTGACCGGCGCCTTGAGACCAAGAATCTCAGCCAGGAAGTTTGCAGACGCCAGCGAGTCGCGGGCATGAACAATCGTGTGATTCAGATCGATGGACATGGGGGTTCTCGCAGCTGAACGTTGCCAACGGGTGATGGATTTCCACGTTCTCAGATTCCATGACTACGGCCGCCCACTGGTCGGCATGGTGGAGATGAGTGCGGCGCCACAACTGACCTTGTGCCCCTCGAAGGCCACGGGGATGCCGTCGATCAGCACCTTGGGGTCTCCCTCGGCAATCACACAATTGTTGTGCCCCCTGTGCGGGCAGCTGACTTGATCGCCCTTGCGTGCGACGGCCATGCCCATGACCTTGCTCTTGGGGGCCGCTGATGTGACCTTGCCGCCATGGCTGGTGGGGTCGTTCAAACGGATGACGCCGCGCATAAGTTGCTCCGATGTCGATTGGAATCACTTGGCTACAGATGCCTGCGGTGTCTCCGCATTTTCGGCCTCGCGCTTCTCATAGAACCACACCTTGACATGACACGGGGTTTCCGTATCAAACATCACCCCATGACCTTGTTCATCGGTCATACCATCGTAGCCACACGTCGCCTTGGATTTGAAAGAACTCATTGCTGACTTTCGTTTAGTTTGAAAACCCTTGCTGCTTCGGTCCCGCGTCGTGGCGCAGCCCCCACCAGGGCAGGTAGGCGTGGTTCCCGCCACGAGCGCGGAACCAGTCTTTGCTCGGGTCGATGGGGCGCACCTTGGCCGGAGGCACCACCACTACGGCGCTCGGGTGTCCGGCGTCACTGGTGCCGGCCACCAGCACGTTCTTGCCCAGGTGGTTGGCGTAGGCAATGCCCAGCGCGACATTGGTCAGCGCGGTGCCGGCCCCCATTTCACCCAGCAGCGCCGGGGTGTTGAAGGTCTGCTTCATGAAATCGAACTCAGGCAACTCGGTGGTGAGCGTTTGCGCGAGGTGGCCGATGCGGTCGCTTGAAGTGGGGTGGGTGTTGTTGGCATCGTGAATCACATAGCCAATATCGGTGTCTTGCTTGCTCGCGTTGTGCGCGGCGGCATCGAGCGTGGCCTTCCAGGCTTGCACGGCACGCGGAGGCTCTCCCTTCTTGACCTCGAAGTCGGTCACGGCCTTGGAGGCGGGGTACCCCACCCAGGCCAGCGGGTCGCGCTCGGTGTTGAAGCCGGGGCCGGCCAGGATCAGCAGCACCAGGTTCTCGTTGATCTGCTCGTTCTTGGAGGGAAAGTTCGGTGCATCCCAATTCATCGCCCACACGGTTTCATTCGGGTGCGCTTGCAGGTAATCGAGCGCGGCCGTCAACGAGGTGAAGCCCGCATTCGGCCCGCCCATGGTGACGTGCACATTGGGAGGTGTGGCGCGGCTCCACAGCGTGGGGAAGTTGGGGTTGCCGATATCAAAGTTGCTGGCGATATTCTTCACCACAAAGTCGCGAGCCTCCACCGGATCGAGCTTGTTGCCCGCAGGCAAGGCGTACTCCACATGAATGCCGGCCAGTTCGCGCCATCGCTTCTGGTTCTTGGTGTGAACGTTGTAGAAGTAGTCGGAGCTGGAGAAATAGATGTCGTGGAACTGGCGCATTAGCTGTTCAATGTATTTGTGGTGATAACCCTTGAAGGTTTCCTCTCCGTCGTTTCCAGCTGCAATCTCAGCAATGGCTTGCAGCTTGGAATATTTCTGCGGTTTCGCCTTCACCATGTCGTCTTCCTTGTTCGGCTTGACGAGCCCGAGTGTCCACAGCAACTGCCACTCAGTCGAATAGTCCATCCGCTGCAAAGGATTGAGCCATTGCAGCCCGACCACCTGGGCCATGAAGGGCTTGGGCTGCTCGGCAGTGGCCGACGAAGGCAAGGGCGCAGTCGCCGCAAAAGTCGATGCCGCTGGGGCGGAGGCACAGGCGCTGGTCAAGGCAAGCACGGCGATGGCAAGCAAGGCGGGCATGGCAAGCAATCGGGTCATGAGTTGTCCATCGGTAAGGGGTTGACCAGCCGAAACGTCGGCACGCCAGATCAACCAGAGTGCGATACCGACACCGAGGATGAAGCTCAGCAGGGCCCAGGCGAAGCGTCGGGTGGGGGTGGAGATCAAAGCGTTCATGTGTTCGCATCCCACTTCGGCGCGGGTGCCCATTCACGCTCGTCGGTGATCGTGTCCGGCATCTTGCATTCGGCGTCCGCCCACTTGTAGGCAGTTCGTTCTTTGAATTTTCCTTTGTCGAAGTATTCAAAAAACACCTTGTGCGGATCACCATCACCCAGCCCGTCAAGGAACCGCCAATCCGCCGCAATCCGAAGCTGGTGCAAGTCGGCCTCCCGAATGTCGCAATTGCCAATCGCCACGTCATAGGCGAGCGCCTTCTCGGCGTGCATGGGGTTGGTCATGATGGTGGAGTGGTCGGTGGCGTGGGTATCGAGGTTCTTGGCCAGGTAGGTTTTGATCTCCTTGCTGCGCCACGCCTTGTATTCATCGGTGGCCTTTTGAGATTCGTCTGGGCTGTCTTCGGCCTCCACCTTCTCGCCGCTTTTGTACAGACCCTCGCGTTTGGCCTGCATGCGCAGGTAGGCATGGTGCTCGTAGCGCAGCGCGGCTTCGCTTTGTTCGGTGCCCTGCGGCGCGTCATTGCGGCTACCGTCCTTGGTCTTGTGGGTGTCGGCATAGGGGTCGCCGGGCTCGACCTGCCGATTGACATTTCGGTACGCGCCAGGGGCATCGAAGCCCTGGTCGAACTGCTCGCTGGGAAAACCGAACTGCACCGACTCGGGCACGAAGGGTTCGGGCAGCGGCGGCGCTCGCAGCGGCAGCTTCCAGTCGTTGGGCGGCAGGGCGTTGATGCGCACCTTGGCCGCCTTCAAACCGACGATGGCCAAGGGCGCAAACCCGATCGTCAATAGCGTGCCAAACACCTTGCCCAAGGCGCCCTGGTAAGCCGCCACCCCCTTTGCGATGGAGTATTCCGCTTTCGGCGATTCGGGATACCAAAAATCCTGGCTGCCCGGTTTGAGGCGGCTCGTCTTGGTATTGCGATAGTGATTGTCCCAATAGTCGTATTGCCCCTGCTCGCCAACCTTGAAGCCTTGCGCAAATACGCGCTGCGTGAACACGCCATCGCCGTATGTTGCCGTGATCTCGGCGTCGTTCAGGCCGCGCCAGCCGATGCCTTGCACTGTGGTGGCCGAAATCACCTGGTCGTGCGGGTTGCAGTAGAGCGTGACGCGGCCATAGGTCGAATTGTTGAGGCCGTACTTGACCCGGTCGGCTTCGGCGGTAAAGCCGTGCACTTTGTTCGACATGCGCAGATTGATGGGCTCGGGGGGCTGCTGCGCCGAGGCCTGCTTGCGGATGATGTCGAAGAACGCCGCCAGCGTCTTGGTGCGCGCGCCCACTGTCTGCCGCCCGGTGCGGCCCTGGGGGTCGGCCATGCCACGCTCGCTCCAGCTGTCGGCGAAGTTGTCTTTGACCAGGCTGTAAGGCGCATTGCACAGAACATAGGTGTCGGCCACACAGCGCCCGCTGTGTCGGGCCGCGTCGGTGACGTTGGGCATCCTGTCGCCCAGGAAGGCCGCCGCGATGCCCACCATGTTGCCCTGGCTGTGGCACACGATGGTGATGGGCACATCGGCCTGCTTGGAGCGAATGGATTCGACCAGCTTGGCCAGCCGGTGCGCAGCGAGCACGTAGTAGGGCCGGGGCGGACAGCTGTAGACGTTGCGGTCGTTGGTGGGGTTCAGGTGCTGCACATGCACCCACAGGAACATGTCCTCGCTCAAGCCCTGACCCCACAGGTCGGGCAACGAAGTGCAGCCGTTGGCGAAGGGGCCGCCGCCCCAGTAGTCTTTTTCGTTGAGGTAAACACCCGAACCGTATTCCTGCAACTCTTCGCCGTTGGCCTTGTAGCCCCAGCGGAAACGGATCACGGGCGAGAAGGTTTCCTTGGCCTGGATGAACGTCTTGGGCTTCATCTCGGGGTTAATGAACCCGCTGGGCGTCAGCTCGGCCATGTAGCTGGCCGGTGACAGCTGCCCCGCCGCGGGGCCTAAGTATTTCAGGTGCTCATCACGCCGGGCCAGCCGGGCGTTGAGCCCTTCGCACAAGCCCTGCTCGGCCTGTTCGTACCACTCGCCATCGGAGTTGACTCCATGCACAAAGATCGTGATGCCGGGCAGGGGCATTTGCATCAGCACGTCGAGCTGGGCGTGGCTGAACAGCGTGACGCCTTCCTTGTAGGCCACGCAGATGTTAATCGGGTCGTCGATGGGGCTGGGGTTGCTGGATGCGCCGGCGGTGGGGTCGATGCTCATGGGGATGCGGTCAAAGAAGAATTGGCGGGTGCTGAGAGGGGATGTGCGCGCTTCAGGATCGACGTTTCAAGAGCGCGGCATGAAGAAGAAGTTTTTCAGCCGCTGCATGCCGTTGGCGACGACTTTGGTACCTTGGCCGCTGGCATCGGTCTGACCCGACACATCGCCGCCATCTTCGTTGCCGATGTGCAGTTTCATGCCTTCGACCGGCCCGCCATCGGCGGGACGCAGCAGCCGGGGCGCGCGGCCGAGGTCGCCTTCGCTGAACGTGGGAAAGTCGGTGCTCATGCTTCGGCGCTGTGCTGCTTGCCGGTGGCCTTCAATCGCTTCCACGTGGTGATGAGCAAGGCCTCGGCGCTGCAAATGGCCCCTGCCTTGTCGGTGCGCATCTCGAAGCCTTCGCCACGCGGTTCGGTCTTGCCTTCGTTCATGGGCGTGCTCAGAGGCTGACGATGGGCAGGCCCTTCAGCTCGACAAGCGGCAGGTCGCTTCGGGTAGTGAGGCAGGTGATGTGGGCGCTAAGGTCATCGCATACGCCGCTAATGATGTCGATGCGCTGCGGCAGCAGGGTGTCTTCGAAGAGCTTGCCGTGCTGACCCGCGAAACGCAGACGCTCGGGACGGTTGTTCTGATTGAGCGCACGGGCAAGCAAATCGTGCGCGATGTCGGCGAAATTCATGCAATCCTTCCTCGGGGCGCTGTGCGGCATTCTTCACGATGCCCGCGCTAAATCTTGATCCGGCGGGAGTGTAGAGCTGGGGCTTGACCTTGCCACCCCTCTCTCGGGGGTGGTCAGTCGTGCCGCGGCGAGCGCGGCCCCGGTACCCTTTGCGAGGGTGCGTTTCCCTGGTAACTGGCTGCGTATCGCCGTGCGGTCGGACCTGCGCTTTGCCCACCTTTCTACGAAAGCCGATCGGCTCTCCCGATACCCGCCCTCACAAGGCGGGGTAGTCGGCCATGACCTCACCCAGCCGGATGGCACCCTGCGGCTTCCACGCCGGATTGAATTTCAGGTCGCTCTTCGGAAACAGCATCACCACGGTCGAGCCCAGCAGGAAGCGGCCCATCTCTTCGCCCTTGGTCAAGACGATGTTTTGATCCTGGTACTGCCACTCGCGCATGCCGCTGGACCGCGGCGGCGTCACCACGCCGTGCCACACCGTCGCCATGCTGCCGACGATGGTCGCCCCAACGAGCACCATGATCCAGGGGCCGCGCGGACCTTCGAAGATGCACACCACGCGTTCATTGCGCGCGAACAAGCCCGGCACACCCCTCGCGGTGATTGGGTTGACCGAGAACAGTTCGCCGGGCACGTGAATCATGCGAAGCAAACGTCCATCACACGGCATGTGGACTCGGTGATAGTCGCGCGGGCTCAGGTACAGCGTGGCGTAGCTTCCATGCTCGAACTGCGAGGCAAGACGCTCGTCGCCGCCGACGAGCTCGGTCGTCGTGTAGTGATGGCCCTTGGCCTGGAAGATTCGATCGCGGTCCACCGGGCCGAACTGGCTGATCGCACCGTCGACAGGGCAGATGAGGTCGGCCTGCGCGATGGGGCGCACCCCCTCGCGCAATGCGCGGGTGAAGAAGTCGTTGAAGCTCGCGTAGCTCGTGATGTCGGAGTTGGCCGCCTCGCTCATGTCCACACCGTAGCTCGCAACGAAGCGGCGGATAGCTGCCGTCGTGAGCGAGCCCAGCCTGGCTGATGCAAGCTTGCCTGCGAGCGCCGTCAGCGCCTGCTTTGGATACAGGTATTGAGGGATGACTGCGAGGCGAGCTGACACATTGATTTCCGCGATGGAGGGGACCGGAGTGTATCGAGGGGGCGGACCCCCTCGAGGCATCCTGGTTGGGAGTCTGGCGCGCCGCGGCCTGCCCACCCGCACCCTTGCCCCACCTTGCTGGGCGCCAGAGCAAGGCAAGCAGAAGTCCGCCGTAAAACGAATGACTTCGCGTAATCCGACACCAGCGTCCACCGCCAGTTCTGAATTGCATGGCACGTGGGTGGATGCGCCGTGCTCGAACGCGAAGTCAACAGGTACAAACCATTCGCGGACCGGTCGCCTGGGGGGAATGCTGCTTGCTTCCGAACGTCGTAGCGGTCAAGCTTCTACTGCACGACGCCATCCCGCAAGCAGGGCGTACGCAATCTGCGCGTGGACAACCTGGGCAAGGCCATGGCGGCCGCGCTCTTGCTGATGACGACCTAAGCCCGAAGGAATTGGAATTTTGCAGAACCACCGCTTGCATTGGCTTGTGACCGGAAGTGTGCAGCCCAAGGAGGCCCGATGATTCCCTGGCTGCACGCTGAAACCGACCCCCTGCCCGAGGCGCGACTGGCGCTGCCGCAAGGTTCGGACGCGCCTGGCCTGCTGGCGGCCGGCGGTCAGCTGACGCCTGAGCGGCTGGTCGAGGCCTACTCCAAGGGCATCTTCCCCTGGTACAGCGAGGGCCAGCCGGTGCTGTGGTGGTCACCCGACCCGCGCATGGTGCTGATGGTCGACGAGTTCAAGCTGTCGCGTTCGCTACGCAAGACCGTGACCAAGTTCGCGCGTACGCCGGGCTACGAGGTGCGCATCGACAGCGCCTTCGCCCGCGTCATCACCGCCTGTGCCGGCACGCCTCGCGAAGGACAGGACGGCACCTGGATCGTCGCCGCCATGATCGACGCCTACCGGCACTGGAATCAACTCGGTGGCGTTCACAGCTTTGAAACCTGGATCGATGGGGAACTGGCGGGCGGCTTGTACGGCGTGAGCCTCGGCCGGATGTTCTTCGGCGAATCGATGTTCGCTCATCGAACCGATGCGTCCAAGGTCGCTCTGGCTGCGCTCGTGTGTTTCTGCCGCGAAAACGGCGTGACCATGATCGATTGCCAGCAACGCACCGGCCACCTCGCCTCCATGGGCGGAAGAGAGATCCCGCGCATCGAGTTCGAGCGTCGACTCTCTCTCAGTCTCGGGGCTCCGCCGATCCGCGATTGGACCTATCATCCGTCGATGTGGCGGCACCTGCAGATGTCCGACGCCCGGACCGCCGCAGTCAAGGTCAAGGACAGCGCGTAAGTGACCCACCCGAAAGAGCTTCCGCTCGCATCGCTTCAGTTTTACGCCACGGCGCCGTACCCGTGCAGCTACCTCGGCGGCCGCATGGCGCGCTCGCAGGTGGCCACGCCCAGTCACCTGATCCATGCCGACGCCTATTCGGGCCTCGTCGCCAACGGTTTTCGCCGCAGCGGCATGTTCACCTACCAGCCGTATTGCGACGGCTGCCGCGCCTGCGTCCCGCTACGCATCCCCGTCAACGACTTCCGTCCCACGCGCAGCCAGCGCCGGGCGTTGAAGGCCCACGCCAACCTGCAGACGCGCGTGCTGCGACTGTGTTTCGTGCCCGAGCATTACCGGCTGTACCTGCGCTACCAGGCTGGCCGCCACAGCGGCGGGGGCATGGACCACGACAGCATCGACCAGTACACGCAGTTCCTGCTGCAAAGCCGGGTGAATTCGCGCTTGGTGGAGTTTCGGGAGCGGAACGCGGATGGGTCGGCAGGTGTTTTGAAGATGGTGTCGATTCTGGACATCCTGAACGACGGACTGTCTGCGGTCTATACCTTCTACGAACCCGAGCCGCACACGAGCTACGGCACGTACAACGTGATGTGGCAGATCGAGCAGACGAAGTTGCTGAAGCTGCCGCACGTGTACCTCGGGTATTGGATCGCGGAAAGCGACAAGATGGCCTACAAGGCGCAGTTTCAGCCGAATGAGCAGTTGATCGATGGGAAGTGGGTCAGGCAGGCTGAGGGAAAGGGTTGAGGCACCGAGCCCTCAGAGGCTGAGAGTTTTTCGAGCGTGTCCGAGCAGCGCGTCAAAAGGCTCCTGATCTAGGCGCAAAGCACAGCCATAGCCCGGGCTATGGCGAGCATTTGCAACGACGAACAGGGGTCTTTTGGCGTGATGAGCGGGCATGATCGAAAGACTCTCAGCCTCTCACCCCAGCCCTCTCCCGCCAGCGGGAGAGGGAGTTCATCCGGAGTGCCTTGCTCCCTCTCCCGCTGGCGGGAGAGGATTGGGGTGAGGGTTCTCTCAAGCTATCGCTCCACTCTTGAAACCACTTCATCCGCAATTGCCAAACAACCAGTCAACCCCGGCGATTCGATTCCGAATAGGTTCACCAGCCCCGCCACGCCATGCTCGGCAGGCCCCTGGATGACAAAGTCGCGAGCCGATTCGCCCGGCCCGTTCAGCTTGGGCCGGACACCGCTGTAGGCCGGCTGCAGGGCACCGTCGACCAAGCCCGGCCAGTAATCGCGGATGTCCGCGTAGAAGCCCTCGCCGCGCATAGGATCAACGCGGTAGTCGATCTCGTCAGGCGAGGCAATGTCCAGCCACTCCACATCCGGCCCGAAGCGCGCCTGCCCGGCGAGATCGAGCGTGAGATGGACGCCCAGGCCCGCCTCGACGGGGATCGGATAGATCAGCCGCGAGAAAGGCGCTCGCCCCGACAGTGCGAAGTAGTTGCCCTTGGCGAATCTTTGCCCGGGCACGTGCCCGGGCGACAAGCCAGAGGTCCGCGAGGCGACACCCGGGGCCCACAAGCCTGCCGCATTCACAACGATGCGTGCGGACAACTGCATGGAAGAGTCGCCGCCGACATCGACACGGTGCTCGCCCTTGCCGACTTCGATTGCTTCCACCGGCGACAACAAGGCAAGCGCCCCGCCGGCGCGTTCAAGATCACCTTGCAGCGCAAGCATCAATCCATGGCTGTCGACGATGCCAGTTGAAGGCGACAGCAGGGCCGCGTCGGCTCGCAAGGCCGGTTCCAGGGACCGGGCCTGCGCTCCGCTCAAGCGGCGCAAGTCCGCCACGCCGTTGGCGCGCGCCGCGGTCTCGATGCCGGAAAGCTTCGCGACTTGGGCGTCGCCGCGGGCCACGATCAGCTTGCCGCAGCGTCGATGCTCCACGCCATGCGATTCGCAAAACGCATAAAGCGCGTTGCGTCCGTGCACGCACAGCCGCGCCTTCAACGACCCCGCGCCGTAGTAGATGCCGGCGTGAAGAACTTCGCTGTTGCGCGAACTGGTGCCTGTGCCGATGGCATTGGCGCGTTCAAGCACGATGGTTTCGATGCCGCCCTGGGCCAATGCTCGACCGACTGCAAGGCCGACCACCCCGGCACCGATGACGACTGCGTCGACGTGATCCATGTGATTAAGCCGGCGCTCAGAGGCTGAGAGTTTTTCGAGCGTGCCCGAGCAGCGCGTCAAAAGGCGCCTGATCTAGGCGCAAAGCGCAGCCATAGCCCGGGCTATGGCGAGCATTTGCAACGACGAGCAGGGGTCTTTTGGCGTG
>Ga0136846_1208222_pt1 | contig 26802 bp, 28 predicted proteins | sample HopSoiMetagenom2_FD_96841 | JGI IMG/M metagenome (GOLD analysis project Ga0136846, IMG submission 96841) | Grasslands soil microbial communities from Hopland, California, USA - 2 Assembly 2016 (version 4) | ecosystem: Environmental > Terrestrial > Soil > Grasslands | place: USA: Hopland... | reverse complement strand
TCGACGCGGAGCTGTGGCGCGCCATCCGTCTCGTGACCGACACCGGCCTGCACCTCAAGGGCTGGACCCGCCAGCAGACTCTCGACTACATGTTCGCGAACTCACCGGCGGAGCAGACACGCGCCGTGTCCGAGGCGGAACGCTTCATGGCGATTCCCGGACAGGCGCTCGCGTACAAGGTGGGTCAGCTCAAGTTGATAGAGCTCCGCAGGCGCGCGGAGAAGGCCATGGGACCGAAGTTCATGGTCGCCGAGTTCCACGACGAGGTATTGCGCGACGGCTCGGTGCCGCTCGACGTGCTGGAGCAGAAGATAGACCGCTGGATCGCGGCGAAGAAGTGATCCGGTCCCTAAAGCGTGCCGAGGCTCAGTTCAGCAGGGCCTGGTAGATAGACGCCTTGAACTTGTCGGTGACGTCCGTCGTGTTGGGGATCATCTGGATCATGAGCACGGTCACCAGGCGTTCGACCGGGTCTACGCGGTAGTAGGTGCCGTAGGCGCCGCCCCAGCCCCACGAACCCACGGACTCCATGCCCGAGACGCCGTATTTGTCGTGCGTCTCGAAGCCGAACCCGAAGCCGAGCCCCTTCGGGCTCTTGAGATCGCCGACCTGGTTGGTGGTCATCAGCTGCACGGCATGTGGCGACAGCAGCCGGACCTTGCCGAGCGCGCCGCCATTGCGCAGCGCCTCGAGGAACGTCGCGTAATCGTGCGCCGTCGAAACGAGTCCTGCGCCGCCGGAAAAGCTCTTGCGCGGCCCGTCGACGTAATGACCCTGCCCGCGCGCGCCGTCGGGGTCGCGCACCGCCTTGCCGTCCGGGCCGCTGCCATACACCACGGCGAGCCGCGCCCGGTCTGCCGGCGGTAGATAGAAGTGCGTGTCTTTCAGGCCCAGCGGAGCGGTGATGTGGCTCTCGATGTAGGCATCGAGCGGCTGGCCGGACGCCTTCTCGACGATGCAGCCGAGGATGTCGGTGTTGTAGCCGTACACGAACGCATCCCCGGGCTGCGCCTTGAAGGGCAGCGTGCCGAGCCGTTCGATCGTCGTGCAGATCGGTTCGTCCTTGTCCGCGAAATACCAGCCGAAACCCGCCGCGGGCCCCAGGCCCTTTGCTTCATACACGGCCGCCAGTTCCGGCTCCTGTCCATACGAAATGCCCGCGGTGTGCGTGAGCAGGTCGCGGATGGTGATGGGTCGCTTCGCGGGCACCACGTAGAGCGATCCGTTGTCGCTCTTCGTGCCCACCGTGGTCTGCGCGAAGGTGGGGATCCACTGGCCGGCCTTGTCGTTGATCGTGAGCCTGCCTTCCTCCATGAGCTGCAGGACCGCGACGCTGGTCAGTGCCTTCGACTGGGAGGCGATGCGGAATTCTGTGTCCATCGTCATCTTGCGGCCGGCTTCCTTGTCGCTCCAGCCGGCCGCGTGTTCGTACACCGGTTTGCCGTCACGCAGGACCAGCGCGACCACGCCCACCAGCCGCCCATCGTTCACGTAGCTGTCGAGCACGGCGTCGGTGCGCTTGAGCCGGTCGACGGAGAAGCCGGCACGCATCGTGTCGGCGTGAACGGGCACGGCGGCCGCGAACGCGGCGGCCACGACCACAGCAAACAGGTGTCGAATGCGCATCCCGGATTCCCCCGATCAGTTGAGCGTGGCGACCACCACCGACTTCGACGGCAGGTCGAAGATCCAGGCATCGCCTTTCTTCTTTGCGCCGGTGAAGGCCGCGGGCACGACCATATCCGGTTTCTCGAAAGTGTTGTGCGTGTTCATGGCCGGAGTGGTCAGCACCGTCGCACTGACCTTGTTCGCGCTGGCACCGGCGACCTTCACCGTGACCCGCGCGGGCCGGTTGGGATCGGTGTTCACTAGCGACAGCACGAGCCGGCCGTCGGTGGTTTTCGCCGACGACACGCTCAGCGACGGGATGTTCACGTCCCCGAGCTTGTACTCGGGCGCCGTGAGATCCGCGGGCAGCAGCGTCGCGCCCTGGAACGGCTGGTACATGTCGAACACGTGGTAGGTGGGCGTGAGCAGCATCTTCTCCTTGTCGGTGAGGATCATGGCCTGCAGCACGTTGATCATCTGTGCGATGTTCGCCATCTTCACGCGGTCCGCGTGGTTCTGGAAGATGTTGAGATTGAGTCCCGCGAGCACCGCATCGCGCATCGTGTTCTGCTGGAACAGGAAGCCGGGGTTCGTGCCGGGCTCGACGTCATACCACGCGCCCCACTCGTCGACGAACAGTCCGATTTTCTTCTCGGGGTCGTGCTTGTCCATGATCTCGCTGTGCTTGCGCACCAGCTCGTCCATCATCAAGGTCGTGTGCAGCGTCTGGATCCAGTCGGCCTCGGTGAATTGCAGCGCCGGTCCCTTGTGGTCCCACTTGCCGGTGGGCAGCGTGTACTGGTGGAACGACATGGCCTGCATCTGCTTGCCCGCTTCCTCGAGCAGCTTGTCGGTCCAGTCGTAACGTTCGCCATACGCGCCGCTCGCCACCTTGACCGGCATCACTTCCTTGGGCGCCTTGATGTTGAGCGCGTACTTCTTGTACTCGCTCGCGTAGTAGCCGACGTTCATGTCGCCGCCGCAGCCCCAGGGCTCGTTGCCGACGCCGATGTAGTCGATCTTCCACGGCTTGTCCCGACCGTTCGCGCGGCGCTCCTGCGCGAGTGTCGACTGCGACGGCGAGGTGATGTACTCGACCCACTGCGACGTCTCGGCGACCGTGCCCGAGCCCACGTTGACCGCGAGATAGGTCTTCGTGCCGAGCATCTCGGCGAGCTCGAAGAATTCGTGCGTGCCGAACTCGTTGGGCTCGATGACGCCGCCCCAGAACGTGTTCACGCGGTGCGGGCGTTTGGAACGCTCTCCGATGCCGTCGCGCCAGTGATATTCGTCGGCGAAGCACCCGCCGGGCCAGCGCAGCACCGGGATGTGCAGCTTCTTGAGCGCCGCGAGCACGTCGTTGCGATAGCCGCGTGTGTTCGGGATCGTGGAGTTCTCGCCGACCCAGATGCCTTCGTAGACGTTGCGGCCGAGGTGCTCCATGAACTGCCCGTGCAGCTCCGGCGCGATGCGCGCGCCCGGCTGGTCGGCGTGGATGGTGAGCGTTGCCTGCGTGGGCTCAGGCGCCGCCTGCGCGCTCGCAAACAACCCCGACGCGACGACGCAGAACGCCGCCAGAATTTTCTTCGACATGGTTTCCCCCGATCTCATCGTTCGATGCGCGGCAACGTGCCGGCCCGAAAGACTAGCGCATCAGACGAGCCAGCGCGGCACGCGCGCGCGATATTCATCCCACGCCGCGCCGTGGGTGCGCGCGAGCCAGCGTTCTTCGCCGTAGACCACTCGCAATTGGAATGCACCCATCACGAAACCGGCATAGATCGCGATCGTCCACGACGCGAATGCGAGCGCCCAGCCCGAGAGCATGAGCGTGACCGCGACGTACATCGGGTTGCGACTGAATCGGTACAGTCCGGTCGTCACGAGATGGCGCGGCGGCGACCAGGGCGCGAGCGTGCCTTTGCCGGCGACGTGGAACTCGCGCGCGCACCAGACGAGCAGCGCGAAGCCGGTCAGCAGCAACGGCAGCCCGACGGGGTACACGCGCCCGCCGGCGCGCAATGCGCCCGCGGCCATCCAGGCCGGGACGGCGATGGCGACGATGCCGGGCAACGCCAGGAACGCCAGCAGCGCGCGCCGCGCCACAGCTAACTACCGGCGCGCAGATCCTGGCGCCAGATCCCCACGCCGCGCGCCTCCGCTTCGTGCGACTCGCTGCGGAACATGTCCGCGAGGGCCGCCGCGTACCACTCGTGCATCGACGGCAGCGCACGCAATCGCGCGGCATACGCGCGCGCCACGTCGTCGATCGGGGGATCGTAGGTCTGGAGGCGGAATGCGACGGGCGCGTAGAAGGCGTCCGCCGCGGTGAACTTCGGGCCGGCGAGGAACGGGCCGCCGAAACGTTTCAGTCCGTCGGCCCAGAGTGTCTCGAGCCGTGCGAGGTCGCTCTTCAGCGCGTCGTCGACCGAATGCAGCGCGACGCGAATCCCGCAGTTCATCGTGCAGGTATTGCGGAGCCCGAAGAAGCCGGAATGCATCTCGGCGGCTGCGCTGCGCGCGAACGCGCGCGCCGCGGCATCGGCGGGCCAGACGGCGGGGTACCGCTCCGCGACGTACTCCGTGATCGCGAGCGAGTCCCAGACGGTGACGTCGCCGTCGACGAGGCAAGGCACCTTGCCGGTCGGCGAAAACCCGCGGAACGCGCCCGGATTCGCCTTGCCGCCATAGTTCACGAGCCGCTCGCGGTAGGGGATCGCAAGCTCCCGCAGCAGCACCCAGGCGCGCAGCGACCAGGACGAGTAGTTCTTGTTGGCGATGTAGAGGTCGTACATGTCGGTCGAAGAAGTCCCCTGAGAAGGCGCCCAGTAGAGCACCCCGATCGCCATCCGGCGAGAGGGGCGTCGAGCGCGGGCATCATGCGGCAGCCCGGCGCAGCGCGCGCCGCCGCGCGGCCCGCGCGGCAGACAGATTCCGTTTCAGGAGCACGACGGGCAGCACGTCGCCAAGCACGTGCGCGACGATCGCGGCCGGCAAGCCCCACGGCGAATACAGCAGGCACACCGCGACGCCGAAATACATCGCGTGCCACGCCTGCATGCGCCGGCCCTGGTACCAATGCAGCGCCCCGTTGAGAACGAAGCCGACGAGGATCGGCATCACCGGCGAGCCGATCAGCAACGCCCACTGATGGATGAGCACGCCGCGCATCACGAGCTCTTCCACGAAGGGATTGAAGCCCATGATGAAAAGCGCCGCGAACCACTTCGCAACGCGACCGCGCGGCCAGATGCGCAGGTTCCCGCGTGCCGCCACCAGCTGCATCGGACCGAGCCGACGCAGCGCGAGCATGAGCAGCAGATTGGCGACCAGCGCGACGAGGAAACCCACTTCTCCTGCGAGGATGGTGTCGAGCCAGTGGATCCTCGCCGGGATGCCGAGCGCAGCGGCACTCACTCCGTGGGAGAGGAAGCCCAGGTACAGCACGACGGAGAACAACAGTTGGCGAATGCCGAAATTGCGCAGGCTCACGATCGACAGCCGCCGGGGAATCGGCTGCTGCCGCGTTGCGACCCGCGCCGCGAGCAGCACGTTGTAGACCAGGAAGAACAGCACGAACCCCATGTGGCGGAGTGTACCGTCTGGCTAGCTACCCTCCGGCAGGAACAACGTCACAATGGCGCCGCCGCCTTCCCGGTTGGCGATGCGCAATCGCCCGCCGTGGGCCTCGACGATCTCGCGACACAGCGTGAGCCCGAGTCCCGTGCCGGATTCCTTGGTCGAATAGAACGGCACGAGCGCGTTCTCGAGCGCCGGCTGCGTGAACCCGGGGCCGCGGTCGCGCACCTCGATGGCGAAGCCCTGTGGCACGAGCTGGATCACGAGTTAGATCGCGTCGGGTGGCGAGCCGGACTCGCGCGCGTTCTTGAGCAGGTTGATGAGCGCCTGCTCGACCTGCGCGGTGTCGAAGCTCGCCACGCGCGACGGCAGCGTGCCCGCGAGGTTGAACCCGACCACCACGCGCAGACGCTCGACCAGCACTTCCCACGACACGGGCGCGATGCGCGGATGCGGCAGCTTCGCAAACTGCGCGTAGCCCTCGATGAAGCCGGCGAGATGCCGGGCACGATCCTCGATGGTCGCGAACACCCGGCCGAGTTGTTCCGCGTCTGGCGGCGCGTGCGCAAGGATCTGGCCCGAGTGCGCGAGCGAGGAGATCGGCGCCAGCGAATTGTTGAGCTCGTGCGCGATCACGCGGATCACCTTCTTCCACGTCGCGACCTCCTGGGAGTTGATCTCGCGCGTGAGCTGCTTCAGCAGCAACAGGCGGTGCGGCAGCGCATTGAGCAGGAAGCGCCGCTGCGACACGTGGTAGACCTGCGGCTCGCCCGCGAGCTCGAGCGTGAACAGCGTGTCGCCGCCGCGCTCGATGGCCTCGCGCAGCGGCGCCGGGGCGCGTTCGAGGAACACCGTGAATCGCTCGCCCTCGAGCCGGCGGCCCTCCGAGAACAGCTGTCGCGCCGTCGTATTGCTGTAGATGACGGTGTTCCCGTCATTGGTCAGTACCAGCGCGAGCGGCGTCGCCTGGATGACCGTGTCGAGCATGAGCTCGCGCTGGTACAGGCTCTGTCGCTCGACGCGCAGTTTGTCGCCGAGCCCGTTGTAGGCGGCGACCAGGGCGCCGAGCTCGTCATTCGTTGCGCGGGTCACGCTGACGCTGAAGTCACGGTCGCGCAGGCTCGTGATGCCGTCGGTGAGTGCGCGCGCGGTGCGGCTCCAACGCGTCGTGACGATGCTGGCGCCCACGGCGACCGCCGGGACGAGCACGAGCAGCGCGCATACGAGCGCAATGGCGCGCGATTCGACCAGTGCGAGCGCAGCGGCCGTGACGCCGACGCCCGCCAGCGCGACGCCAGCGAGCCACAGCGCGACCCAGCCGGCCATGGACCATTTTCCAGCGGACAATGGTTTTCCTACCGGGCCGGGGATTCCTTGATACCGAGTTTTTCCATGCGGCGGTACAGCGCCTGCCGGCTGATGCCGAGCTGGCGCGCCGCCTGCGCGACGATGGAGCCGTTCTCGTCGAGAACGCGCGAGAGGGTGGCGCGGTCCAGGACCGGCTCGTCGGAGCGCGCGGGTAAGACGGCCGGAAGGTTCAGTGCGGCAGCATTGATCGGGTTCTCGCCCGCGAGCAGGGCGGCACGCTGCAGGACGTTGCGCAGCTCGCGCACGTTTCCCGGCCAGATATGAGACAGGAGGGCGCGCTCCGCATCGGGCGTGAGGCGCGACTGTTTGCCGAGGAAGGCGCGCGCCAGCGGCAGGATGTCGTCGCGGCGCTCGGCGAGCCCGGGTAACGCCAGCTCGATGACGCTCAACCGGTAGTAGAGGTCCTCGCGGAACCTGCCTTCGCGCATCGCATCGCGCAGCGGCACGTTCGTCGCGGCCACGATGCGCACGTTCGAATGGCGGACCGTGTTGGAACCGAGGCGCTCGTATTCGCCGGTCTGCAGCACGCGCAGTAGTTTGGCCTGTCCGGCGAGCGGCAGGTTGCCGATCTCGTCGAGGAACAACGTGCCGCCGTCGGCCGCCTCGAAGCGGCCGGCGCGCGCCTTCGCGCCGGTGAACGCGCCGGCCTCGGTGCCGAACAGCTCGGCCTCGATGAGCTGGTCGGGCAGCGCGCCCGCGTTGACCTTGACGTAGGGCTGGCTGCGGCGCGGCGAATTCGCGTGCACGATGTCCGCCAGCACCTCCTTGCCCGCGCCGTTCGGGCCGGTGATGAGCACGGGCACGTCGGCGTGCGCCACCTGCGCCGCCATCGAGGCCACCGTGTGCAGCGCCTCGCTCTCGTACACGAGACCGCTGAGGTCGTAGCGTTCCGCGAGCTCGGCGCGTGCCTCGGCGCGCCGCGCTCGCGTCGCGACGTTCTCCTCGACCGCGGCGCGCAGCTCGAGCAGGTTGCGCACGGTAGTCAGGAGCCGCGCGTCGTCCCAGGGCTTGGCGATGTAGTCGGCCGCACCGGCCTTCACGAGGTCGACCGCGGTTTCGAGATGGGTCCACGCGGTGAGCAGGATCACCGGCACGTCCGGGTGAAGCGCGCGCAGCTCGCGGAACAGCGCGATGCCTTCCTCGCCCGAGGTCGCCTCGCGCCGGAAGTTCATGTCCTGGATGACGAGATCGACCTCCTGGGAGCGCACGGCCGCGAGGGCCTCGGCCGGAGATGAGGCACCGAGGACCTTCGCGCCGTGCAGGGACAACAGGACCTGGAAGGCCGTTCGCACGGCCTCGCTATCGTCCGCGACCAGTACAGTCCGGTTTGCCAGGCGGTCCTCGACGTTCGAAGTCACTGAGGTCATTCGTAGGACGCGCGGGATCGGTTTAGGGTTGCAAAGGGCGGACACTTTCGGTCGACACTGTTCAGACGTTGCGCGTGGCCATGGCCGGCGAGACCTTCGCGGCGCGCAGCGACGGCTGCCACGCGGCGAACTGCCCCACCGCCCACAGTCCGATGACCCCGCCGACCAGGTAGTACAGGTCGAGGCGGGGCATCTGGTACTGGTTCGACAGCCAGAAGCCCGCGGACAACGCCAGGCCGCAGCCCACCACCACGCCCGCGGTGGTCACCAGCCAGTTCTCGACCATGAAGTAGCGCACGATGTCACGGCGGCGCGCGCCGACCGCGCGGCGCGTGCCGATCTGCCGCGTGCGGTTGTTCACGTTGAACGTGGCGAGCCCGAATATGCCGAGCGCGCTGAACACCAGCACCAGACCCGTGACGGTCGACAGCGTGACCGCCATCAAGGAATCGCCGGCATAGCTGCTGCGCTTCATGTCCGACATCTTGTGCATCTCGCCGACCACGCGATTCGGATCGCGCTTGCGCAGCGCCGTGTCGACTGCCGTCATGACGCGGTCGAGGTCGCCGGGCGGGGTCCGGATCAGGTACTGCGTGGACGGACCGGGGCCCACGCGCGGGATCAGGATCGTGCGGTCCACCTTGTCCCAGCCCACCCACGAGCCATGCATGTGCTGGATCACGCCGACGATTCGCAGCGGGTGACTCTGGTCGTCGTAGATCGTCTTGCCCAGCGCCGGTTGGTCCTTGAACAGCGCCTTCGCGAGTCCCTGGCTGACGATGGCGGTCGGCGGATAGTCCTGGGACTGCTCCTTTCGATATTCGATTGCATTCGCGTCGAACGGCGCGCCGGCCGACAGCGTGACGCCCAACGATTTCACGCCGTGCTCGTCGGTCGGATAGATGTTTGCGGGAGAGTTCTCGCCCTTCTTCTCGGGCAGCGAATAGAAGAGGCTCGAATTGCCGCTGCCCGACAGCGGCACCTGGAAGATGGGCGTCGCATCGACGACGCCGGGCATCTGCCGGATGAGCGCCATGTCCTCGCGCACCATGCCGAGGAAGTCATAGTCCTTCTCGTACGTCGTCATCCAGAACGAGAAGATGTTCTGGTCGTCGAGGCCGGTGGGTCGCCCGATCTTGGTGACGCGTTGCTGTGTCAGGAAGACCGCGTTCACGACGATCGCGAGCGTGATGGCGATTTGCAGCGCCACGAGGATTGCGCCCGCACGGTTGCGCAGCAGCGCGGAGAGGATGGGTCGGATTTCCATGGTCATTGCGCCTTGAGGTAGGAAGAGGGCGCGGCGCGCCCGATACGCCAGGCGGGGTAGAGCCCGGCGACGATGCCGGCCCCGACCGCGATGGCGACCACGATCAGCAGGTTCGCGGCCTCGAATGGCAGGACTTTCGGTGCTTCCGGCACGAACCGCCCGTACCAGGCGCGAAGTGCCCAGATGCCGGCGAAGCCGAGCAACGCACCCATCACGCCGCCGGCCAACGCGACGACCCCGGACTCCGTCAGGTGCTGCCAGAAGATGTCGCGCCGGCTTGCGCCGAGCGCGCGTCGGATTCCCGACGCCGACGCGGCGTTCAGGAATTTTGCGAGCAGCAGACCCACCGTGTTGACGAGGCACACCGCGAGGAACGCAAAGGCGAGCGTGAGCATCGCCTTGTTGTCCGATTCCACCACGCGGTTGCGCTTGAGCCAGCCGTCCACGTCGTAGAGGTAGTTGTTGAGCGGGCGCGGAAACCGGCCGTGCTTCTTCTGCTCCACGACGTAGTTGTCGAGGAAATCCCTGAACGCCCGCTGTTTCTCCGCCGTGCGCAGCTCGAACCAGGCGGCGAACCAGATGCATTCGGAGTTCAGGAACGCCTGGAAATTCTCGATGACCTCGGTCTTCCAGCAGTTCGTATTGCCGTGACTACCCAGCTCGAGGATCGGTCCCCAGGCGAACGGCACGTACGCGCCTTCCATGTCGTTGAATGCGCCGTTGCTCACGTCGAAATATTTCGGCGTGGGGTCCCAATCGTTCAGCACGCCGACCACGCGGAATTCCCGGTCCTGCCAGTGCAAAGTCCTGCCGACGCTGTTCACGCCGCCGAAGGCTTTCTGGTTCGACTCCTTGCTGAGCACGACGACCGGCTGCGGACCCTCGTCGGCACCGGCATCCCAGGGACCGCCATACAGGAAGGGCACATCGAACATCGCGAAGAAGTCCGCGGTGGTCATGCGGGTGGTGAAGTACGTCGGATCCATGCCCTTGTCGGCACGCGTGTAGATGCCGCCGGACTTGTACATGATGAGTTTCCGGTCCGGGATTCGGGACGCGTACAGCGCCTTCGCGTCGCGATACGTGAGCATCGTCGGCGCGAGCGTCTTGTCGTATTCCTCGTATGCGCGGTCCGGATCCCAGCTGTCGATGGAGGGCGCGAACAGGATGCCGCTGCGGTCACCGGCCGGGTTGCGCGCCGCCGCCCGATAGCTCGACAGCGTGATCGTGCACACCGAGATGCCGAGCGCGATCGCGAACACCATGAGCGCCGTGAGACCGGGATTGCGCTTGAAGCTCGCGAGCGCGAGGCGCAGGTAGTAGCCGAGCATGTCAGGCCACCACTTCCGCGCGTGGCGCATGCGCGGGCGTCGTGGCGGCCGCCGGCGCCGCGGGCGACTCGTAGGGCTTGAAGTCCGAGATCTGGCCGTCGACCACCTGCACGTTGCGGTGCGCCCGGCGCGCGAGCTCCGGGTCGTGGGTCACCATGATGATCGTGGTCCCCATCTCGTTGATCCTCTCGAGCAGGTCCATCACCTGGCGCGCCATCAGCGAGTCGAGGTTCCCGGTGGGTTCGTCGGCGAGCACGAGCTTCGGGTCGCCGGCAATGGCGCGCGCGATCGCGACGCGCTGCTGCTGGCCGCCCGACAGCTGCGCGGGGATGTGCTTCATGCGCGCGGCGAGACCGACGATCTCGAGCGCGTTGGTGATGCGCTTGTGGCGCTCCGGCGCCTTCATGCGGCGGTAGCGCAGCGGCACGTCGACGTTGTCGTAGACGTTGAGGTCCGGCATGAGATTGAAGCTCTGGAAGATGAAGCCGATCTTCTCGTTGCGAACGTGCGAGCGTGCGTCGTCGGAGAGGTCGGTTACCTCGACGTCGTCGAGCTTGTAGCTGCCGGTCTCGTAGGGCTCGAGCAGCCCGGCGATGTTGAGGAACGTGGTCTTGCCCGAGCCTGACGGGCCCGTGACGGCGAGGAACTCGCCCGCTTTCACCGCGAGCGAAAAATTGCGCAGCGCGTGCGTTTCGATCAGGTCGGTCCGAAACACTTTGCTGACGTTGGTCATGGAGAGCATGGAAGTTCCTCGTTAATTTCCGATGAGAACGGTCGGCGCGTCCTTGAAGTCGCGCATGTCGGAGAGCACCACGGTGTCCCCCACCGCGAGCCCGCTGCGGATCTCGATCTCGCCGACGGCCGCCGCGCCGAACTGGACGGGTACACGAACCGCATCGTCGTCGCGCACCACGTAAGCGAAACGCGTCTCGGAGTCCGCGAATGGACTGCGGGCGACCTTGAGCACGCCATCGCGCTCGTCGAGCACGATGCGCACGGAGGCGCGCTGGTTCTGCCGCAAACCCTGCGGCTGCTGCGCGAAGCGCACGCGGCCGGTCACCTGCGAGTTCTTCACGTCGGGGGAGATGCCGGCGACGGTGCCGGCGAGCTTCCGGCCGTCGAGCGTCACTTCCGCGTTCATGCCGGCGCGGATCTCGTTGGCGTAGCTCTCGGCCACCTGGAACTCGATCTCGAGGGCCGACAGGTCCACGACGGTGACGAGCGGCGCGTTCTCGGCCACCTGTGAGCGTTCGATCTGGACGAGTGTCGCGACGATGCCGGCCACGGGGGACCTGAGCGTGAGCGCGTCGACACGTTCCTTGAGGCGCGCGACCTTGAGGCCCTGCGCGTCGCGCGTGGCGCTCTGACTGCGCAATTCGAGCTGCAGGCTGTCCTTCTCCAGGCCCGCGGTCTGGACCGCGTGCGCGTAGTTGAGTTTCGCGGTCTCGAGATCGTCCTGCGCGCGCTTGTAGTCGCGCTCGGGGATGACGTGGATGCCCCACGCGTCCTCGGCGCGCTTGTACTCGCGTTCGGCCGCGGTGATGTTCACCTTGGCGATGTCGGCGTCCTGGCTGCTCTTCAGCATCTGCCGGCGCACTTCGATGATCTGGCGATTGAGAGCCGCGTCGGAGCTGACCAGGGTGGCGCGCTCGCGCTCGTATTCGTTGAGGAGCGCGGCACTGTTGACGTTGCCCAGGACGTCGCCGGGCTTCACCGCGTCGCCGGCGCGCACCTTATAGATGATGGTGCCCGGGGCCTCGGCGAACAGCGTCGGGCTCACGGCCGCGACCACGAGGCCGGTGGCGGCCACGTCGCGCACGAACGGGCCGCGTTCCACCACCGCGACGCGCAGCCGTTCTCTCGAGATGATTTTTTCGGAGGACAGCCATGCCTTTGCGCTCCACGCGACGAGCAGCAGCAACGCGAGCGCGATGCCCCCGATGAGGCCGTAGCGCTTCAGGCGGCGCTTCCGCTCGTCGGGCGCAGCGACGGCACGGTCCTGGGTCTGGGTGCCGCGAATCGAAACATCACGCAGGAGCATCGTCATGTGCCCGATGAAGCACGTGGCGTGCCAGCGGCCCGGCCGTTGCGCTAAGCGCTTGAATTGGATCGACGGGTCGCGCGCGCTGCGCAGAACGTGCGGTGCTACGCGGGTGTCCGCCTGCGGACACCGGACACCCTACGGACGTCCGAGGGGTCACTCCCCCATCAGATGCGTCGCACTCCGTTCGGTCCGCCGAGCAGCACGAGATCCGCCGGTCGCGCCGCAAACAACCCGACGGTGACGACGCCGGTGATCTGGTTGATGGTGCTCTCCAGACCGACCGGGTCGCCGATGCGCAGGCCGTGCACGTCGAGCAAGAGGTTGCCGTTGTCCGTGATCACCTTGTCGCGCCACACGGGCCGGCCGCCGAGCGCGGTCAGCGCGCGGCTCACGAGCGCGCGTGCCATCGGGATCACTTCGACGGGCAAGGGGAATGCACCCAGGGTGTCGACGAGCTTGGCATCGTCGGCGATGCAGATGAAGCGACGGGACGCCGCGGCGATGATCTTCTCGCGCGTGAGCGCCGCTCCGCCGCCCTTGATGAGCTGGCGGCGGTGATTGGTCTCGTCGGCGCCGTCGATGTAGGTATCGATGGTGCCGACGTCGTTCAGGTCGAGGACCGCGATGCCGGCGGCTTCGAGTCGCTGCGTCGATTCGTTGGAGCTCGACACGGCGCCCGTGATCGAGATGCCGCTCGCCGCGAGCGCGTCGATGAACAAGTTCACCGTCGAACCCGTGCCGACACCGAGCACCTTGCCGGCTTCGACGAACTCGAGCGCCGCGCGCGCCGCGGCTTGTTTTCCGGTGTTTTGCGACGTATTCACGAGAGCTCCCGACATTTCCGATCTGCAGAAACGACACTGCCCGCGCGAGGCGGGCAGTGTCTTCGTATTCAGCGGCGAGCGAGAGAGACTCTCGCTCGCCGAATTGACCAAGGCCAGAACTATTTCTTCTTGGCTTTCTTCTTGGCCTTCTTCTTGGCTTTCGCCATGGCACATCTCCAGTAGTTACGGGTTAGTCCGAGGGCGAGTATACGCACGTGTTGACAAATTTCAAGCAAGTGTCATCGCGAGATCGCGAGTGCTTCACGTCGCACTTCATCACGACGACTACTCGAGCGAGAGGATGAAGTCCCAGTGCGCTTCACTGATCGGCGTGATCGACAGTCTGTTGCCGCGCTTCAACAGCAGCAGACCATCTAGTGCATCGTCGGCGTGTTTGCGCAGCTCGTCGAGCGTGATGATCCGTTTCAACCGGCGCTTGAGTTGCACGTCGACCACAAACCAGCGCGGTGAATCACGCGTAGCGCCCGGATCGTAGTAGTCGCTCTTCTTGTCGAACTGCGTCGGGTCGGGATACGCGGTGCTGACCACCTGGATGATGCCCGCGACGCCGATCACGTCGCTGCTCGAGTGATACATGAACGCGAGATCGCCCTTGCGGAAGTCGTCCCGCAGCATGTTGCGCACCTGATAGTTGCGCACGCCGTCCCACATCGCCGTTTTCTTCGGCTTCTTCGCGAGGTCATCGACCTCGAACGCCGGATCCGTCTTCATGAGCCAGTGATTCATCGATTCCCCTGTCCGTGACGATGTAATCCATGCGGATGTCGGTCGCCGTCACGGGAATTCGCGGCACGACCTGGAAAGCATAGGCGACGCCGACGAGGCGCGGACCCCGCCAGTGAGTGCGCACGTTGCGGAAGGCGAGTGCGCGATCGTAGAACCCGGCGCCATGCCCGAGACGACCACCGGTCGCGTCGAATCCGACGCCGGCGCAGAAGATCGTGTCGAGAAAGCGCGCGGGGAAGAACGCGTTCCCTTCGGGTTCGTGCATCCCGAACGAATGCAGGCGACCCGCGACCGCGTACGGAACGAACGCCATGCGGCGCTTGCGCATCGACAGGATACGGGGCACGTACACGTCACAGCCGCGCGCGAGCGCGAGCCGGATCAGCGGCGCGGTGCCGAGCTCCTGCGGCATCGACGCGTAGAGCCCGATGCGTTTGCCGGGGCTGAGCCACGACGTGAACGCGACGTGACGCGCCACCGCGAGGGCAGCATCGACGCGGGCATGAGGAGGAACCGCGCGGCGCGCGGCGAGGAGTGCGGAGCGAAGCTGAGACTTCGTATTCAAGAGAGGAGAAAAGCGCTACCCGCAATGCCGGTGCGAGCCGTTGCTCTCGACCAGAGCAACTAGGTGGGACCGACCGTCGGCATTTAAGGCTTTCCGCTCGAGGCGGACCTGCACAATGCTGCCGAAAGCATAAGTCCCGGGTGTTTACATTACGGCCGAGAGGTAACCCGACCCACTGTCGAACACCGCAGGCAGCGCCGATGAACTGTACACGATCGGACCTGTAGGAATGCGACGTAAGTATCGTCAGGCGCAAGCGCCACAACGGAAAACGCCGTCGAAGCGACCGCGTCCGTGAATATCTGTGCGCTCGACCTCAAAGGTCCAGTTGACGGGTGCGCTGCAGGGCGCCTTCGACGCGTTCGCGCATGTGCTTCACGCGGCCGCTGACGTTGCCCTGGATTTCCTGGTCCTGCTTGCGCAGCCGCAGCAGCTCGTTGGCCATGTTGAGTGCTGCCATCACCGCGATGCGATCCGAGCCCACGATCTTTCCGGTGTCGCGGATCTCGCGCATCTTCTTGTTCAGGTATTCCGCGGACTCGAGCAGGTCATTCCGTTCGTCCGGCGGGCATCCGACGAAGTACTCCTTGTCGAGAATGCGCACCGTGACGGCGGTTGGTTCCTTCTCGCTCACGCAGTGTGCTCCATCGTCTTGAGACGACCGATCATGGCCTCGACGCGCGCGCGCACCTGGTCATTGCGCTGCGCGAACGCGGAACGTTCGCTGGCGAGCGATTCCTGGCGCTGGCGCAGTGCGCGATTCTCTTCCTTGAGAGTATCGACGGCGATGAGAAGTTCTTCGATGCGGCGTTCGAGCAGCGCGATTTCCGCGGCGAAGCCTTGCTTGTTGTTGTCTGTCATGGCGCGGGACTATAGGGCAGGCGGTGCCGGGTCGGCAAACCGGGAAAACTCCCGGCGAAACCCGGTTTGCCGACCCGGCACCGCCTGCCCTGGGGCATAATCTTTCCCCATGTTGGCCGCCACTTACGACGAGTTCGAGCGCGTATTGCGGGACGCGCGCGCGCTGCCGGAACCCGCCGAGGCGCATGGCACGCTGGCCGGCGCGTTGTGCAGCTCGCGCGACTACGGGCTCATCGAATGGCTGCGCGAGATCCTGCCCGACGACTCGCCGGACGATGCCGCGCTCCAGAGCCCGGTGCTGCAGAACGTCTACGGCGCGATGGTGCGCACGCTGGTCGGCAGCGACTCGGATTTTCAGCCGCTGCTGCCGGATGACGATGCGCCGCTCACGGATCGCGCCGAGGCGCTGTCGTTGTGGTGCCAGGGCTTTCTCTACGGGCTCGGTTCCGGGACGACCTCGGACCCCGGACAAGTGTCGACCGAAGCTCGCGAAGTCATCCGCGACTTCACCGAGATCACCCAGGTCGGCGTCGACGCGGGCGACGACAACGAAGAGAACGAGGTCGCGTTCGCCGAGGTGGTGGAATTCGTGCGCGTCGGCGCGCAGCTGCTGTTCGTCGAGCTCGCGCCGGCGCGCGGCGAGGAGCCGGCGCCCGGCGCCGCGTCGATCCATTAACAATCTCCAGAAATCGGGCCGGTCGACATCGGCCCGTCGCACGAAAGTGGCGGGCACCGCATCCATTCCGACGATCGCGCGCGAGGAGTTCGGCCGCCGGCGCCGCGCGCTCTCGAAGCTCATGGGTCGCGACTCGATCGCCATCGTGCCCACCGCGCCCGTGAGGCTGCGCAACAACGACGTCGAGTACGCATACCGTCCCGACAGCGACTTCTTCTATCTCACCGGGTTCAACGAACCGGAATCGGTCGCCGTGCTCGTGCCGGGTCGGCCGCAGGGCGAGTACATCCTGTTCGTGCGCGACCGCGATCCGACGCGCGAGACCTGGGACGGCCGGCGCGCGGGGCCGGTCGGTGCGGTGCGCGATTTCGGCGCCGACCATGCATTCCCCATCACGGACATCGACGAGATCCTGCCCGGGCTGCTCGAAAACCGCGCGAAGGTCTACTACGCGATGGGCACGCACCCCGAGTTCGACCAGCGCGTCGTCGGCTGGGTCAACGGCCTGCGCACGCAGGCGCGCAACGGCCGGCATCCGCCGCAGGAAATCGTGGCGCTCGACCACGTGTTGCACGACATGCGCCTCTTCAAGAGCCGCGGCGAAGTCGACACGATGCGCGCGGCCGCGCAGATCGCCGCGCAGGCGCACGTGCGCGCGATGCAGGCGTGCGCGCCGGGCAAGCGCGAATACGAGATCGTGGCCGAAGTGCTGCACGAGTTCCGGCGTTACAACGCGGATACTTCCTATCAGCCCATCGTCGGCGGCGGCGCCAACGGCTGCATCCTGCATTACCGCGAGAATGACGCGGTGCTCAATGATGGCGACCTGCTGCTCATCGATGCCGGATGCGAAGTGAACTGCTACGCCTCCGACATCACGCGGACGTTCCCCGTGAACGGACGGTTCACGCCCGAGCAGCGCGCGCTCTATGACGTCGTGCTCGAGGCGAACACCGCGGCCATCGAACAGGTGAAGCCCGGCAATCACTGGAACCGACCGCACGAGGCGGCGGTGAAGGTCATCACGCAGGGCCTCATCCGGCTCGGCCTGCTGAAGGGCAAACCCGCGAAGCTCGAGGAGAGCGCCGCGTACCGGAAGTACTTCATGCATCGCACCGGGCACTGGCTCGGCATGGACGTGCACGACGTCGGCGACTACAAGATCGGCAACGAGTGGCGCGTGTTCGAGCCCGGCATGGCGCTCACCATCGAACCCGGCATCTACGTCGCGCCCGGGACGCCGGGTGCGCCGAAAAAATTCCACGGCATCGGCATCCGCATCGAGGACGACGTCGTCGTCACCCGCGACGGCTGCGAAGTGCTGACGTCCGGTGCGCCGAAGGACGCGGTCGCCATCGAGCGCCTCATGGCTTCCGTTGCATGAGATGAAACCTTACGACGTCGTCATCGTCGGTGGCGGCATGGTCGGCGCGAGCTTCGCGCTCGCGCTGCGCGACACGGCGCTGCGCGTGCTGCTCATCGAGGGCGTGCCGCCGGACTCCGGCGTGCAGCCCAGCTTCGACGAACGCACCACCGCGCTCGGCAACGGGTCGCGCCAGATCTTCGAGACACTGGGCGTGTGGCCGGAGATGGCGCAGCACGCGGGTGCCATCGGCTCCATCCACGTTTCCGACGCCGGTCGCTTCGGCGTCGCGCGCCTCGAAGCGCGCGAGCAGGGAGTGCCCGCCTTCGGTTACGTGGTGCCGAATCGCGTGATCGGACGCGCGCTGTGGGCCGCGCTGCGCGGCGCGCCGAATCTCGACATCCGCGTGCCGGCACAGCTCGTGTCCGCCACGCCGCAGGCGGACGGCGTATCGCTCGAGGTGGCGTCCGGCGGTTCGACCGAAACCGTGCGCGCGGCGGTCGCCGTGGCCGCCGATGGAGCGGGCTCCGTGCTGCGCGCGAGCGCCGGGATCGACGCCTCCGTCGAGGATTACGACCAGGTCGCCATCGTCATCAACGCGGCGACCGACCGGCCTAACAACGGCGGGGCGTTCGAACGGTTCACGCCTTCGGGACCGCTCGCGGTGCTGCCGCTGAACGGCGCCGGCCAGGCGGGCGGACACTATGCCGTCGTGTGGGCGGTGCGCCCCGGTCGCGCGCAGGAGCTGCTGGCGCTGGACGATGCGGCGTTCGCGGCGGAGCTGCAATCCGCATTCGGCTGGCGCGCGGGCCGCTGGACGCGCATCGGCCGCCGCAATACCTATCCGCTCGCGCTGTCGCGCGCCGACGAGACGGTGGCGGGCCGCGTCGTGCTGATCGGCAATGCCGCGCAGGCGCTGCATCCGGTGGCGGGGCAGGGGTTCAATCTCGGCCTGCGCGACGCGGCGACGCTCGCCGAAATGCTCGCCGCCGCCGCACGTGCGGATCACGCCGAGCGCTTCGACGACCTGCTGAACCAATTCGCGGCGTGGCGCGCCGAGGACCGCAAGGGCGTCACTCGATTCACCGACGGCCTCGTGAAGCTGTTCGGCAACGACACGCCCGGACTCGGCCTGATACGCAATTTCGGCCTGCTCATGTTCGACCTGTCGCCGACCGCCAAGCGCGCGTTGTCGCGCGTCAGCTGGGGATTCGCGGGACGCATGCCGCGGCTCGCGCGCGGACTGCCGCTCGAATGAGCGCCGAGCGCGACGTCGCGGTCGTCGGCGCGGGACCCATCGGCCTCGCCACGGCGCTGCTGCTCCAGCGCCGCACCGGCATTGCCGCGTCGCGCATCACCGTGTTCGACCGCCGGGTGCCGCCCGCGGGGCGGCCGGCCGCGGACCTGCCCGTGGACCTGCGCGTGTTCGCGCTGTCGCGCGCGAGCGAGCGCATCCTGCGGGCCTGCGATGCGTGGCAGGAAGTATCCGGCGCGCGGGCCGCGCCGTACGAACGCATGCACGTCTGGCACGCCGATGTGCCGCCGCATGGCGGCGATGCGCTCGTGTTCGATGCAGCCGAGATGGGCGAGCGCGACCTCGGCGTGATCGCCGAGAACGCCGTCCTGCAGGCCGCGCTCGCGGCGGCCGCGCGGCGCGCCGGCATCGGCTTCGAAGTCGCCGAGATCGATTCGCTGACGCAGGAGCGCAGCGCGATCGCATTGCGCGCCGGTGAGCGCGAGTTCCGAGCGCGGCTCGTCATCGGCGCCGACGGCGCGCAATCGCGCATCCGCGAGCTCGCCGGGCTCGGCACGTCGCGCGGCGACTATGGCCAGACGGCGCTCGTCGCGATGATCGCGACCGCGCGTCCGCACGAGCGCACTGCGTGGCAGCGCTTCCTCGGCAACGGCACGCTCGCCTTCCTGCCGCTCGCGGACGGCCGTTGTTCGATCGTCTGGTCGCTGCCGACCGCGCGCGCCGAGCAGCTGCTCACGGCGCCGCCCGCGGAATTCGTGCGCGCGCTCGAAACGGATTTCGACGGCGCGCTCGGCCGGCTCGAGCTCGTGAGCGAGCGGCTGAAGTTCCCGCTGTGGCGGCTCTCGGCCGAGCACTACGTGACCGCGCGCGTCGCGCTGGTCGGCGACGCCGCGCACGTGGTGCACCCGCTCGCGGGACAGGGTGCGAATCTCGGCCTGCTCGACGCCGCGGCGCTCGCCGACGTGCTCGAGACCGGCCTGCGGGAACGCGAGGACCTCGGCGCGGAGCGCATCCTGCGACGTTACGAACGCTGGCGCCGCAGCGAGAACGAGCTCATGTCGGCCGCCATCGATGCGTTCGATCGCCTGCTGGCGCGGGGCAGCGGCCGCGTCGCCGCGTTCGTGCAACGCGGCATGCCGCTCGTGGGTCGCGCGCCGCTCGCCAAACGCGTATTCATCGAGCGCGCCATGGGACTGGCCGGCGAGCTGCCCATCGCTGCGCGCTGATGCAGTTCCGGAACGAAAAAGTCGCGGGCATGGCCGCAATGCTCACGGGCGTGGCGTCGTTCGCGCTCATGGATGCGGGCCTCAAGGTACTCACCGCGGTCTATCCGTCCGCGCAGGTGGCGGCGTTGCGCGGGCTCTGTGCGCTGCCCATCGTGTTCCTGTGGGCGTTGTGCTCGGGGGGAGCCGCACAGCTCGTGCGCGTGCGCTGGCCGCTGCACCTCGTCCGCGGCGTGCTGTCCGTGCTCATGATGATCACCTTCACGTACGCGCTGAAGGAGCTGTCACTGGCGCGCACGTACTCGCTGTTCTTCGTCGCGCCCATGCTCATCGCGATCACCTCCATCTTCGTGCTCGGCGAGAAGGTGGGGCGGACGCAGTGGATCGCCATCGGCGTCGGGTTCGTCGGCGTCCTGATCGTGCTCAAGCCCGACACCGCCGGCTTCGGCTGGTCGGGCTCGCTCGCGGTGCTCGGCACCGCGCTGTGTTATGCATTGTCGTCGACGCTCGTGAAGATCATCGGACGCACCGACAGCACGCAGGCCATGGTCTTCTGGATGACGTGCATGCTCGCGATCGGCGCGACGATCCTCGCGATTCCCGGCTGGCACCCCGTCGAAGCCCGGCACTTCCTCGTGATGTTGGGCATCGCGGTGACCGGCGCGCTCGGGCAATGGGGCATCACGTACGCCTTCAAGCACGCGCCGGCGGCGAGCGTCGCACCGCTCGAATACTCGGGCCTCGCGTGGGTGATCGTGATCGACTGGCTGGGCTGGTCGACCATCCCGGGCTGGCGCACGCTGTGCGGCGCGGCCGTGATCATCGGCAGCGGCGTATACCTGATCCGGCACGAGGCGCGCCGTAGTTAGGCGGCCGGCGGTTCAATGAACCGGTGGCGGTGAGCCCGCTCCGCCGCGCGTGCGCATCAGGGTGCCGCCGATGATCGCGGCGAGTGCCGCCGCGATCGCGCCGCACAGGAATGCCAGGTGATAACCGCCGTTCAGCGCTTCCCGGGCGGTGGCGCCCGCCAGCCGCACGTGCTCCGTACGCGCTGCGGCGATGCTCGCGAGGATCGCGAGGCCGAGTGCGCCGCCCATCATGAACGCAGTGTTCATCATTCCGGAGGCGAGTCCGGAGTCTTCCGGGCTCGCGTCGCTCATCGCGCCGAGGAGCAGCGGGTTGAAGGCAACGCCGCCGCCGATGCCGAGCAGCACCATGCTCGGCAGCACGTCGACGACGAAGCGGCCCTCGAGCGGCGCGCGTGCGAACCAGGCGAGCGCGACCGCGGCGCACAGCAGGCCGCCGGCGAGCGGCAGGCGGAAGCCGAACCGCATGACGATCGTCGCGGAGAGCCCCAGCGAGAAGACGGCCATGATGAGGTTTGCCGGCAGGAACGAGAGCCCGACCTGCATCGCGTTGTAGCCGAGCACGAGCTGCAGGTAGAGCGCCGAGATGAAGAACCACGCGAACATCGCCGCGGCCCACAGCACTCCGACGACGTTGGCGGTCGCGATGTTGCGGCGCTTGAAGAGCCCGAGCGGCATGAGCGGCGCAGCGACCTTCGACTCGGTCACGAGGAACGCGAGCATCAGTGCGACCGACGTGCCGAGCAGGCCGAGCACCGTCGACGACCTCCAGCCGAGCACCTCGCCGTTGACGATGGCGTACACGGCGAGCATCAGCGATGCGGTCACGGTGATCGCGCCCGCGACGTCGACCCTGACCTCGCCCGGATGCGCGGGGTCGCGCGGCAGCAGCCGCAGGCTCGCCACGTACACCCCGAGGCCGATCGGCAGGTTCACGAGGAAGATCCAGTGCCAGTTGAGCGTGGTCGTGAGGAAACCGCCGAGCAGCACGCCGATGCTGCCGCCCGCCGAACAGACGAAGCCGTAGACTCCCATCGCCTTCGCGCGCTCGCCGGTCTCCTGGAACAGATCCATGATCAGCGACAGCGCCACCGCGGTGACGACCGCGCCGCCGAGCCCCTGCACCGCGCGCGCGGCGATGAGCATCGGCTGCGAGTTCGCCAGGCCGCACGCGAGCGACGCGAGCGTGAACGCGACGAGCCCGACGAGGAACAGCTTGCGATGGCCGAACAGGTCGCCGAGCCGTCCGCCGAGCAGCAGGAAGCCGCCGAACGTCAGCATGTAGGCGTTCACGACCCAGACCAGTGAGGTCTCGGTGAACTTGAGGTCTTCGCGAATGGAGGGCAGCGCGACGTTCACGATGGTCGTGTCGAGCACGATCATCAGGACGCCGGAACACAGCACATAGAGTGCCCACCAACGCTTGCGCGCGTCGTCGAACATGATTCGAACCTGCTCTTTCGGGTGACGGACTGACTTGTTGTCGTTCGGCCGTCGCGGTTTTCGACACCCATCGGGCGTCGGTTCTGTCATGACCGGCGCCGGCGGGTTTTTATTCCCAATGTCCGTTCAGCGGGGGATCGCGTCCACCTTCGCGGCGCAGATGAAATCGTTCTCGTGCAGCCCGCCGATCGAATGCGTCTGGTACCGGATGCGGCAATAGCCCCAGCCGCACTCGAGATCGGGATGGTGATCCTCGATGTTCGCAATGTGCGCCACCGCATTCACGAAGCTCATCGTGCGGTAGAAATCCGGGAACTTGAATTCGCGCTTGAGCGCCTTGCCGCCCTCGGCGAGCTGCCAGCCGTCGCCGCCGGGCGCGCCTAACAAGCGCCGCAGCATCTGTTCGGCCTCGGCCTGCGTGAGCGCGCTGACGCCGCCGTGGCATGGCACGCACTTCTTGTTGACCAGTGTGTCGTCGGTACCGGAACTCATGCGACTTCCTCCTCGGGCTGCGTCGCGCCGTCCTTGCGCGCATACCTGCGCGCGACGTACTGCTCGACCAGCTCCTGGAATTCCTCGGCGATCCGCTCGCCCTTGAGCGTCGGTCCCTTCTCGCCGTCGATGTAGACGGGCGCGACGGGCCGTTCGCCCGTGCCCGGCAGCGAGATGCCGATGTTGGCGTGCTTGCTTTCACCCGGACCATTGACCACGCAGCCCATGACCGCAACCGTCATGTCCTCCACGCCGGTGTAGGACTTGCGCCATTCCGGCATGCGGTGACGGATGTGCGACTGGATGGACTGCGCGAGCTCCTGGAAGTACGTGCTCGTCGTACGGCCGCAGCCCGGGCAGGCGACGACCATCGGAATGAACGAGCGCAGCCCCATGGTCTGCAGGATCTCCTGCGCCACGATCACCTCGTTCGTGCGATCGCCGCCCGGCTCCGGCGTCAGCGACACGCGGATCGTGTCGCCGATACCTTCCTGCAACAGCACCGACATGCCGGCCGTCGAGGCAACGATGCCCTTGCTGCCCATGCCGGCTTCGGTGAGCCCGAGATGCAACGGCCAATCGCAGCGCGCGCCGAGGCGCCGGTAGATGGCGATCAGGTCCTGGACGCCCGACACCTTTGCCGAAAGGATGATGCGGTCGCGCGGCAGGCCGAGCTCGACCGCGCGGTTCGCGCTCTCGAGCGCCGATGCCACGACGGCCTCGCGCATGATCTCCTGCGCGGACAGCGGCTCGGGCTTCGCATTGTTCTCGTCCATCATGCGCGTGAGCAGTTCCTGGTCGAGCGAACCCCAGTTCACGCCGATGCGCACCGGCTTGCCGTACTTGCACGCGAGCTCGATCATCTCGGCGAACTGCGGATCGCGCCTGCTGCCGCGGCCGACGTTGCCCGGGTTGATGCGGTACTTCGCGAGCGCCTCCGCGCAATCCGGATACTCGCGCAGCAGCTTGTGCCCGTTGAAATGAAAGTCGCCGATGATCGGCACGCCCACGCCCATCTGCGCGAGCCGGTCACGGATCTTCGCGACGGCGGCGGCCGCCTCGGCCTCGTTGACCGTGATGCGCACGAGTTCCGAGCCCGCGCGCGCCAGCGCCTTGATCTGCTGCGCGGTGCCTTCGATGTCGGCGGTGTCCGTGTTCGTCATCGACTGTACGACGATGGGCGCGTCACTGCCGACGGTCACGCGACCGACGCGCACGGAGACGGTTTGGCGGCGGGCGTTGCTCATGTCAGCTCGTTGTCGTCAAGGAAGTCGAGGTCTGGTTCGTCATCTGCCAGCGGCCGTCGCGCCACACGAGCACGACGAGGAAGTATGCGTCGACGTTGCGCTCGGCGCCGTCGACGATCGACACGGAATACACCTTGCCGGTCAGCACCGCGGAGTCCGGGAACATCCGCACGCGCCCGATCTCGGGTCGCAGCGACTTGAACTTGCGCTTGCCGCTGCGCACCGACTCGATGTACTGGCTCTTGGTCGAGCACGTGGCGCTCACGCCGCAGTACTCGAGGTCGTCGGCCAGCCCTGTCTCGAGCGCGGGCAGGTCGGCGTGCAACGCGGCGTCGAACCGCGCCAGCAGCGCGGCGCGCGCCGACGCCTCATCGCCGCGCGGCGCGTCGGCCGCGGCGAACGGCGCGGCGGCGACCAGCAGCAGGGCGAGCACGGTCCGCATCACTAACTACTTCGCGGCCGGCGGCGGCATTCGCGCCGAGCGCCAGGCGGTCATCTGCCAGCGCTTGTCCTTCCACAGCCACACGTCCGTGTAACCGAGATCGAGGTCGCGCGACTGGCCGTTGTCGGCCACCGTCACCTTCGCCGTGCCGCGGATGATCGCGACGTCGCCGAGGATGCGGATGCCCTGGATCTCGAAGGTGGTGGCGACGTAGTCGCGCTTGCCGCTCGTCAGCGACTGGATGAACTCGGCCTTGGTGTTCACTTCGCCGTTGGAGTGGACGTATTCGAGTCCGTCATCGAGCACCTGTCCGAGCACCTTGCCGTCGGCGTCGACGTTTGCCTGGAAACGGGCGGCCTCGGCCGCCTTGAGCGCGGACATGCGCGCGTCATCTTTGGCACAGGCCACGCCGGACAGGACAGACACGACCAAAATTAAGACAACGGGCAGCGTGACGCGGCGCGGGTTCATGAAAGTTGACCTGTCGGTCCGGGAAGGGGCTGCTATGATGCCACCCGCTCGCCAATTGACCAGACTCAGTCCGAGAGACCCTCTTCGATGAGGGCGCCGAAGGCGCAAGGTTTCCGCCCGGAAACGCTCAGGCAAAAGAACGGCTGGGTTTGAGGCGGGTTCTGGAGAGCGGTGGCCTCAGCCACCCACCGAAGGGGTGCGGTTCGCTACTTATATAAGAGCGGGCCCGATCTCTCAGGTCCAAGGACAGAGGGGCGGCGGGAAGTTGGGTCAATCCGCCAACTCCCCGCCGCCTTTTTTATTGGTGCTTCGCGGCGCACCGAGGAGACTTCTTTGGGCAGACGCACACCTCTTTACGACCTCCACGTCGACCTCGGCGCCCGCATGGTCGATTTCGGCGGCTGGGACATGCCCGTCAACTACGGCTCGCAGATCGAAGAGCACCACGCGGTGCGGCGCGATGCGGGTGTATTCGACGTGTCGCACATGTGCGTGATCGATGCGCGCGGCGCAAAGGTGCGGCCGTTCCTGCGGCACCTGCTCGCCAACGACGTCGCGAAGCTCACGGCGCCCGGCAAGGCGCTGTACTCGTGCATGTTGAAGGATGACGGCGGCGTGATCGACGACCTCATCGTCTACTTCCTCACCGAGTCCTGGTTCCGCATCGTCGTGAACGCCGGCACGCGCGACAAGGATCTCGCGTGGATGCGCGAGAAGGCGCAACCGTTCGGCGTGGAGCTCACCGAGCGTACCGATCTCGCGATGATCGCGGTGCAGGGTCCGAACGCGCGCGCGAAGGTCGCGGAGCTGCTGCCCGCCGCGGATCGCGCGGCCGCGCTGGCGCAGGACGTCTTCTTCGGTCGCGAGATGGGAAACTGGTTCGTCGCGCGCACCGGCTACACGGGCGAGGACGGCTTCGAAATCATGCTGCCCGCCGCCGAAGCCGCGGCGACCTGGCGCAAGCTGAATACGCTCGGCGTCAAGTCGGCGGGTCTTGGCGCACGCGACACGCTGCGCCTCGAAGCCGCGATGAATCTCTACGGCAACGACATGGACGAGAGCCAGAACCCGCTCGAGTCCGGCCTCGCCTGGACGGTGGCGTTCGACGATGCGGCGCGCGATTTCATCGGCCGCAAGGCGCTCGAATCGAAAGTGGCAGCGGGCCTGCAGCGCAAGCTCGTCGCGCTCGTGCTCGACGACCGCGGCGTGTTGCGCGGCCACCAGAAGGTGATCGTCGCCGGACACGAGGACGGAGAGGTCACGAGCGGCACGTTCTCCCCGACCATGGAGAAGTCCATCGCGCTCGCGCGCGTCCCGCGGGCCACCGCCGGCACCGTCAAGGTCGACGTGCGCGGCAAACTACTCACGGCTCGCGTGGTGAAGGCGCCCTTCGTCCGCAACGGCAAGATCCTGGTCAGTTAAAAATTCCTTCGGAGTCCTCCCATGAGCAACAGTCCCGCCGATATCAAGTACACCAAGTCGCACGAGTGGGTGCGCACGCTCGCCAACGGCAACGTCGAAGTGGGCATCACCCATCACGCGCAGGGCGCGCTCGGCGACCTGGTGTTCGTGGAGGTGCCGGAAGCGGGCCGAGCGGTGAAGGCGGGTGATGCGTTCGCCGTCGTCGAATCCGTCAAGGCGGCCTCCGACGTCTACGCGCCGATCGCGGGTGACGTCATGGAAGGCAACGCCGCGCTCGGCAGCCAGCCCGAGTTGATCAATTCCGAACCGTACGGCGGCGGCTGGATTGCGCGACTCAAACC
>Ga0136846_1227741_pt1 | contig 26852 bp, 22 predicted proteins | sample HopSoiMetagenom2_FD_96841 | JGI IMG/M metagenome (GOLD analysis project Ga0136846, IMG submission 96841) | Grasslands soil microbial communities from Hopland, California, USA - 2 Assembly 2016 (version 4) | ecosystem: Environmental > Terrestrial > Soil > Grasslands | place: USA: Hopland... | reverse complement strand
GCATGTCGCGTCACCCGGATATCACGTGGACCAGTTCCTGGCGGATCCGTCGTACCTGAGCGAAGTGGTTCGGTTCGACCGACCGCGGCTAGGTGAGGTGTCGGGGCTGCGGGGAGTCCACCTGCAGTGCCACATTGGTACCGACACCGTCTCACTCGCCCGGCTCGGCGCGCAGATGAGTGCGCTGGACTTCTCCGAGCCCGCAGTCGCGCAAGGGCGGTCGCTCGCGGAGCGGCTCGGGTTGTCGATCGACTTCCACGTGGCCGACGTGTACGACGCCGTGGACGTGCTCGGCGCAGCGGCGTACGACTTCGTCTACACCGGAATCGGTGCGCTGTGCTGGCTGCCGGACATCCGGCGCTGGGCCGAGGTGGTGGCCGGACTGCTGAAGCCGGGCGGGCGGCTGTTGGTCCGCGAGGGTCATCCAATGCTGTGGGCGCTGGACGCCGGCACGCAGTACGCCGAGGTGCGCTACCCGTACTTCGAGACGGCGGAGCCCAGCGTGTTCGACGAGGGTGGGACGTACGTCGAGACGGACGCCGAGTTCACCACCACGGTCACGCACGAGTGGAACCACGGCCTCGGCGAGACCATCACGGCCGTCCAGAACGCGGGCCTGGTGTTCGACTCACTCACCGAACACGACAGTGCACCGTGGAACGGCCTGCCGGGTCTGATGACCGAGGACGCCGATGGTGAGTGGCGACTGGCGGAGAACCCGCACCGCCTGGCCGCCACCTACACCCTGCAAGCCCACAAGCCGCTCACTGGGCCCGGCGCTGCTGCACCTTCTGGAAAGCCTGCTTGAGCTTCTCCTGGTTCTCCGGCTTGCTCAGCTCACGCTGCGCAACCTGCATCAGCTTGGCGACCACAGCGCCCTTCACCAATGTCTTCACAAACCCCATCAGGGCCTCCTCGTCACTTGCCACCGAGAGTAGCCGTCCCGGCCAACCGTCTTCCATAGGTGGTTCCCCCGGCCGATCCCGGGAAACTGTCCCTGGCGTCGGGCACACTAGGAGGGTGCCTGAGTTGCCTGAGGTTGAGTCGCTGGCGGTGTTCCTGCGCGAGCGCGCGGTGGGGCATGCGTTCGTGCGGGCCGACATCACGGCGATCAGCGCGCTGAAGACCTATGACCCGCCGATCTCGGCGATGGTCGGGTTGCTGATCGACGACGTGCAGCGGCACGGGAAGTTCCTGGACATCTCGGCGCAGGGCGTGCACCTGGTGATCCACCTGGCGCGGGCGGGCTGGCTGCGGTGGAAGGAGGAGCAGTCGACCGGGCTGGTGCGGCCGGGCAAGGGGCCGATCGCCCTCCGGACGATCCTCGACGACGGCTCGGGCTTCGACCTGACCGAGGCCGGCACGCAGAAGAAGCTCGCGGTGTATGTCGTTCGCGACGTCAACGACGTCCCTGGCATCGCCCGGCTCGGGCCGGATCCGTTCACGCTGTCGATCGAGGACTTCGGCGACATCCTCAAGCGCGCGGGCCGGGTCCAGCTCAAGGGTGTCCTGCGGAACCAGTCGGTGATCGCGGGCATCGGCAACGCCTACTCCGACGAGATCCTGCATGTCGCGAAGATGAGCCCGTTCAAACCGGCGTCGAACCTGTCCGCGGACGAGCTCGAGACGCTGTACGCCGCGATGCGCGAAACCTTGCAGGACGCGGTCAACCGGTCCGCCGGCCTGGCCGTCCAGGACCTGAAGTCGGAGAAGAAGTCCGGTCTGCGGGTGCACGGCCGCAAGGGCGAGAAGTGCCCTGTCTGCGGAGACATCGTCCGCGAGGTCAGCTTCGCCGACTCCTCCCTGCAGTACTGCGCGACCTGCCAGACCGGCGGCAAGCCGCTGGCCGACCGCCGCCTCTCCAAGCTCCTCAAGTAAGCGCCGGGCCGCTCGGGCCCTTACAGATGGATGACGCAAGGTGAGGAAGCCGATCGTCGACCGGCTTCCAGTCCGGCCCGGAGCTCGTGCGTCCCGACCGGTCCGGTGATGCGTGTCGCCCATCCGATCGACCTTCCCGGTTCGAGGCCGTCGAATGTCCAGGCTTGTTGGGTGGCAGACCATCCCGGTGGCAGCGGGAGCTCGACCTCACCGCGGGCCGGCGTACGGCCGAAGTTCGTCACCACGACGGTGAGGTCGTCCCGTCCCGGATGGATGGAGGCCAGGACTGTCCCGACCGGGGCGACGAGCACGCGGCGTACGTTGTTGGGCACTGCCAAGGGGACGACCCGGAGCGCGGGCATCGGAAAAGGGCCGATGGTGGTCCGGGTCAGCTGATGGGCTGAGACGGCGTACCTGCGTCCGGCCAGACGGATGTGGTGCAGGCTGTCCGGATCCGTCCTGCCGATGAACCGGATCGCGACGTCGATCGCTCGGCGGGCGACCAGGTGGGCCTTCGCGCGCGATGGCGTCAGGTCCCAGACGCCGTCCGCGTTGGCGGTGACGGTGTCGGGCGGGACGATCCGGAGCTTGCCCTGCAAGGCGACGCGGACGACCGGCGGTTCGACGGAGTCGGGCAGGCGGACGACCAGGTCGTCACCGTCCTGACGCCAGGTCAGTGCCTTGCCGGTGCCTTCCTCGACGACGTGCAGCGGGGTCGTGGCCAGGCCCGGCAGCCGGACCTCGTGATCAGGTGGCCGGCGGGCGATCCGAAGCAGCAGGAGCTCACGACTCCGCAGGATCGCCTCACCCCAGGGTTGCGGTTCGAACTCTCCCGGGATCCCCTGAATCAGTGCCACCGCAGCCTCCTTCGAGCCACGGTCCGAAATCCGCCGCCGCCTGTCAATGCGTTGACCGGACTCCGGGAACCGCCTTCCGGAACTGGCCGGCACCCGAGCGGATCTGCCTTGAACGCGGCGGGGCAGGTAGGCCGCGCTGACTGCGCCCGGGGCTCGTCCGGGCGGCGGGTCTGACCGCGGTGAGGTTCGACCGAGCAGGTCTTTGGGCCTCGGTTGGGGTGGGTCTGACATGCTTGGCGTCATGTTCCAGAAGCAGGAGATTCCCTCGGTCGTCGTGGCCGATCTCGACGACGCGTTGCTGGCGGAGGCGTTCGTGCTCGACGTACGCGAGCCGGACGAGTGGGACCGCGGGCACATCGAGGGCGCCGTACACATCCCGCTCGGTGAGCTGCAGGAGCGGGTCGGCGAGGTGCCGCTGGACCAGAAGGTGCTCTGCGTCTGCGCCGTCGGCGGCCGTTCCGGGATGGCCACCCAGTTCCTGAACCAGCTCGGCCGCGAGGCGATCAACCTCGACGGCGGCATGCACGCCTGGCAGTTCTCCGGCCGCCCGGTCAGTACCAACTGACCCCTGTCGTTCTCCACAGCTCCGTCCCCCACCGGTGGACGTGCTCGATCAGCGGTTTCAGGCGACTACGGGACGTTGCCGCGCTGACCGAGGTCGCCGCGAAGCTGTAATCGGCCATCACCTTTCGTTTTCGACGGGGAGTTCCTGCTTGGGGACGGCGACCCGCATTGCGGCGGCCGTGTCGACCGGCGGCTGGATCGTCCCGCGGCCGACCCAGTCGGCGATGTTGTTGACCATGACCGTCACGGCCTGCTGTGAGGCCGCTGACGGTGTGGGGACGTTCCAGTTCGACGGGCAGCGACGGACGAGGAAGCAGCCATAGGCGAACGTCGAGCCGTTGAACACCCGGGCCCCCGATGGCGCGATGAACGCGGCGGCCTGCACCGAAGCGTCTTTACCGCTCGATCCGCAGGTAGCGGTGCCGTTGGCAACGATGGTCAGCCCTGGCTGCTTGTACAGACCCGGCCACACGGAGTCGATCTCGCCGGCGAAGAATCCTGGTACGGCGGTGCCGGCCGGGATGCCTCCGAACAGCCAGCCGCTTCCGGTGGTGAGGGTGCTGCCCCAGGCGCCACAGTTGTACTCGGCACCCAGTAACGGCTGCGACGCGTAGGCATCGCCCAGGTACTTCCAGAGCGTGGAGTTGTAGCCAGCTGTGTACCTGTCGATGTCCCAGGCCCGCCGGGTGTTGTCCGTGAACGTGATTCGCCGGTACACCGCGTTCGCGCCGAGGCTGGCCACATTCACACCACGTGTGATGGCCTGATTGAGCGCCGCGCGCATCGGTAGCGAGTAGTACTCGTCGTGCCCCGGCATGAAGATCGTTCCAGCCCGCAACGGCAACTGACCACCGAACTCGTCCAGGTCGTTGTCGGTCCAGTAGGTGACGTCGAGGCCCTTTGACTCGGCCCAGAACACCAGCCCCTGCTCCAGAGGCAGGAACTGACCGGAACCCTGTCCCTCGCCGTAGGGACGGTCGAAGGTGAGGCGGCCCGATCCGGTGTCCAAACTGGTGTAGAAGCTCACGCCGCCGTACTTGTTGTACGCCTCCCACGTCGTGTTCGCCTGCTGGATCAGCAGATCGTGTTTGCTTCCGGTGTCGTCCCGGACGGTGAGCGGGGCGTACGACGCAAGCCTCCCGTCGCTGACCCGGATGAGATACGTGCCGGGCACCCACTCCTTCGTCACCGGAATGCTCAACGTCTTGGACCACGACGCGGCCGACGTCATCCGCAGCGGGTGTCCGTTGGCCGTGCCACCGGTTGTCGGGGCCGGTTGCACAACGGTCGGCACGTTGTCCTGACGCCACACCTCACGGGCCCCGAGGCCGGCGTAGTACCCCATCCGGTAGGCCACCACGCTGACCGGATTGCCAGACGTCACCTTGACATCCACGGTGTCACCGCAGGTCGCGGAAACCTCCGTGAGGTACGCCGCCAGCGTCCCGTTCATATTGTCCGGGATAACCCACGCACCGGTGCCCGCCTTTGCGTTCTCGGCGGTCGTCGTTGCCCAGGCGGACGGGCAACCTGCGGGAACCGCGCGGAACGGGGCGACTGCCACCGCCGGCATCGGTGCGGGTGGTGCGATGAGGGCCAAGGTTCCCGCGCCGGACATCATCAGGCCGCTGGTCGTGTCGGTCGCCGACATCGCGAGCGTGAATCGGCCGCCGTACTTCGACAACACCGCGCCGTTGATTGGGATCGCCACTCGAGCTCCGGCCGCAACGCTGCGCGGAGTGCTCGCTTTCCAGGTCGCGTAACCACCCGAGGTCGTCAACGTCCCGTTGATGCTGGTGACAGCTCCGGTCGTGCCGGTCGGCAGCTGCATCCGAACGGCAGAAAGGATTCCCGGGCGCGTGAGTGTGCCGTAGTAATACAGCGTGGTCTTCTGACCCGGGATCGGGTTGCTCGCGGTGATTGCCACGTTCGGCGAGATCGTCACCGGCTGGGTCAGGCTTCCGGTACCGGACGAGAGAACCGCTCCCGTGGTGCCGGTCGCCTTGAAACTCAGCGTCCACGGGCCACCGCTCGGCAGCCGGAGGCCGTAGAACGGGATCGCGAAACGGGCGCCCACGGCAACCTTTACCGTCTTGCTGGGCGTCCACCGCAGGACACCCGCCGAGACGGTCCGGACCGTGCCGTTAACGGAGGTGACCGTCCCGCCGGAACCCTTCGGGATCGTTACGACGATGTCGCGCACGGTTCCCGCTCTGGTCGCGGAGGCTCGATAGGTCACTGTGGTCGTGCCATTCGAGACCGCAGTCCCTACGATCGTCACGTTGGCCACCACCGCGGTTGCTGGTCCGGCGGTGACCGTCAAAGTCGCCGACGCCAGCAGAACTGCCGTGCCTGTCGCGATGAACTTGGGCCGAATTGACGAGAATCCCCTACCCACTCGGAGCCGTCCGGCGTCGCTGATGCCCATCCGTGCATCCCCCTACCTCCGCGGAGACAAGCACGCGCCCATCGGTAAATCCCCCGCCCGCACGTGCCCGGCCCCGGCTGCCCGACGCCGTGCCGAGACGCCGCGTTGGCCAAGTGGCCGCGGTGGGCGAGCACCGGTCCAGCGGCGTAGACGCCCACCATCAGGCGAGCCTCGGCACCGCCGCTCCAGTCCGCTCGCTCAGGGGCTCGCCCAACCCTTTCTATGGATATCGGCATCCGACCGGATTCCGTTACTCGGCTGAGGAGGTGCGTCAAGAACGCCCTCGATGTGCCCGCGCGCTGTTCACGTCGGCTGTACTGGTTCGCGATCCAGTCCGGCCAGAATCGGAGACGGCTTGAATCCCTTCGTGATGAGGTAGATGCCGAAGGACAGCTCCCAGATGAACTCCGGAATCGTCGCGATGCCCTGCAGCGCGGATCCGCGATCGGTGATGTCGAACATGACGGCGATTCCGGAGAGGGCAACCAGCGGACCTCCGACGAGCCCGAAGATCGCCAGGCCTCGGGGCACCAGACCGGACCGATACATCAGGTAGCCCAGGATCATTCCGTTCGCGACGCCGGCGAAGAAGCCGGGCCCGATCAAAAACGCCCGATCGTAGATCGCGACGAAAACCTGGCCGAGAGCAGCATCCGTGCCCGCCGTACCTTCCTGTCGCATCAACAGGAAGGTCAGAAGGCTGACGATGCCAATGGCGATGAACATGGCTTCGACGAGACGTGCCGCGACGTAGCCCAGCGCGAGGCCGTCGCTGTATCGCCTGTAGACCGCGTACGGCACTACGGCGGTGCCGACGTTCGCAATGATCAGGACGAGCTCTAGGACAGCGCCCAAGGCCACGCTCGCGGTGGGATCGGAGCCGGCTCCGGTGATGTATTCGGGGTGATCCCGCACCGGGGCGTAAAGAATGAAATACGCCGGGATCGAGGTGACGAAGGTGACCACCATCAACCACCCCGTGAGGGTGGCGATCTTTCGTACATCAAGCCTGTTGCTCGGCCGATTCGTGCCAGTGTCCATCTGAAATTCCCCCCGAGCGGACACGACTGGCGACCCTGACCGGGCACCGCGCGCAAGGTCTACCGCTCAATTCTCAGGGTGCGCCCTCCCCACCGGAGGTGTCCATCACCGGCGTGGCCTACGAGATCGGGTTCGGCAACTGAGGTGAAGAGTAGGTGAAAGACCTTCCGGTTGGGGGTGGAAGAGGTTACTTTGTCACCGCTTGCCGCGTCCGTTCCTGGGGAGGCTCCTGTGTCGCTCATCCGTCCTTTGACTACAGCAGTAGGCGTCGGCGGCCTGCTCGCCGGCGTGCTGGTCAACCCTGCCCTCGGGCAGACCACCGGCGCAGGCATCAGCGACGCCGCCATCGCCGAGGACGGCGTACTCACGTCGCGCACCGACAGCCCGGTCGCGCCGGGTGTCAACTACACGTCATTCGAGCGCCTCGACCCGAAGGGCTGGCAGCGCGGCGACATCCTGGACACCAACCTGTCCAAGCACGGTGTGACCGTCGACCTGGTCAACACAGGCAAGGTGTCCGGCGGGCAGCCGCTCAGCCAGGAGCTTGCCCGCAAGGGCGCGATCGCCGGCGTGAACGGCGACTTCTTCGACATCAACGACACCACGGCACCACTCGGCGTCGGCGTCGAGCAGAGCGGCAAGCTGCTCAACGCGCCGGCCGCCGGACACAACGACACCGCGGTGATCGGCAAGAACGGGCTCGGCGCGATCGCCCAGCTGTTCCTGCAGGGCACCGCCGTCGACGGCACCACGAAGCTCGAGCTCACCAACCTGAACTCGCCGGCCGTGAACGCCGGCGGGATCGGCCTCTACACCCCGGAATGGGGTGACGCGGCCCGGACCCGGACCGTCGACGGCCTGCCGACCGTCCGCGAGGTGATCCTTCGCGACGGTGTGGTCGTCTCGTCGTCTGCCACGCCGGCGACAACCCCGCTGGCCGCGAACGAGCAGGCGCTGATCGGTCGGGAGGCCGGAGCCGGGGCGCTGGCCGCGTTCCAGGTCGGCGACAAGGTCGACGTCGAGTACGGCCTGCGCCCGGACGCGGCCGACGTCGCGGTCGGGATCAGCGGCAACTACCAGCTGGCGAAGGATGGCAAGGTGCCGGACGACGTACCGGACGCCGACCTCGCGCCGCGGACCGCCGTCGGCTTCGACGCGGCGGGCAGCCGGATGATCCTGCTTACCGTCGACGGCCGGGCCACCGGATCCCGCGGCCTGTCGCTCAAGGAGATGGGCCGGCTGATGATCAACCTCGGGGCTGACGACGCGCTCAACCTGGACGGCGGCGGCTCGTCGACCATGCTTGCCCGCTCACCGGGCGAGGCTGCATCGGAGGTGGTCAACGACCCGTCCGACGGTGGCGAGCGGCTGATCCCCAACGGCCTCGGCCTGCTGCCGGTGAAGGGCTCCGGCAGGCTGAAGGGGTACCGCGTCGAGGCGCTCGGCACAGCAGAGGAGAGCCCGGACACCGACATCTCGCGCAGCGCCCGCGTCCTCACCGGACTCAGCCGAGTCCTCACGGCCACCGGATATGACGAGACCTATGCGCCGGCCGCGGGCACGCCGTCCTGGCACGCCGGCAGCAACGTCCGGGTCGACCAGCACGGTGTGGTCACCGGGCGCCGGGCCGGCGACGCGATCGTCACCGCCGCACGCGGTGCCGCGAACGGGAGGTTCCCGATGACAGTCCTCGGTACGCCGACGCGGCTGGCGCCGTCGACCCGGCAGGTGTCGCTCGCCGACGCGGCCGCCAAGGGCTTCTTCGAGATCGACGGGTACGACGCCGACGGCTTCTCCACCTGGATCGAACCGCGGGACGTCGAGCTCAGCTACGACCCGGCCGTCGTCAAGGTCGTTGCCAAGCGCAGTGGCTTTGAGGTCGAGGTGCTCGGCACCGAGGCCGTGTCGACCGTGATCACCGCCAAGGTCGGTGCCCTGAGCACCCAGTTGAGTGTGACCGCCGGACTCGCCGCCACAGTGGTCGACGAGCTCGACGACGTGACCAAGTGGGCGGCGAACGCCGTACCCGCCGGTGCGGCGACGGCGTCGCGGTCGGCCGCCGAAGGACATGACGGCGGTCAGGCGATCGCGCTGGACTACTCGCTGACGGGCAGTACGGCGACGCGGGCGGCGTACCTCTCCCAGACTCCGCAGCAGACGCTACCCGGCCAGCCGCAGAAGCTCGGCGCCTGGATCTACGGTGACGGCAAGGGCGCGTGGCTGCGAGCGAATGCGTACGACGCGGCCGGCGGTACGGCGCAGACGCTCAACCTGGCTGCCTCCGTCGACTGGACCGGCTGGAAGTACGTCGAAGCGGACATCCCGCCCGGTCTGACCATGCCGCTGCGGTTCTGGCGGATCTACGTGGTGGAGACTGCGCCGACCCGGCAGTACTCGGGACGCATCATCGTCGACGACCTGACCGTGCGCAGCGCGCCGCCGGTGACGATCGCGCCGCCGGCCAAGGTGATTGACCCGATGGTGGTGAGCGACGGGACCGTGACCGGTAGCGGACGCTGGCGGTTCGCGGTGATGTCGGACGCGCAGTTCACCTCCGACGACCCGAACTCGGACTACGTGAAGCAGGCCAGGCGGACGATCCGCGAGGCGCTTGCGCAGCAGCCGGACTTCCTGGTGATCAACGGCGACTTCGTCGACCGCGCGTTCGGGCCGGACATCGCGCTGGCCAAGCAGATCATCGACGAGGAGGTGGCCGGGAAGGTGCCGGTGCACTACGTGCCGGGCAACCACGAAACCTACGGACCTGGCGACCTGTCGGAGTGGAAGAAGGTCTTCGGGAACCCGACCAGCACGTTCGATCACAAGGGCACGCGGTTCATCCTCCGCGACTCCTCGCTCGGGTCGCTGCGCGGCGGTGGGTTCGACCAGATCCTCGACCTTCGCCGGCAGCTCGACGACGCGGCTGACAACACGACGATCCGGAACGTCGTCGTGATGGCGCACCACCCGATCGACGACCCGTCGCCGACGCAGAACTCGCAGCTCGGGGACCGGAAGGAAGCCGCGATGATCGTGAAGTGGCTGGCCGACTTCCGGGCCTCGACCGGCAAGGGCGCGGCGTACATGGCCGGGCACGCCGGAACGTTCGCGGCGACCCGGACCGACGGTGTGCTGCTGCCGTTGACCGGCAATTCGGGCAAGAGTCCGGCCGCTGCGCCGGATGCGGGTGGCTTCACCGGGTGGGAGCTGGTGGGTATCGACCCGAACGCGGTCGTCGCGCCGGCTGGCGAGCGGAACTGGTCGGCACCGGAGCGGTCCTGGTTCCAGGTCGAGATCCGACCGCACGTCGACTCGCTCGAGCTGGCTGCTCCTGCCTCACTGCGGCGGGGGCAGACGGCGACGGTGTCCGCGACCGTGGTCCAGGAGGACCGGCGGGTCCCGGTCGCCTTCCCGGTGTCGGCGGACTGGTGGGGCTCGACACTCCTGCACATCGGCTCGGCGGAGAGCGCGCCGCCCTGGGCCGTTGCGTCGTACGACCCGTCTACCGGTCAGCTCACCGGGCTGCGCCCGGGCACCGCGCAGCTGGGCGTGACGGTGAACGGGGTCTCCAAGAGCACGACGCTGCGAGTGGATTGGTAGCGTCTGGCGCGTGCCAGACGATGTGACCAAGGTGGTGCTGCCGCGGCGGCTACGGAACGGCGATCGGGTTGCCGTGGTGGCGCCGTCGGGGCGGGTGGATGCGGCGCGGCTCGAGATCGGCGTGCAGCAGCTGAAGTCGTGGGGCCTCGAGGTCGAGGTGATGCCGTCGGTGCTGGCCGGGTACGAGCGATTCAGGTATCTGGCCGCGGAGGACAAGGCCCGCGCGGCGGACCTACGGAACGCCTGGCTCGACGAGCGGTTCGCCGCGGTCCTCTGCGCGCGTGGTGGGTACGGCGTGCAGCGGATGCTCGAGTACGTCGACATCGACGAGCTGGTCGCCGTACCCAAGTGGTTCCTCGGCTTCAGCGACATCACCGCACTGCACGAGCCGCTGAACGCACGTGGTCTGGTGACTCTGCACGGCCCGATGGCTGCTGCGGTGGAGCAGTTGACTGTGGCCGAAGGCCGTGAGCGGCTGCGGGCACTGCTGTTCGAGCCGGAGACTGTCACCGACCTGTTGGCTCCGCATGGCGCTCGCACCGTGGTCGGTGGGGTCGCCGAGGGGCGGTTGCGGGGCGGAAACCTGGCGTTGCTGGCGGCAAGTGTCGGTACGCCGACGTACGCCCCGCCGGTTGGTGTCGTCGTACTGGAGGACGTCAACGAAGAGGCCTACCAGGCGGACCGGCTGGTGACGCAGTTGCTCCGCGCGGGGTGGTTCGAACAGGTGACCGGAGTGGTGATCGGTGACTTCAGCGACGGCGGCGACGGGATCGACGACATGCTCTGCGAACGGCTCGAGCCGCTCGGCGTACCGATGGTCGAGGGTGCCGCTATCGGGCACGAGGCGTTGAACCTCGCCGTACCGCTCGGACTGCCGGTGCGGCTGGACGCGACCGCGGCGACGCTCACCCCATGTGGGTTCGCAGGAAGCTGAAGGCCTGCGGGTAGGCGTCCAGTTTGTTCCGGAGCTTGGCGAGGCCGTGTCCCTCGTCGGGGTAAACGAGCAGCTGGCACGGTACGCCGCGCTTCGACAGGGCTTCGGAGATCTGCTCGGCCTCGGACAGCGGCACCCGCGGGTCGTTGGCGCCGTGGATGACGAAGAGCGGCGCCCGGATGTCGTCGACCCGGCTGAGCGGGCTCGCCGACTCCAGGAACTCGCGGTCGGTGGCCAGGTAGCCGTACTCGCGCTCCCGCGTCGCGCGCCGGTAGTCCGAGGTGTTCTCCAGGAACGTCACCAGGGAGGCGATCCCGACGATGTCCACACCGGCGGCCCACAGGTCCGGCTGGAACGCGACACCGGCCAGCACCATGTAGCCGCCGTAAGAACCGCCCCACAGCGCGGCGCGCGACGGGTCGGCGCCGATCGTCGGCAGCCAGGCGTTGATCGCGGCCAGGTCCTTCACCGAGTCCAGCCGCAGCTCCCGGTCGTCGAGGGAGTACCAGCGCTTGCCGTAGCCGGCCGAGCCGCGCACGTTCGGTACGACGACCGTGTGGCCCTCGGCCGCTAGGGACGAGATGACCGGATGCCACACCCGCATCGCGGCGCCCTCCGGTCCGCCGTGCACGTGAAGCACTGTCGACCCGAGGTCCGGGCCGGTCGGCCGGAACACGAACACAGGGATCTGTTCACCGTCGAACGACGGAACGCGCAGACTCTCCGGGTGCTCGAGCTCAGCCGGCGGCCGGTCCGCACCCGGCGGCTGCATCTCGACCAGCTCACCGGTCGCCGGAAGGTACCGGAACACAGTGGGCGGAGTGATCGGCGAGTTGTAGGTGATCGCCGCGAAGGAGCCGTCCGTCGACCAGATCGGGTTCGGCGTCGCCATCGTCAGCGCGGCGCAACCACCGGTCGGCAGTTCCAGCCGGGCGAGCTCGGAGCCGTCCAGCCGGTGCAAGGCCAGCGATACCTCGCCGTCCTCGAGCAGGCCGAGCAGCATCTGGTCGCCGTTCGGTGAGACCCAACCGGACACGTCACGCGCGTCGTCCACGAGTACGTCGCTCCAGGCGGCACCGTCCAGGTCGTAGCGCCGCAAGGCCATCCGATCGCGGTCCGCATTGCTGGACACCAGGAACGCCGAGGAGTCCGGCAGCCAGGAGACGGCGTACTGGTCGTTGTGAGCATCCGCCGGAGTGAGCTCGGTGACAGCCTGCGTCGCGGCGTCGACCAGCAGCAGTTGCATGGAGTTCGCCGGTGCGCTGGCCAGCGACAGCACGACCCACTTGCCGTCCGGCGAGGAGCTGACCGCCATCACCCAGCCGCCGCCGTCGTACACCACTGTCTCGGCGCCGGTCGAGAGGTCGCGGGCAACGAGGTCGAAGTCGGTGCCGTTGCGCCGGTTCGTGGTGAACAGCAGGCGGTCGGACTTCGCGTCCTTGAGGTGATGGATGTAGGAGAGGTCGTGCACCAGCGGCTCGAGCTTGGGCACACCGGGCTCGTCGAGGTCCAGCACGGACAGCTGGCCGCGTTCGTTGCCGCCGCTGTCGTGTTCGACGATCACCTGCCGGGTGCCGGGAACGAACTTGGCGTCGCGGCAGGTGTCGTCGATGTCGGTGAGAGCTCGCCAGCTTCCGTCCGGAGCGATCTCGTTGACCTGACGGGTTCCGGTGCCGTCGTACAGGACCAGCAGGCGGCCCTCGTCGTTCACGTCGAGGGCCATCGTCGTGGGCAGTGAGAACAGCGTCGTCAGCACCGGTCCATCCTCACACGCCCGGGTACCTCGGAGGCAGTTTCACGGCCTGCCTCCGAGGTCCAGCGGCTACTGATCTGCTCAGCGGTCGCCGTGCCAGGAGTGCCACAGGGCCGCATACGGGCCCTGGGCATCGACCAGTTCGTCGTGTCCGCCCAGCTCGACGATCTTGCCGTCCTCGACGACGGCGATCACGTCCGCGTCGTGCGCGGTGTGCAGCCGGTGGGCGATCGCCACGACGGTCCGGCCCTCCAGAACGCCTGCCAGCGACCGCTCCAGGTGCCTGGCCGCGCGCGGGTCCATCAACGAGGTCGCCTCGTCCAGAACCAGCGTGTGTGGGTCTGCGAGAACCAACCGGGCCAGCGCGACCTGCTGCGCCTGGGCCGGCGTCAGCGAGACCCCACCGGATCCGACCTCGGTGTCCAGCCCGTCGTCGAAGCCGGCAACCCAGCCGTCGGCATCCACCGAACGCAGCGCTGCCCACAGATCGGCGTCGGACGCGTCCGGCTTGGCCAGCCGCAGGTTGTCGCGGACGCTGCCGACGAACACGTGGTGCTCCTGGTTGACCAGGGCCACGTGACTGCGGACCTACTCGGCGGACATCCGGTCCAGCGCCGCACCACCCAAGGTGATGTCACCGACGCGTGGCGAGTAGATGCCGGCGAGCAGCCGGCCCAGGGTGGATTTCCCTGCACCAGAAGGTCCTACGAGCGCCACGCGGGCGCCCGGTTCGACGGTCAGCGTGACACCGTGCAGCACGTCCCGTCCTTCGAGGTAGCCGAACCGGACGTCGTCAGCCAGCACAGTCCGGCCTTCCGGCTCGGCGTCACTGCTGGCAGCGGCCTCCTCGACCTCGCGGACGCCGACCAACCGCGCCAGCGACACCTGCGCCACCTGAAGCTCGTCGTACCAGCGGATCATCATGTTGACCGGCTCGACCAGCATCTGGATGTACAGCGCACCTGTGGTGAGGGCACCGACCGTCAGCCAGCCCTGGATGGCGAAACCGCCACCGATGACCAGTACGGCGGCCAGCGCGATGGTGTGGGCCATGTTGATCACCGGGAACAGGATCATCCGCAGGTACAGCGTGTACCGCTCCCAGGCGACCCACTGACCGATGCGGGTGTCGCCCACCTGGATCCGGCGGTTGCCGAGCCGGTGCGACTCCACGGTCCGGCCGGCGTCCACGGTCTCGGCCAGCGCCGAGGCGACCGCGGCGTACCCGGCTGCCTCCGACCGGTACGCCGATGGCGCACGGCGGAAGTACCAGCGCCCACCGATGATCAGGATCGGCGCGGCGATCACCACCGCCACGGCCAGCGGCGGTGCGGTCACGATCAGCGCCCCGATCAGCAGCGAAGCCCAGATGACCGCGATCGTCAGCTGCGGTACGGCGTCTCGCATCGCGTGCGACAGCCGGTCGATGTCCGTGGTGATCCGCGACAGCAGGTCACCGGTCCCGGCCCGCTCCAGCACGCCCGGCGGCAGCCCGACCGCCCGGACCAGGAAGTCCTCACGCAGGTCGGCGAGCATCTCCTCGCCGAGCACCGCACCGCGCAGCCGGGTGAGCCGGACGAACACCGTCTGCACCGCGAGCGCGATGACGAACCCGATCACGACGGAGGGCAGCTTCACGTCGGTGCGGCCCTCGGACAGCTTCTGCACCACGTTGCCGAGCAGCCAGGGGCCGACCATGCCGCTGAGCGCCGCCACCGCGTTCACCATTGTCAGCCAGGGAAACGCACGGCGGTGCCGACGGAACAGGCTCTTCAGGTACGCGCGAACGGTCGCGGCACCTGCCACTGGAAGCCGCACCACTTCCTGTGGGGCTGCCGGGTCATACAGGGGGCGCTTCACGCCGACTCCTCGAGAGTTGGTTCTTCTTCACGGGTCACGGCCGCCCGGTACCGCGGGTTGGTGTGCACCAGCTCGTGGTGGGTGCCGACGGCGTCGACGCGGCCGTCCGGCACGAACACCACCCGCTCGGCGCGGTCCAGCATCAGCGGGCTGGAGGTGAACACCACCGTCGTCCGGCCGGCCCGCAGCAGCTGGAGACCGTCGGCGATCCGCGCCTCGGTGTGCGCGTCCACCGCACTGGTCGGCTCGTCCAGGACGAGCACCTGCGGGTCGACGTACAGCGAACGGGCCAAGGCCACGCGCTGCCGCTGACCACCGGACAGGGACCGGCCACGCTCGGTCAGCACCGCGTTCATCGCGTCGGACTCACCGGCGGGCAGCGTCTGCCGCAGTACGTCGAGAATGTCCCCGCACTGCGCTGCATCCAGCGCCATCTCTGGAGTAACAGCGCCACTCGCCGGTACGTCGAACAGTTCGCGGACCGTGCCGGACAGCAACACCGGGTCCTTGTCCTGCACCAGCACGACCGTGCGCGCAGACTCCAGTGGCAGGTCGTCCAGCGGGATTCCGTCGAGCAGAACGGAGGCCTCGGTACCCGTGGCCGTCGGGCTGTGTCCGCCGAGCCGATCGGCCAGCCGACCGCCGGCGTCCGGGTCACCGCAGACGACCGCAGTGAAGCTCCCGGCCGGGACGTGCAGACCGGTCACCGGGTCGAGCAGGTCGCCCTCCGGCATCTGCGCCTCGGCCGTGCCCATGGCGTCGTCGGTGCGCTGCAGCGACAACACCCGCGCCGCCCGGCGCGCGGACACCTTGGAGAAGATGAACGCGCTCGCCGTCTCCTCGAACGTGTGCAGCGGCACGATCATGAACGTCACGAACCCATACGTCGTGACGAGCTCACCGACCGAGATCTGGCCGGACGTCACCAGCCGGACGCCCATCCAGACCACAACCACGAGGAACAGCCCGAACAGCAACACCTGCAGCGCCGCGATCAGCGACCACATCCGCGCGCTGCGGACCGCACTGCTGCGGTAGTCCTGCGAGGCCTCGCGGTACCGGTCCAGGAACAGCTGCTCACCACCGATGCCGCGCAGCACGCGCAGACCGGCGACGGTGTCCGCGGCCAGCTCGGTGGCCCGGCCACCCTTCGCGCGCTGGGTGTCGGCGCGGCGCTCGGCCGGGCCCATCAGCGGCACGATCGAGAACGCCAGCACCGGCACGGCGACGGCGACGACCAGACCGAGCTGGGGCTCGTAGAGCAGCAGGCCGATCACGACCGCGAAACAGGTCAGCAGGGCGGCGGCGAACCGGCCCAGGACCTCGACGAACCACCCGATCTTCTCGACATCGCCGCTACTTACGGTGACGACCTCACCGGCGGCGATCTGGCGGGTCAGCAGCGAACCGAGCTCCGCGGCCTTGCGGGCCAGCAGCTGCTGCAGGCGCGACGCCGTACTGATCCAGTTAGTCACCACGGCGCGGTGGAAGAACGAGTCGGCACCGGCTTTGGCCGCGCCGAAGACGAGCAGCAGCACGCCGGCGAGGATCAACTTGGGCCACGACAGGTCGATCGCCGCCTGAACGGCGATTCCGACCGCGACCGGAGCGGCGGCGATGCCGCCGAAATAGATGAGACCCCAGAGCACTGCGAGGGCCTGCCCGCGCAGCTGCTGGTGTTCCAGCCAGAGGATGAGTCGGAGGCCGGAGCGGGTGTCCGGCACACCCGGGTCGGCAAAGGGAATGAGGCGCAAAGACATGACGTCTCACAAAGAGGCATAGAGGGTGGAAAGAAGGCACCTGACCAGGCGAATGGATCAAGCCTAGGCGGCGCCGCCGACAAACCGTCAAACCGTTTTAGCCGGCGGTCCGGTTCCTGGCCTGCAGCGAGCGTCCGCTACGTACGGTGACCGGGTGTCCGGTGGGCGGCGGACACCCGGGCATGGGTTCTGCAGCGATGTACATTCGGGAGCAATGGAAGACGGACTGAGCCGTAGCCGGCGACTGCTGGTCCTCGGTATCTGTTGTTCGAGCCTGTTCATCGTCGGGCTGGACTCGACGATCGTGAACCTGGCGCTTCCGTCCATCCGAGCCGAGCTGGATGCTTCCGTCACCAAACTGCAGTGGACGATCGACGCGTACACGCTGGTGCTGGCCAGTCTCCTGATGGTTTCCGGGTCCACCGCGGACCGCGTCGGGCGGCGGCGGACGTTCCAAGCCGGGCTGGTGCTCTTCGGCGTCGGCTCGTTACTGTGCGGAGTCGCGCAGACGATCGACCTCCTGATCGCGTTCCGGGTGCTGCAGGCGATCGGCGGTTCGATGCTGAACCCGGTTGCGATGTCGATCATCACCAACACGTTCACCGACCCGCGCGAGCGGGCGCAGGCGATCGGGGTCTGGGGCGGTGTGGTCGGGCTGAGCATGGCGGTCGGGCCGGTGGTCGGCGGGGCGCTCGTCGACGCGGTCGGCTGGCGGTTCATCTTCTGGATCAACGTGCCGGTGACCCTGGCCGCCGTACTCATGACGGCGTTGTTCGTGCCGGAGTCGCGGGCGGCGGTGCCCCGGCGGATCGACCCGGTCGGGCAGGTGCTGGTCGTCCTCCTGCTCGGCGGGCTGACGTACGGGATCATCGAGGGCCGGTCCGCCGGGTGGGGATCGCCGTTGATCATCGGGTGCTTCCTGATGTGCGCGGTCGCGGCGGTGTCGCTCGTCTACTACGAGCGGCGTCGGGACCAGCCATTGCTGGAGCCACGGTTCTTCCGGAGCGCGCCGTTCTCCGGGGCCACGCTGATCGCGGTGTTCGGGTTCTCGGCGTTGTCGGGCTTCCTGTTCCTCAACTCGCTCTATCTACAGTCAGTGCGGGGCTTCTCGGCACTGCATGCCGGTTTGCTGACGTTGCCGATGGCCGCGATGACTGTGGTGTTCGCACCGATTTCTGGCTGGCTGGTCGGACACAGGGGTCCGCGGGTGCCGTTGGTCGTGGCGGGGACGATGCTGACCGCGTCCGGATTGATCCTGTCTCGACTGACGACTTCCACGCCCGTGCTGCCGTTGCTGATCGGCTATCTGGTCTTCGGACTCGGTTTCGGCATGTTGAACGCGCCGATCACCAATGCCGCTGTGTCCGGCATGCCACGTGCTCAGGCTGGTGTGGCTGCGGCAATCGCATCGACCAGTCGCCAGGTCGGTGCGTCTCTGGGAGTGGCTGTCGCCGGCACTGTGCTTACCGCGCGACTCGTGGGCTCGTTCGAGAGCGGCTTCGTCGACGCGGCGAAGCTCTGCTGGTTCATCATCGCGGGCTGTGGACTGATGGTGCTGGTGCTCGGACTCATCACGACGACCCAGTGGGCACGTCGTACTGCGACTTCGGTCGCCGACGACCTCGTCAAGGTTGGATGACGCCGGCTCGGACCAGCGCCTTGAGGCGGCCGCGGAGGATCTTCTGGCGGCGCTCCTCGTCCGGGAACAGTTCCAGGTACGCCGTTCCTCTGGCCGCGAGCAGATCGTCGTCGAGGCGTCGTACTGTGCCGGCCGGGGCCCGATGGGTCATCGCGGCTTGCACCGCCTCGCTGTCGATGCCGGCGAGGAGGTCGGTGAGCTGCTCCTCGGTCGTGATGCCGAGCCGATGCAGGATGCCGACGATCCAGGCGTAGTGGGTGGTCTTGGCGTGCGGCGCATCCGGGTAGCGGCGGGTCAGGTACGTCGTCAGCGTGCCGGTGGTGAGGTCGAGTGGCGCCTTGTCCGGCGCAGCCGCGGCCAGCTCGCGGTACAGCCGGTCGATCTCGGTGAACTCGTTGTCGACCAGTTCCATCAGCGCCGCGGCGAGCAGGAAGCGCCGGTCGAACTCGGGTTTGCGGTCCGGCGGGATGTCCAGCTTGTACCGGATGTCGTGCTCGAACTCGGCCCACGCGTGCTGGACCGCCGTACGGACCTGGATCTCCATGGTGAGGTTCTTCAGTACGGCGTACTCCGGCAACTCGCGGCGGTGCGCGTTCAGCCGGACCAGGTAGTGCTTGCTGGCGTAACCGAACACGCCCTGGGCCCGGGTGTGCGCGCCCATGTCGGTGTGCTCGACGATCTCGAACTCGGCCTCGATCACCTCGCAGACCCGGTCCACCGCCTCGACGAGGAAGGTGATGACCCTGGCCGCGACCAGGTCGGTGATCTGGTTCAGCGGGTCGTCGTACTTCGGCCTGGACGGGTCGTCGGGGTGCGGCTTGGCCGCCTTCGCCAGGAACGACTCCGGGTCCTTGGCGCGCGCCGTCGCGGTGAGGTAGTTGATGCCTTCCTCTTCACCGATCAGCTCGTTGATCAGTGCCTCGAGCTTGCGGGCACCACCGACGTACTGCTGGTGCACCCGCTCGTACAGCGCCCCGGCCTGCCCCGCCCACTCCATGGCGGAACCCTAGTGGTCTTGCGGTCGCTCGTGCTGTCTACCGATTTCTAGTGTTCTTGCTAGAGACTCGTAGAGAGGGCTCGCGACACGCTCTGGCCGTTGATCGCGCAATCTACGGAAAACGCTAGACGGCCTCATAGAGTGAAAGCATGGATCCGATCCGGAATCCCTATGCGCCCGGCGCCGGTCAGCGGCCGCCTGAGCTGGCCGGACGCGACACCGAGGTGCGGCAGTTCGAGGTGGTCCTCGAGCGCGTCGCAGCAGGCAGACCGGAGCGGAGCCTGGTTCTCAGTGGCCTCCGGGGCGTAGGCAAGACGGTGCTGCTCAACACGTTGCGGAGCCAGGCGATCAAGCGGGCCTGGGGTACGGGGAAGATCGAGGCACGTCCGGACCAGAGCATCCGGTTGCCGATCGCGCAGGCGTTGCACACCGCGATGCGGGAGCTGGGACATCGGCATCGCGACGACGATCGGGTCGACTCGTTCAGCGCCGTACTGAAGGCCTTCGCGCTGCGTACCGAGGCGAACGACCGGAAGGGGATCCGGTGGCATCCGCCAGTGGATGTGGCCGCGGCGAAGGGCCGGGCCGACTCCGGTGATCTGGAGATGGACCTGATCGAGCTGTTCACCGATGCGGCCGACCTGGCCGGTGATCTGTCGGTGGGGGTCGGTATGTTCATCGACGAGATGCAAGACATCAGTGCGGACGACCTGTCCGCGCTGTGTGCGGCTTGTCATGAGATCTCGCAGCAGAGTGCGCCGTTGGTCGTTGTCGGTGCCGGTCTGCCGCATCTGCCCGCCGTACTGTCTGCCAGCAAGTCCTACTCGGAGCGGCTCTTCCGCTACGTGCGTGTGGACCGGTTGGCCCGCGAGGCCTGCGACCGCGCGCTGATGGTGCCGGCCGAGAGCGAGGGCGTTCAGTACGACGAAGAGGCGCTGGACGAGCTCTACGCGCAGACCGACGGGTACCCGTACTTCGTGCAGGCGTTCGCGCACTCCACCTGGGACCACGCGCCGACTTCACCCATCACGATCAAGGACGTTGCCGTCGCGGCGCCCGAGGCGTCCGCCGAGCTCACGGTCGGGTTCTTCGGCTCCCGGTACGAACGTGCGACTCCGGCGGAACGCGAGTACATGCGCGCCATGGCCGAACTGGGCATCGGCGTCGACGACGGCTCCGTCCCCACCGCCGAGGTAGCCAACACCCTCAACCGCAAACCGCAGTCCCTGTCCCCGGCCCGCGACGGCCTCATCAAGAAGGGCCTCGTCTTCTCCGCCGAACGCGGCACAGTCGCCTTCACCGTCCCCCACTTCGGCAAATTCCTCCGCACCCGCACAGCCTGACCACGTGACGAAGCTCGCCCCGGCGTCCCGACGTCGACCAGTGACCGGGGCCTGAGGATAGGTTCTGAGTGTGCGTCGTGCCTTGCTTGTGGATCTGTTCAGCACTCTCGTTCCCGGTGGCCAGGCTGAGCGGGTGGCCGTACATCGGGAGATGGCTCGAGTGCTGGGGGTGGACCCGGACGGCTTCGCGCAGGCCTTCGACGAGACGATGCATGAGCGCTTCCGAGGCGTGTACGGCGATCTGCCCGGCACGCTGCGTGCGATGGCGCAGCGCAGCGGAGTGGATCCCAGCGAGGACCAGGTGCAGCAGGCAACGGACATGCGCCTCGAGTTGGCGCGCCGCCTCCTCGGTGCGGCGCCCGGCCCCACGCTGGAGACCTTGGCTGCGTTGCGGGCCGCAGGCTGGCTCACCGGGCTGGTCAGCAACATCACTGCGGAAACCATGCACCTGTGGCCCCGGAGCGCCCTCGCGCAGCACTTCGATACGACCGCGTTCTCCTGCGAGGTCGGCGCCGCCAAACCCGAGCCCGAGATCTACCTGGCCGCCTGCGATGCACTAGGCGTCGCGCCCACCGAGTGCGTCTACGTCGCGGACGGCAGCGACAACGAACTGCGAGCGGCAGCCGACCTGGGCATGGACACGATCCGCACGACCGAACACTCCGACACCGACCCGACGTGGCCCGGCCCCACCATCGGCTCGTTCACAGAGCTCCGCTTCTTTCTCGCAGCACCGACGTTGGAGTAGCCCGTTCACAGCCAGATCGTTGGTGGTGCTGGGACGGAACCGGGCTTTCGTGTGGTGTGCTCGGGTCTGTAGGGTGAAATGTCATGACGACCCCGCGAAGCGGCCAGCAGGCGGAGACGTCTGGGCGCCGAAGTCGGGGTGGCCGGCACAGTCGGCGGAAGACCGCCAAGGCGCAGTGGTTCGCGGTGACCGCGCTCGCGGTGCTGGGGACCGTGGTGGTGGCGCGTCCGGATGTAACTCACCTGGACAGCCTTGCGTCCGAGGCCGTAGCGGGGACGAGCGCGCCGACCGTCGAGGTCCCCGTCGCGACCCCCGAACCGGTCCCTACGCCGACGCAGAAGTTCACCACTCCGTTGCGGCCGGCACCTACCTTGACGCGTCAGCCCAAGGGCGCCAAGCCGAACGTCACCGTCTCGACCGGGAAGCTCGCCGTGGTGCCCGGCTTCACCAGAGCCGGCGGCGTGCGCGACAAGCTGACGTACCGGGTCGAGATCGAGCAAGGGCTGTCGGTGAACGGCGCAGCCGTCGCGGCGATCATCCACATGACGCTGACCGATCCGCGCGGCTGGCAGGCGCTCCATCCGGTGAGCTTCGAGCGGACCGACAAGGTCGATGCCGACCTGCGCATCATCCTCGCGACGCCGGCGCTGACCGACAAGCTGTGCCTTCCGCTCGACACCGGCGGTGAGGTGTCCTGCCGGGTCGAGGACCGCGTCGTCCTCAACGCCAAGCGGTGGATGTATGCCATTCCGGCGTACGGCGGGAACGTCGCTCTGTACCGCAGCTACCTGGTCAACCACGAGGTCGGTCACGCGCTCGGCCACGGGCACTCGACCTGCGCCAAGCCGAAGACCCCTGCCCCGGTGATGATGCAGCAAACGAAGGGCCTGGCCGGCTGTCTACCGAACGCCTGGCCGACCATCAAGGCCACCTGAGAAACTGGGTACGACGGGAGGGAGCAGCGATGTCGTCACAGGACTTCCCGACGTACGGCCGGGGCGACGAGCCCGATCGGCCTGCCGAGGAGCACCACTACGCCCCGCCCACGCCGTACGGCGGCAGCAGCTACGACGTCGGCCCGCACCACGCCCCGCACGCGGGCCCGTACGCCCAGCCGCAGCCCTACGGCACTCAGCCGGGCCAGTACGGCGCCCCACCCCAACCACAACCGCTCGGCCAGCCGCACCCCCAGCAAGGGCTCGGGCCACAGAGCCAGCCGCAGTACGCCCAGCCGCCCGCCTACCGTCCCGGCGCTCCGTACGGCCCCCCGGCGCACCCGCAGCAGCACGAACTGCCCACCTACGGCCGCGACGAGCCACTTGCTCCTCGCGATCCCAGAGCAGCTCGAGTCGTCGCGCTGGCCGCAGTGATCGCCGCCATCTACGGGCTGCTCGTGCTCTCCGTCCAGCGGGTCGCCCTCCGCGAGATCTCCCAGGCCCCGGGCTCACCACTGAACCATCCGCTACGCACCGACGTCCTGGACGCCATCGGTCAGCTTCTGCTGGTCGTCGTCGGTGCGGCGGCGCTGGTGATGTGGCTCCGCGACCTCCTGGCCCGCCGCAAGGCCGGCCGGCAGCCTGATCCGGTCGAGCTCGGCGGACTGCTCCTGGTCGCAGTGTCCGTGATCCCGATCCTGGTCTGGCTGATCATGGTGCTGACCACCGGCCTGGGCGCCATCGACGGCTCGATCAACCGGCTTCCGACGGCGTACGGCTGGGGTGGCATCGGGCTGCTGATCCTCGCCGCCGGCTTCTACCTCGGATACCGCGAGCTCAAGCCCGACGTACCGAACCCGGTCGTCCAGGGTCCACCGGCCAAAGCGCCCTGGGAGTGAGTACCCCAGTCGTCCTGGTCCCGGGGCTCGGGCTCGGCCCGGAGTCGTACGACAGGACAGCCGAGCACCTCATCACGCCGCACCACGTCGTCACGCTGCCCGGGTACGGCGAACCGGCCGGCACCCGGGACGACCTGCACCCCCGGGCACTCGCCGTAGCGCTGGCCGAGAAGATTCGCGACCGCTCCGTCCTCGTCGGCCACTCCGCGAGCTGTCAGATCGTGGCCGAGCTGGCCGTCCGCAACCCTGAACTGGTCCACGCGCTCGTTCTGGTCGCTGCGACCGGTGACGCCCGGATGTCGAGCTGGGTCGACCGGGCGGTCCGCCTCGTCGGGTCCGCCATACCGGATGCGCCCAAGTTGATCCGCAGCGTCACGCCGCAGTATGCGCGGACGACGCTGCCGACGATCGCTCGCGCCGTCGAGGCGTCCAGGCATCACGATCTCGCCGAGATCATCGCGTACGTCCGGGTGCCGGTGGTCATCGTCCGCGGCAAGCACGATCTGCTGTGTACGGCGGAGTGGGCCGACCGCCTGGCCGAGCTCAGCCACGGCGAGGCCCGGACTCTGGACACCGGAGCACACATACCGGTCGTCACCAACGGTCCGGAGGTGGCCGCTCTCATCGAGCGGGCCGCGGCGCTGCCGGCGCCCGAGTGACGCGCTATCGTTGAGGCGCAAACAACCTTATGCGGGAGCTCGCACCGAACTGCGCGGGCTGAGAGGGCGACAGCAGGGTCGCCGACCGCCTGAACCTGACCGGGTAATGCCGGCGTAGGGAGTGGGGTCTCTCATGACCAGTACTGTTGTTCGTCCTGCCGGTACCAGCACCGAGGCGCCGCTCGTCCTCACCACGGACGCGCCGCGGACGCTCGGCTTCCTCGACCAGTTCACGCTGTGGGGGAATTTCGGGATCTCGCTGTTCGGCCCGGTCACGGGCGCGCTCGTCGCGGCATACACCGGTTCGCTGTGGCAGGGATTGCTCGCGGTCGTGGTCGGCTGCGGCATCGGTGCGCTGGTGCTCGGCGGTGCGGCCGTGTTCGGTTCGCAGACCGGTGCGCCGGCGATGACGTGTCTGCGCGGCCTGTTCGGGCGGCGTGGCTCGATCGCGCCGACCGTACTGAACATCGCGCAGAACGTCGGCTGGGCGACGATGGAGATCATCGTGATCTCGCAGGCCGCCGTCGCGGTGACGAGTGAACGCTGGCGCTGGCTGTTCGTCGTACTGGCCGGGATCATCGCGACGACAATGGCGGTGCGGCCGCTCGGCAGCGTGAAGATCCTGCGGAAGTTCATGGTCTGGCTGGTGCTGCTCGCGTCGGTCTACCTGTTCGTGCAGGTGCTCAGCAAGCCGGTGCAGGACCTGCCGCAGGACAGCGTCTTCGGCTTCTGGCCGGCCGTCGACCTGGCCGCTGCCGGCGTCGTTTCCTTTGCCCCGCTGGCCGCGGACTACACGCGGCACTCGCGGACGAACAGGGCCGCGTTCGGTGGATCGGCGCTCGGCTACGGCCTCGCCGCGATCGGGTACTACGCGCTCGGTGTCTTCGCGGTTGCCACCTTGCAGACCAACAGCGAGGACGTGATCACCGCTCTGGTCACGCTGCCAGCCGGAGCGATCGCGCTCTTCGTCCTGCTGGTGGACGAGGTCGACGAAGCTTACGCGAACGTCTACTCGACCACGATGGCCGCGCACAACCTGGTCGGCCACATCGATCGGCGCTGGATCTCGGTCGCGATCGGCGTACTCGCCACTGGTATCGCGCTGTTGGTTGACCTGGGCAACTACACGCAGTTCCTGTACCTGATCGGCTCGGTCTTCATCCCGTTGTTCGCGGTCGCGATCGCCGATTTCTTCCTGGTCAGCAAGATGCGCTGGGACGTCTCCGATACGGCGAAGTTCCGCTGGCAGCCGACCGTCGCCTGGCTGATCGGTTTCGTCGCGTACCAGTTGGTCAACCCGGGAACGGTCGCCGGTTGGTCGCCGTTCTGGACGAACGTGCAGCAGGGGCTCTTCGACCACCAGCCGGTTCCGTCCTGGCTCGGTGCGACGTACACGTCGATCGTCGTCTCGATGGTGGCCGCGGTACTGCTCGGCCGGGTGGCTCGCCGACCACTGGACAGCTGACCTGTCGCTACCGGAATACTTGCGCCCATGCTGAATTCCGCACTGCGCAGCCGGGCCGAGTACGCCGAGCTCGGGGCTGTCGGTCTGGCCGCGCGGACGACTCCCGAGCGGGACGCGTTGATCGTCAAGGCGGTCGAGGAACTGCTCGAAGGCCGCGAGTCGGTGCTGGACCTGTGCTGCGGGTACGGCCGGATCGCGCTGCCGCTGCGCAAGGCCGGCAAGGTCGTCCGTGCCTTGGACATCTCGCCGAACCTGGTCGCGGCCGGCCGCGCGAAGGCAGCCGAGGAAGAGCTCTCGATCGACTGGGCGATCGGTTCGATGACCGACCTGCCCTACAAGTGGGACTCGTTCGACGCGGTGATCTGCCTGTGGACGGCGTTCCACGAACTGTTCGCCGAGGACGAGCAGCTCTCGACGATCTGCGAGATCTCCCGGGTGCTGAAGCCGGGCGGGATCGCCATCATCGAGGGTCCGGCCTGGGGCCCGGCGACCGCGGCCGAGATCGCGAACGGCCTGCGGCAGGGCCCGGAGCACCGGATCGTCACCACCGAGCACGACGACGACCGCAGCAGCGTGCATTTCATCCACGACGAGATCAGCTACGGCCGGCTCTGCGCCGCGGCCGGAATCGACGATTTCAAGGTCTACAAACGCGACTGGGGTGGCCGTCGCCGGCTGATCCTGGAGCTTCACCAGCCCGCGACTTCCTGACCGGCAAAGAAGCAGATCCCCACTCCACACTGGGGATCTGCTCCTTCGGGCTGGATCCTAGATCCGGTTCCGGGAATCGCGGAAAACTCACGTTTTTGCTTCAAGATTCAGCAGAAAACGCTTTGCTTCCAGGCCGCCTGCATATCCGGTGAGAGCACCGTTCGCACCAATGACCCGGTGGCAGGGCAGCACGACGCACAGCGGGTTCGCGCCGAGCGCCGTACCGACCGCACGCGCCGCCTTGGGCCGGTCGATCTCGTTGGCGACCGCGCCGTACGTCGTGGTCCGGCCGTAGCTGGTGTGGGTCGGCAGATCCGCGAGCACCAACCGCTGGAACGGCGATGCCAGCACCAGATCCATCTGCAGGTCGAAGGCCTGTCGGCATCCGGCGAGATACTCGTCCAGTTGCCGGCGTACGTCGTCCAGCGGGCGGACCTGCCGCAGTACGCGCGGAGACACCGCGCGGGCCAGCCGCTGTGTCATAGTCTCCTCGTCGCCGAACGAACTGGCGACGACGCGGCCGTCCGCGATCGCGAGCAGCATCGTGCCGATCGGGGTGTCGTGCAGGGTGTAGGCCACGTCGGCGTCGGGCAGGACCGGTGGTTTCAGGTCGGGGGTGGTGAGCCGGTTCAGCCGGCTCTCGAGGTCAGTCATCGTGTACTCCGAGTTTGCTGCGCAGCGTCGCGAGCGCGTCGCTGACGAGCCGGCGCGATGCGGCGGGCGTGGTGTCCAGAGCGGCGGCCACGCCGTGGTGGTCCAGGTCGCCGACGTACTTGAGCGT
>Ga0136846_1227457_pt1 | contig 26854 bp, 26 predicted proteins | sample HopSoiMetagenom2_FD_96841 | JGI IMG/M metagenome (GOLD analysis project Ga0136846, IMG submission 96841) | Grasslands soil microbial communities from Hopland, California, USA - 2 Assembly 2016 (version 4) | ecosystem: Environmental > Terrestrial > Soil > Grasslands | place: USA: Hopland... | reverse complement strand
GTTCCTGGGGACCAGTTGCGCAACTGGTCCCGCCGTACGATGGGCTGCGCGGACGAGGGCCGTCAACGAGGACGCCACGCCGTCGCTGGTAGAGGAGAACGCTGCCTGATGGAGATCCCCGGACTGGTCGAGATCACAACGTACGACGAGCTGCGGGACGTCGTCCCGGACCCGCTGCCCGCCGCGATCGCCAAAGAGCGCACGGAACTGCACGACCTGGACATCCAGTGGCTCGGCGCCTCGCCGTTCTGCCTGATCGCGACCTCCGACGCCGACGGCAACTGCGACGTCTCCCCCAAGGGCGACCCGGCCGGCTTCGCCAAGGTCCTGGACCGGACGACGATCGTCATTCCGGACCGCGCCGGCAACCGCCGCGTCGACGGCTTCACCAACATCCTCAGCAACCCACACATCGGGTTGATCTTCATCATCCCCGGCCGCCAGGACACCCTGCGGATCAACGGCCGCGCGCGGATCCTCAGAGAGGCGCCGTTCTTCGACGACATGATCGTCAAGGGCAACCGTCCGCAACTGGCGTTGCTGGTCGAGATCGAGCAGATCTTCCACCACTGTTCGAAGTCGTTCCTGCGGTCGCAGCTCTGGAAGCCCGAGACCTGGAACCCGGACGCGATGCCCCGCCGCGCGGTGATCTCCCAGACCTTCGAGCGCCAGAACGACGACCTGGCGGAGCTCGACGAGTACTACGGCCGCCGGTACGAGGAGTCGATCTACAAGGTCAAGTACTGACATACCGCGCCGGGAGCAGACCGACGTACTCCACGGCGACGATGACACTCGCCACGCGGCCCTCTACGGTTTCGTAGTGTGAGCACGACCGACCGCATCGACGTACCGACCGTCGGAGCCCGCGCACGCCGGGTCCTGTTGCCGTTGGTGCTGTCGGTGTTCGCGGTGGTCGGGACGTACGGCGCTGCGCAGGATCAGCCGGATCGCCGCAGCCCGGACTGGTTCATGGTCGTGCTGTTGCTGATCGGCACGGTGTCGCTGTACTGGCTGCGCACCCGGCCGATCCCGGTGCTGTGGGCAACTGTCGTCTCCACGCTCGTCTACATGCTTCGCGAGTATCCGTGGGGCCCGGTCATCTTCGCGTTCGTGATCGCAGTCTTCACCGTGATCCGGCTCGGCCACCGGGCGGCCGGCTGGACCGGACTGATCGCTCTGTACGTCGGCCATGTCGGCGGCCGGATGATTCTCGGTCTCGACGAGCAGGGCGTGTACCAGGTCTTGCTCGTCGGCACGTGCTTCTGCGTACTCGGCTTCGTGGCCGAACTCTTCCGGGCTCACCGCGACCGCGTGATGGCGGCAGCCCAGACCCGGCGCGAGGAGGAGCTACGGCGAGCCGGTGAGGAACGCCTCCGCATCGCGCAAGAGCTCCACGACGTCGTCGCGCACCACATCTCGCTGATCAACGTGCAAGCGTCCACCGCACTGCACCTGGTGGATCGACAACCCGAACAGGCCGGTCCGGCGCTCTCGGCGATCAAGGACGCCAGCAAGGAAGCGCTGGTCGAGCTGCGCTCGATCGTCGGCATCCTGCGACACTCCGACGAGTCCGCGCCGCGGCAGCCGGTGGCCGGCCTCGACCACCTGGATCACCTGGTCAGCCGGACCTCACGCGCCGGTCTCGAGGTGCACAAGATCGTCGAGGGCAACCCGCGCCCGCTGCCGGCCGGTCTCGACCGGGCCGCGTTCCGGATCATCCAGGAGTCGCTGACCAACGTCGTCCGGCACGCCAACGCCTCCTCGGCGACCGTCCGGATCCGGTACGGCGAGGAGTCGCTGATCCTCCAGATCGACGACGACGGCCAGTGTCTCGCCGGCACGCCGAACGAAGGCAATGGGATCTCCGGCATGCGTGAACGCGCCACCGCGCTCGGCGGCACGCTGACCACCGCCCGCACGCCCACCGGCGGCCTGAGGATCACCGCGACGCTGCCGCTATAGGAGCGCGGCTGGGGGCAGCTGCCGCAAGTGGTGGGACGCGAGGGCCCGACTGATCCTGAGCCGTCTTGCAGCGATGGTGTCCGTGCTGCGGTCAGGGCAGGCGCACGTGGGACGGGTTCAGGTCCGCCACGCTGGAGACGCCGAGGAGCGCCATCGTCCGGCGTACCTCCTTGGTGAGGATCTCCGCGGCGCGGGCCACGCCGCGCTGACCGCCGGCCATCAGGCCGTACAGGTAGGCCCGGCCGACGAGGCAGGCGTCCGCGCCGAGAGCGATCGAGGCGACGATGTCGGCACCGGACATGATGCCGGTGTCGAGATAGATCTCGGCGTCGCTGCCCACCGCCTTGCGGACGTCGGGAAGGATGCGCAGCGGCGTGGGAGCGCGGTCCAGCTGGCGACCACCATGGTTCGAGAGGACGATCGCGTCCGCGCCGGCGTCGACCACGCGGCGGGCGTCCTCGACGGTCTGGATGCCTTTGACGATCAGCGGTCCGTCCCAGATCGAGCGCAGCCAGTTGAAGTCGTCGATGGTCATCGTCGGGTCGAACAGCTGGTCCAGCAGCTCGGCGACGGTGCCGTCCCAGGTGGACAGCGAGGCGAACGTCAACGGGCGGGTGGTGAGCAGGTTGGCCCACCAGGCCGGGTGCAGCGACGCGTCCAGCACGGTCTTCGCGGTGAGGGTCGGTGGAATCGTGAAGCCGTTGCGGACATCGCGGAGCCGGGCCCCGGCAACGGGTACGTCGACGGTCAGCATCAGCGCCTCGTACCCGGCGGCGGCCGAACGCTTCACCAGGTCCTCGCCGGCGTCGCGGTTCTTCCACACATACAGCTGGAACCACTTGCTGGCGTCCGGCGCGGCCGCCGCGACGTCTTCGATCGAGGTCGTGCCCATCGTGGACAGCGCGTACGGGATGCCGAGCTGCTCGGCGACCTTCACCACCGCGCTCTCGCCCTCGTGGTTCATCATCCGGGTGAAGCCGGTGGGGGCGAAGGCGAACGGGAGCTCGGAGCGGCCGCCGAGGATCGACGTACCGAGATCGATGTCGGAGACGTCGCGCAGGATCGACGGCTGCAGCTCCAGCTCGGCGAAGAGCCGACGGGCGCGCTGCAGGCTGATCTCGGACTCGGCCGCGCCGTCGGTGTAGTCGAACACCGAGCGCGGCGTACGGCGCTTCGCGATCCGCCGCAGGTCAGCGATCGTGAGCGCCTTCTCCAGCCGCCGGTCGGTCGCGTTCACCGTGATCGGCTTGGCCCGCAGCAACGGCTTCAGCTCGGACCATTTGGGCAGCTGTCGATCGGTCATCACTACTCCGAACAGGCGGGATGAACTGTGGTCGGACCACACCCTACCCCGTGGTCCGACCACACAGGTAGAGTCATCCACACCCCAAGACCTCCCTCACCACGCCCCGCCGACCGACGCACGCCGGCGCAGCCGACCGACGCCGACCGACCCCCGACGGACCCCGATTGGACTCGACTTTGTGAAGCCACCAGTCATTTTTCGGCCGTCGAAACGACTGGTGGCTTCTCAAAGTCGGCAGAGTTGGCGGGCAGAGCGCGGGCAAAGTGGCACGAGGTCGGCGGGGATGGGCGGGGCGGGCGAAGTGGCGGGGTCGGCGGGTTGTGGAGGGTGGGGCGAGTTAGGTGGGTGGAGTGGTGTGAAGAACTACGAGCTGGTTCTGCATCGGGTTGAGGCGGAGCTGGCGGCCGGTCGGTTGCGGATCTGGGGGCGGCTGCCGGGTGAGCGAGTGCTGGCCGAGCAGTTGGGGATCAGCCGGCCGTCGGTGCGTGAGGCGGTCCGGGTGCTGGAGGCGATGGGGGTGGTGCGGACCGCGACCGGGTCGGGGCCGGAGGCCGGTGCGGTGATCGTGGCGGAGCCGGTGTCGCCGTTGACCGCCGTACTGCGGTTGCACCTGGCAACCAACCATCTGCCGATGGGCGACGTCGTACAGACCCGCATCCTGCTGGAGTCCTGGTCGGCGCGGGAGGCGGCCGGGCGGGAGCTCGCGCCCGAGCTGCTCAAGGTGCCGGAGGAGCTGCTGGATCGGATGGACGATCCCGGGCTGTCTCCGGAGGAGTTCCATCTGCTCGACGCGGAGTTCCACGTCGCCTTGTCGCGACTGGCCGGCAATGTACTGATCGCGGCGGTGATGGAGTCGTTGCGATCGGCAATTCACGGGTATGTGCTGGCCGCCGTACCCAATCTCCCCGACTGGGAGGCGACTGCGGTCGGGCTCCGGTCCGAGCACCGAGGGATCCTGGCGGCCGTCCGCGGTGGAGCGCCGGAACGCGCGGCCGGGTTGGTGACCGCGCATATCCGGGGCTTCTATCAAGCGGCGCAGTTAGCACCGTTCGCATCTGGCGAGGGCGGTCCGACGGAGGCCGACGATGACGGTCGCACCGACGATCAGGTGCAGTGAGGCCAGGCCGAGCTTGGCGCCGAGGCCGATTCCGTTGTCGAGCGGGCTGGTGAGGGACGTGATGCAGACGATGGTCGCAACGACCGTCCAGATGTCACGAGCCTTGCGGGTACGGCGTTCCAGGATCGCGAGCAGGCCCCAGCCAGCGAACGCGGCGACGGCCGACGCGACGAAGACGGCGATCGCACCGATCTGCATCAGGCCGCCCTGGCGCGCTTGAAGAGTGATGCCGGCGAGTGGGCCGAGGATCGCCCAGCCGGCGAGCGCCACGGCTGACGTGACGCCGACAACCGCCAAACGGCGACGACCGGGAACCCGGGTTGGACGGCTCTCCTGGGTGTCGAGGTTTGCCGTGGTCGTCGACATTGCAGCTCCTTGGGTGAGGTGGTGACACCAAGGTGCTGGAGAAGGCTCGGTCGCGGCATCGGCCGGCGAGCTGAGGTGAGGTGACCCGAAGTCGGCGCGCCTTCTACTTTGGTCGGTGGTCGGAGTCGACACGGCGGCTTAGTCTCGGCGACATGGAGGAGTCCTGTGCGCCACAGCAGGCGCGGAAGGCGAGGCGGTGGGCGGACGTCGCCGCTGTCGGCCTGGTCGGAGTCCTGACGGCGTGGACCATTGTCGGGCGGATGTCGGATCCGGAGCAGCAGAAATACCTGGTGCTCGACGTCGTGGTGGGGATTGTCTCCCTCGCGCTGATCCCGCTTTTGGCCCGGCGACCCGTGCAGGGCGCGCTCGCGCTGGCCGCGCTCGCCACCCTCTCCCCCGCCGGTACGCCGTCCTCCACCGTCGGCACGCTTACAGTCGCCCTCCGACGCCCGTTCCGCACCGCTGCGCTGGTCGCGCTCGCCGGTGTCGCCGGCCACCTGATCCAGGGCGCTTGGCAACCGATCCCCGGCCTGCCCTACCTCTGGTTCGCAGTGCTCGACGTCGTCGTCCACGCCGCACTGGTCGGCTGGGGCCAGGCCGCCCAGTCCCGGAGGCAACTGCTGGAGTCCCTGCGCGAGCGAGCCCGCCGCGCGGAAGCCGAGCAGGGTCGCCGGGTGGCCGAGGCACGCACCCTCGAGCGCACCAGGATGGCGCGCGAGATGCATGACGTGCTCGCGCACCGGCTCTCGCTGCTGGCGACGTACGCCGGAGCGCTGGAGTATCGCCCGGACTCGTCCCCGGAGAAGCTCGCGCAGGCGGCCGGCGTGATCCGTACCGGCGTACACCAGGCGCTCGACGAGCTTCGTGAGGTCATCAGCGTGCTCCGCGACACCGAGATCGAGGACCTCCCGGGCGGTCGGCCGCAGCCGACGTTCGGCGACCTGCACGACCTCGTCGACGAGTCCCGCAAGGCGGGTACGACGGTCTCGTACGACGACCGTGTCGCCGATTCGACCTCGTTGCCACCAGCAACTGGGCGGACCGCCTACCGGATCGTGCAGGAAGGACTTACCAATGCGCGCAAGCACGCGGCGGGCCACCCGGTGACGCTGATCGTCGACGGAAGTCCCGGAGACGGCCTGCGGATCGAGCTGATCAACCCGGCATCGAACGGGACGCCGCTGACGCCCGGCAGCGGGACCGGACTGGTCGGACTGACTGAGCGGGTGCAGCTGGCCGGCGGCACGCTGGACCACGGGCGGGTGCCCGGTGGCGGCTTCCGGCTGGAGGCCTCGCTACCGTGGCCGGCATGAACGAAGTGCAGGCGATCCGGGTGCTGGTGGTGGACGACGACGCCCTGGTGCGCGCGAGCCTGGAGATGATGCTGGACGGCGTGAACGGGATCTCTGTCGTCGGTCAGGCCGCCGACGGCGACGAGGTGCCCGCGGCGGTCGACGCGCATTTCCCCGACATCGTGCTGATGGACCTGCGGATGCCGCGGGTCGACGGCATCGCAGCCACCCGGCGCGTCCGGTCCCGAACCAATCCGCCGGAGGTCGTCGTACTCACCACCTTCGACACCGACGAGAACGTGCTGCACGCACTCCGCGCCGGGGCCAGCGGGTTCCTGTTGAAGGACACCCCGCCGGCGCAGATCGTCGACGCCGTACGCCGGGTCGCGGCCGGGGACCCGATCCTGTCCCCCGCGATCACCCGGCGGCTGATGGACCGCGCCGCGACGCAGGCCGACGCGCACACCATCGCCCGGCAGAAGCTGCAGCGGCTGTCACCTCGCGAGTACGACGTGATGCTGGCGGTCGCCCAGGGCAAGGCGAACGCCCAGATCGCCACCGAGCTGTTCATGAGCCTGGCCACGGTGAAGGCGCACATCTCGCACATCCTCACCAAGCTCGAACTCGGGAACCGTACCCAGATCGCGCTGCTCGCCCACGACGCCGGACTGGCCTGATCGATGCTCTAGCGTGAGGCCATGATCAGGGTGCTGCTGGCGGACGATCAGGCGTTGGTGCGAGCCGGTTTCCGATCATTGCTGAACGCCGAGGACGACATCACGGTGATCGGCGAGGTGTCGGACGGGGCGGAAGCGGTCGCGGTGGCGCGGAGCGAGAAGCCCGACGTGGTGTTGATGGACATCCGGATGCCGGGCACCGACGGGCTCGAGGCGACGCGGCGGATCGGCGCGGACCCGGAGCTGGCCGGAGTTCACGTGGTGATCCTGACGACGTTCGATCTGGACGAGTACGTCTTCGAGGCGTTGCGGGTCGGGGCAAGCGGCTTCCTGGTGAAGGACACCGAGCCGGTCGAGCTGTTGCAGGCGGTGCGGGTGGTCGCGCGCGGCGATGCGCTTCTTTCGCCTGGTGTCACGCGGCGGCTGGTGGCCGAGTTCGCGTCGCGGAGCCGGCAGCCGCACGCGAGCACGACGCTGGATGTGCTGACCGAGCGGGAGAAGGAGATCGTCGCGCTGGTCGGCGAGGGGCTGTCGAACGACGAGATCGCCGGGCGGCTCGTGCTCAGCCCGGCGACGGCGAAGACGCACGTCAGCCGCGCGATGATCAAACTCGGGGTCCGCGATCGTGCGCAGCTGGTCGTGGTGGCCTACCAGACGGGCCTGGTCCGGCCCGGCTGGCTCGGTTGATCTTCCCCCTGCTCGAATCCCCACGGTGCTCGCATGATGCGTGTGGAGCACGTCGACGCGGCATGCAGCGGCTGGAGACGATCCGGGTAGCTGAGTACTCCGATGGGCGTAAGTCAGGTCACTCCTCCTGGCCGACGCCGTACCCGGGTCTCGACCGCCAGGCTCTGGGTATGGATGCGCTGGTCGAGGTCAGTGGACTGACGAAGAGGTACGGCGACACCTTGGCGGTTGACGGTGTCGATCTGACGGTGCTGGCAGGTGAGGTATACGGGTTTCTCGGGCCGAACGGAGCGGGCAAGACGACGACGCTCCGGATCCTCACCGGGCTGATCGCGCCGACGAGTGGGAGTGTGCGGGTGCTGGGCGGCCGCCCCGGTGATTCCGGCGTACTTGGACGGACCGGGTCGATGATCGAGTCGCCCGCGTTCTACCCATACCTGTCCGGCCTGGACAATCTGCGGCTGCTGGCGGAGTACGCCGACGTGCCACGCGCCAGGATCGACGAGGTCCTGGAGCTGGTGGACCTGACGGCTCGCGCGAAGGACCGGTTCTCGACGTATTCCCTGGGGATGAAGCAGCGGCTCGGGGTCGCGGCCGCGCTGCTCAAGGACCCGGAGTTGGTGATCCTGGACGAGCCGACCAACGGCCTCGACCCGGCCGGGATGCGTGACATGCGTCGGCTGATCCGCGACCTCGGCGCCGACGGGCGGACCGTGCTGCTGTCGAGCCACCTGCTCGGCGAGGTCCAGCAGATCTGCGACCGCGTCGGCATCATCAACGCCGGCCGGATGGTTGCCGAGCAGAAAGTCGAGGAGCTTCGCGGCGAGCAGGAACTCGTCATCAGGGCCACCCCGCGGGAGCAGGCCGGCTCGATCCTCGCCGCCTTCGGCAGCGTCCGCCGGTACGACGACACGTTGCGGGTGAAGGTACCGGCGGAAAGGGCCGCCGAGGTCAACCGCGCCCTCGTCGAGGCCGGCATCGCCGTGTCCGAACTGCGCAGCGCCGAACGAGCTCTCGACGACATCTTCTTCGAGCTGACCGCCAACGAGGAGACGGCTCATGCTGGGTAGCTGTCGAGCGGAGCTGCTCAAGCTCCGCAAACGCTCTGCGGTCTGGGTTCTGTTCGGCAGCGGCCTCGTGCTGAGCCTGATCTTCGGGTACCTGCTGCCCTACCTGGGGTACGCGACCGGCGACGACAACCCGCAGACCGACGGCGTACCGCGCGCCGACATCCTGCGCGGGATGCTGCCGGAACGCGTCATCGACAACACCATCGGTGGGTATCCGATCTTCGCCGGCGCTCTCGCGCTGGTTCTCGGCGCGATCGTGATCGGCGGCGAGTACACCTGGGGAACGCTGAAGACGGTGCTGACGCAGCGTCCGGGTCGCGCAACGGTCCTCGGTGCGCAGTTCCTGGCGCTGGGCACGATGATCGCGGTCTGGGTGCTCGGGATCTTCGCTGCCTGTGCGCTCTGCAGCATCGGTGTCGCCGCCGCGGAGAACGGCTCGATGAGCTGGCCGGGTCTCGGCGAGTTGCTCCAGGGGCTCGCCGGTGGCTGGCTGGTGCTCATGATGTGGTGCCTGGCCGGCGCTGTCCTGGCCGTTGCCTTCCGCAACGTTGCGCTGCCGATCGGCCTCGGCGTCGTCTGGATCCTCGGGATCGAGACACTGCTGGCCGGAGTCGTGAGCAGCCTGCTGCCAGGGCTGAAGTGGCTCGCGAACGTGCTCCCGGGGACGAACGCCGGCTCGCTCGTCTTCAGCGTGACAGGCATGGCCGCCGCCGATGCACCGCCTGGCGTGCGCGACGCGGTCGGCGGCGCACGCGCCCTCCTGACCCTGCTCGGCTATTGCGCGATCTTCGCCGCGCTCGCCGCCTGGACCACCCGGCGACGGGATGTCACTTGACGCCGGCATGGACGAGGGCGAGCTCGCAGAACATGGCGTTGGCCCAGGAGAACCATTCGCGGGTGTACTGCGACGGGTCGTCGACGTCGAAGCCCTCGTGCATCTGGCCGGTACCGCCTGTGGTGTCGCGGAGCAGCTCGAGCAGCCGCTGACGCTCCTCCGCCGAGGTGCTCGAAATTCCTTGCACCGCAAGGGCAATGTGCCAGATGTACCTCGGCGGCGTGTGCGGGCTGCCGATGCCTGCAGCGTGGGTTCCGCTGTAGTAGTACGGGTTCGCCGGGCTGAGCAGCAGCCGCCGCGTCGCGAGGTACGTCGGGTCGTCCGCAGCGGCGTACCCGGTGAGCGGGATCGAGAGCAGGCTCGGCATGTTGGCGTCGTCCATCAGCAGTGACTGCCCCATGCCGTCGACCTCGTAGGCGAACACCCGACCGTGGTCCGGATGGTCGATGGTGCCGTGCTGCGCGATGCCCTCGTCGATCTCGGCCTTCAGCGCCTTGGCCCGATCCGCCAGCGGCTCGTCGGCCAGCACCTCGGTCGCGATCTCCTGCAGGTAGCCGAGCACCACCGACGCGAACATGTTGCCGGGCACGTTGAAGCCCAGTTCGGTCGCGTCGTCGCTCGGCCGGAAGGCGCTCCACGACATCCCGGTCGGCCGGGTCAGGCGGCCGCGCCCTTCCCGCACGAGAGTGTCGGACGCGCGGTCGTCGTGCCGCTGGAACCGGTACGGCGAGTTGGCCTCGTGGTCCTGCTCGACGGTCCAGAGTTCGACGATCGCCTCGGCCGCAGACCGGAACCGCTCGTCGATCACGTCGTCGCGGCCGGTGATCCGCCACAGCCGGTAGGCCAGCTCGAGCGGGAAGCACAGCGAGTCGATCTCGTACTTGCGTTCCCACACCCATGGCGACATCTCGGTCTCGTCGCTGACGTGCCCGGCGCCGTTCGGCTCCTTGTTGAAGGCGTTCGCGTACGGGTCCAGGACGACGTACTCGAGTTGGCGGTGCAGGACGCCGATCAGGGTCTCCTGCAGGCCTGGGTCGTCCTTGCACAGCAGCAGGTACGGCCGCAGCTGGGCGGCGGAGTCGCGCAGCCACATCGCCGGGATGTCGCCGGTGAGCACGAACGTCGTCCCGTCCGGCAGCGGCTCGGCGACCGCGGGCAGGTTCCCGGCCATCGAACGCCGGAACATCTCTGCGATCACCTCGTCGCCGGTGGCCCGCTGGACCGCCGCGGTGGCGCGGGCGAGGACCTCGGGGTCGATCATCAACACATCACCTTTCACCGACGACTGCACTGCTCTGCAACAACACGGAAGGATTGGGCGAGAACGTCTGGTCGAGGACCAGGCTGGCAGCGCCGATCGCGCCGACGTTCGCGCCGAGCGCCGTACCGGCGACCTCGAACGGATGCACCGAGCCGACCAGGAAGCGGCCGGCGAGGGCCTCGCGGACGACGTCGGTGAAGACCGGTGCGAGCTGCTCCCAGTGCGGGCCGCCGAAGACTACGCGCTCGAGGTCGAGCAGGTTCGCGACATCCTCGACCACCTTGGCGATCCGCCCGGCGAGTGCGGCCACGATGTCACGCGCGGGCCCTGGACTCGCGGCGGCCTGCGTACACAGCTGGGCGAAAGCCGCGTCCACGGCCTGCCGGTCGTCGATGTCGATGCCTTGGGCAAGCACTCCGGCCTGCACGGCCTGCTGCACCAGGTACCGCGGCTGGCTGGTCTCACCCACGCAGCCACGCCGTCCGCAGTAACAGACCGGGCCGTCGGGATCGACGATCACATGGCCGATCTCGCCCACGTTGCTGGACGATCCACGGACGACCTCGTCACCGATCACCAGTCCGGCGCCCACCCCGGTCCCGAGGTAGAAGAACAGGAAGCTGCCGCTGTCACCGGCCCACTTCTCGGCCGAAGCGGCGGCGGTCACATCCTTGTCCAGAACCGTGGGCAGGCCGGTGCGCTCGCGCAGCTCGTCGCGGAGCGGCACCCGGTGCCAGGCGGCGAGGTTCGGTGGGTCGACGACGACGCCACGCGTGACGTCGATCGGACCGGGTGCGGCGATGCCGACGCCGGTGACCCGGTCGCGCGGCGCGCCGGCCTCGGTGATCACGTCCTCGATCGTCTTCGCGATGCCGTCGATCAGGGCGCCCGCGTCGTCGCCGTAGGGCGGGTCCACGAGCCGACGGGCGACGACCTCGCCGGCCAGGTCCAGCAGTACGACGGTGACCACGGCCGGATCGAGGTGGACGCCGACGGCGTACTGACCGGTCGGCTCGAGCTCGAGCAGGGTCCGTGGCTTGCCCAGTCCCGCACCGCGCAGGCGTCCGGCTTCGCGGACCAGCCCGGCGTCGAGCAGGCGACGCGCGATGTTCGAGATCGCTTGACCGGACAGCCCCGTCGCTTCCGCGAGCTCGACCCGGCTGAGTTGCTCGCTGCGGCGGATCGCGTCCAGCACCACAGCGTCGTTGAAACCGCCGACACGATCGAGGTTAGTGCCCCGGCGTACGCTCACGACTTCCCCCAGTCAGTTGGCGGTCGGGTCCGCACCCCACGGACGTGACCAGTCGTAGTGGAGGTCCTCGGCGCCGGCTCGCCAGGCGTTGGGCGTGGTGTTCACCAGCCAGTCGACCGGCTCGATCCCGGAAGCCTCACCACCACTCAACGCCAACCGTATACCGTTGCGCAGCGCCCTGTCCGACCGCTGAGTTCGTGCTGTTGGATCGATCGACAGGAACAAAGCCGTCCCCGATCGGGCGATCAGGTCGAGGAAACGCTCGTTGAGCTCCCACGGCGTCTGTGGAGTGCACGGGACGCAGTCCGCGTCGACGGTGAAGAACCGGTTGTGTTGCGGCAGCCGGAACGCGAGCGTGTTCACGCCCATCTTCCGGGTCCGCTCCCAGTCCCGGCCGGAGGTGTCGTCACCGGTGCGCTGGACGTCGACGAGCCCGGCGGCGAGGTGACCGACGGTGTTGCAGCCGATCAGTACGACGTCCTGCGCGGCAGCCCGGATCTCGCGGTAGAAGTCGAGGATGATCTCCGCCGTCGTCCGGGACCGGTCGTGGAACTGCCAACCGGCGTCGGTCAGCCGCGAGCCCATCGCGGGCCCGAACCGGCCGAACAGGTCGTACGTGCTGAAGTCGTGCTTGACCAGCTCGAAACCCCAGTCCTGGAACCGGCGCAGATCCGCCCGGACCTGGTCGAGCACCTCGGGGTACGACGGATCGAGTGCGCGACCCGGCTTGTCATGCGGACCGCTCCCGGCCCACTGCTCCGGCTCGCGGACGAGCAGCGGGCGAAACCACAGCCCGGGCCGGGCCCCGATTGCCTTGATCGCGGCCGCCGTACCGGCCAGGTCGTCGAAGACGCCCGGAGTACCGCGGTCCCACGGTCCGCCGGAGGCGATGCCGCCCGGGTACCAGCCGTCGTCGACGACGCTGAACGGCTTGACCGGGTGGCCGTCGGCGAGCTCGACGATCGTGGTCGCGTCCTGCAGGACCGCCTTCTCGTCGAAGTTCTCGCCGTACGCGTAGTACCAGTTGTTGGCCCCGACTACCGGCGCGGGCTCAGGTCGCGCCGGTAGCCGGGTGCTCATCATGGCGACCGCTGCCTGCAGGGTCAGCCAGGGGGTGCCGGCGTCCTCGAATCGTCGCACGGTCGCGGCGGTGAGGGTCCGGCCGTTCAAGTGTGCCGCGCCACCGCCGTTGCGCAGGTCGAGCCACAGGGTGAAGCCGTCCGCGTCGACGGTCCAGGCGCAGAAGGCGCTCGGCTGGACGTCCACACCTGCGCCGGTGGTCCGCCGGGTTGCCGGGTCGTGGACGAGGAAGTACCAGGGCAGCAGGCGTTCGGGTTGCTGATGACGCCATTGCAGGTCGCCGTACGAACGCTCCCAGGCGTCGCCGAGGACCAGTGCGTCCTGCGGAAGCTGCTCGGACCAGCGGAGGGCCACCCGGGAAACGGCGGAGGCCGTCACCTCGACGGCACCGTCGGACCAGGTGACGTCGACGCCGGCCGCCGACCAACTCGCGCCGGATCGGGCTGCGGTGGTCAGCCCGTCCGAGGGACTCGCCTGGACGAAAACAGCACTCGGTTCTCTCACCTGACTCCCTCGCCGGCTAATTTCCCCACAGACTTTAGTTAGTGCCGGTTCCGGTGGTCAAGCGCTCTACCGCGGCGACGAGACGGTCGACATCGGCCTTGTCCGTGTACGGCGCGAGACCGGCGCGCACCGCTCCGGCCGGGCCCAGACCGAGGTGGCGTGCGGGCTCGTAGGCGTAGAACGAGCCGGCCGGTGCGTTGACGCCGGCCTTTGCAAGGTGCTGCGCGACGTCGGCCGGGGCATGGCCGTCAAGGTTGAAGAGCAGGGTCGGTGTGCGATGCGCGGCGTGACCGTACAGCGTGATGCCGGGGATCGCTTCGAGGCGGGCCTCCAGGTCGTCTCGGAGGCTGTCCTCATGCTGCTCGACTCGTTCGAGCGAGCTGACCAGGCGCTCACGACGGGTGGCACCGGTCCCGCCCAGGCCGGCGATGAAGTCAACCGCGGCGGTTGTGCCGGCCAGGAGCTCGTAGGGCAGGGTGCCGAACTCGAAGCGCTCGGGTACGGCGTCGGTGGACGGCAGCAGCTTGTCGGGCTTCAGGGTCTCGAGGAGCTCGGGTGCGGCGGTCAGCGTCCCGAGGTGCGGGCCGAAGAACTTGTACGGCGAGCAGACGAAGAAGTCGGCGTACGTCGCATCGATCGGAGCATGCGCGGTCAGATGGACCCCGTCGACGTAGACCAACGCGCCCACCTCGTGAGCCTGGTCGGCGATCCGCTGCGTGTCCGGCCGGGTGCCGAGGAGGTTGGAGGCGGCGGTGACGGCGACCAGCCGGGTGCGCTCGGTCAGCAGCGGCGCGAGGTCATCGAGCTCGGAGGTCTCCCGGTCGAAGCCGAGCCACTTGATCCTGGCGCCGGCGGCCTCGGCGGCCTGGACCCAGGGACGAACGTTGGCGTCGTGGTCGAGGCGGGTGACGATCACCTCGTCACCCTCCGACCAGGTCTTGGCCAACGTGCGGGAGAAGTCGTAGGTCAGCTGCGTCATGCTGCGGCCGAACACGATGCCTTGCGGGGTGGCGCCGAGGAGGTCGGCCATGGCCTGGCGGGCGATGACGACGATCTCGTCGGCCCGGCGCTCGGCGGCGGTCAGACTTCCGCGGTTCGCGAGCGCGGAGACCATCGTCTTCGCGACCGCGTCGGCGACGGGCTGCGGGGTCTGCGAACCCCCCGGGCCGTCGAAGTGCGCCGCGCCCTCGTCGAGCGCGGGAAACTGTTTGCGGACCGCCACCACATCGAAGGCATTCATGAGCGTCATCCTCTCTCGCCCCTGACGGCTGCCGCTACATGCTGTCCATTCGTCACGCCGGTTTCGCGCCGGTCCCGACGCCGGTACTCACACCGGTCTGCCCGAATACGGATAAAGATCTCCGGACTGTCGGTGGGATAGTGCAGGATGTCAGGAGTGAGCACGCTGACGACTCCTGACACGGTCCCGGTGCGGACCTGGCTTCCGACCATGCTGACCCTCGCCGGTATCTGGGGGTGCAGTTTCCTGTTCATCTCCATCGGAGTGCGGGAGTTGCCACCGCTCTACCTGGCGCTCGGGCGGGTGATCGCGGGTTCCGTCGTACTCCTGGCGATCCTGGTCATGAAGCGTGAGGCGCTGCCGCGGAGCCCGCGCGTGTGGGCGCACTCGTTCGTCGTCGGGGCGATCGGATCGGCGATCCCATGGACCCTGTTCGGGTACGGCGAACAACGGATCCCGTCGCTGCTGGCAGGAATCTGGAACGGGATCACCCCGCTGATTGTGCTGCCGATCGCCGTGCTGATCTTCCGGACGGAGCTGTTCTCGATGCAGCGCGGGCTGGGTCTGGTGATCGGATTCGCCGGAATGCTCGTCGTACTCGGCGCCTGGCACGTGCAGGGCGGGGCTGATCTGACCGGTCAGGCGTTGTGCATGCTTGCGGCGGTGTTCTACGGCTTGGCGATTCCCTACCAGAAGCGCTTCCTGGCCGGCACGACAGTGTCCGGGACCGGGCTGTCCGCAACTTTGTTGCTCTGTGCAACCGTTCAGCTGGCCATCGTGGCACCGCTGGTCACCGGCCAGGCGCCGCCGGCACCGTGGTCGCTGTCGGTGGAGGTCGTCCTCAGCGTGCTCGCTCTCGGTGCCCTGGGCAGCGGTCTCGCCTTCGTGCTCAACATGCGCAACATCCGCCTGATCGGAGCCAGCCGCTCCTCGATGGTCACCTACCTGATGCCGGTGTTCTCCATCGTCGTCGGCGTGATCGTCCTGCACGAGCACATCGCCTGGTACCAGCCCGTCGGCGGCCTGGTGGTTCTGCTGGGCGTAGCCGTGTCCCAGGGCGTCCTGACCAACCTCCGTCGCAAGCCCGTGGTCGCCGCGAAGGAACCCGCCGTCGTCTAGCGACGGAGGTTCGGGACAGCGGCAACCACCACCGCGACCAGCGCCAGGAACGTGCCCGCCACGACCGGCAGCGTGACCGCTTTGTCGGCGGCTGGGATGAACAGGTCGATGAAAAGACTCGCGATGAGTTGGCCGGCGATCGTGCCGAGGCCCAGGACGAACACGCCGACCACCCGGACAACCGCGGCCGCCGCACTGATGAAGATCACGCCGCAGGCGCCGCCCAGATACAGCCAGGGCTCACCCGGAAGGTGGTGCGGTGTGCCACGGAAGGCCAGGTCGGCCATGAACACGACCAGCAGCGCGACGAAGCCGACGAGGAAGTTGACCACGCCGGCGGCGACCGCACCGTAGGCGTCCGGCGACGCGGTCCGCGCGACGCGGCCGTTGATGGCCTGCTGAACGGCGGTGCCGACACCGCCCAGTGCCGGCAGGACGGCGAGCAAGAGACCGTCTGGATGGCTGAGCTGGTCCGACACCGCAAGGACGACGGCCACCAGCGCGACGACCGCGCCGACCACGCGCAGCGGGGTGTACGGCTGCGGACCGGCAGGGCCGAAACCGAGGCGGTCGACCACGAGACTGGTGACCGCCTGACCGGCGACGACCGCGACGGTGAAGACGGCGACTCCGATGACCGAGACCGTGATCGACTGCGTGGCGACGAGGAAAGCGCCGGCGATTCCGCCGAGGCACTGCCACCAGCGAAGACCGCCGTACCCGCGCATGGGCGCGCTGATGGTCCGCCACACCGTCAGCAGTGCACGACGGACGCGCGGGACCACCGCCGTCGAGACGAGCAGGATCAACAGGCCGGAGCCGAACGAGATGAGCGCTGCGGGGACTCCGTCGCCGAGCGTGGCGCCGAGTTGGCCGTTGATCCGGGACTGGACTGCCACCAGCATGCCGATACCGAAGGCGGAGACGAGGCCCACGATGTGGTGCTGCCGGGTCGACGCTGCCGGGGGCGTGGCGGTTGTTGTCACCTCCCCATCATGACCGTTCACCCAGTAGCGCCTGACACCAGGTCCGAATTATGACCGGCGGATCAGCGCCAGGTACATCGCGTCGGTGCCGTGCAGATGCGGCCACAGCTGGACGTCCGGCCCGTCCCCCAGCTCCGGTACGCCGGGGAACAGCGACCGCGCATCCTCGAGCGCAGCGTCGTCCCGCTTCCCGAGTACGGCGTCTACCACCGCGCGGGTCTCGTCGGGGTGGGGTGAACAGGTGACATACGCGACGACGCCGCCCGGCCGGACCGAGGTGATCGCCGAGTCGAGCAGTGCCTCCTGCAGCGGACGCAGCTCCTCGACGTCTTTCGGCGTACGACGCCAACGGGCTTCGGGACGGCGCCGAAGCGCACCCAGGCCGCTGCACGGGACGTCAGCCAGCACCCGGTCGAACGAACCGGCCGGCCACGTCGGTTTCGTCCCGTCGCCCACGAGCACCTTGTGGTCGCCGGGGACCGCTCGAAGGTTCGCCCGTACCAGCTCAGCACGATGCTTCAGCGGCTCCACGGCGGTCAGTCGGCCGTCACGTTGCTCGACGAACGCGGCGAGCAGCGCGGACTTGCCACCGGGACCGGCACACAGATCGAGCCAGTTCTCGTCAGCGCCTTCGAGCGCGGCCGAGGCGAGCGCGATCGCGACCAGCTGCGAGCCCTCGTCCTGCACCCCGGCCCGACCGGTGGCGACCGCCGCGATCCTGCCAGGATCGCCGCCACCCGCCAGCACGGCGGCGTAGGCCGACCATCGCGCGGGAGAAGCACCCGCCGCCACCAGCTCATCGACGTCTGCCAGTCCGGGCCGGGCCACCAGAGTGACCCGAGGCGGCTCGTTGTCCGCATCCAGCAACGCAGTCAGGTCATTGGAAAGCACACGGTCGAAGGCCTCGACGACCCAGCGCGGATGAGCCTTGGCGATCGCCAGGTAGCCGAGCCGATCCTCATCGGCCTGCGGCGCAGCGGTTGCGATCCACTGATCCAGCGACCGCTGGCTGATCTTGCGCAGTACGGCGTTCACCAGGCCGGTGCGTTTCTGACCGAGCTCCGAGCGGGTCAGCGTGACCATCTCGTCCACCGCGGCATAGGAGTCGACCCGCATGTTCAGCAGCTGGTGCGTGCCGAGCCGGAGCAGATCCAGCAGCTCCGGATCGAGATCGGCCAGCGGACGCGAGACAGTGCGCGCGAGGAAGGCGTCGTACGTCCCCTGCCAGCGGAGGGTGCCGTGGACCAGCTCGGTGCAGAAGGCGGCGTCGCGGCCACCTAACCGTGCCTCGCGCAAAGCCTTGTTGAGCGCGAGGTTCGCGTATGCGCTCTGGCCCGTCACCTGCCGGATGACTTGGTACGCGACGCGCCGGACCTGATCCGGGCGGCGCTGCGGACCCCGATTGCGAGGTGACCGGTCGCTCACGCGGACGGTCCCAGGCGGTCCTCATCGGTGAGGCGGACACCACGGGCCCAGTCGGCCGCGGCCATCGGCTTCTTGCCCTGCGGCTGAACCGTAACCAGTTCGACCGCCTTGCTCCCCGTCCCGACGCACACACTCGACTTCGTCGCCCGCAGTTCCCCCGGCTTCAGCTCGTCGTCGGTGAGCCGCACGGCGAGCACCTTCAGCCGCTCGCCGCGGAACATCGTCCATGCGCCTGGCGCCGGGTTGCATCCGCGCACCAGCCGGTCGACACGCTGCGCCGGCGCGCTCAGGTCCAGCTCGGCGTCCTCGCCGGTGATCTTCGGCGCCAGCGACACCCCGTCGGTCGGCTGCTCCCGAGCCTCGAGCACGCCGTCCTCGATCCCGTCCAAAGTGTCCACGAGCAGCTTCGCGCCGGACACCGCGAGCCGGTTCAGCAGGTCACCCGAGGTGTCCGACGGGCCGATCGGCTCGGTCAGTACGCCGTACACCGGACCGGCGTCGAGTGCCTTGACGATCCGGAACGTGCTCGCGCCCGTCACGTCGTCGCCCGCGATGATCGAGTGCTGCACCGGCGCCGCGCCACGCCAGGCGGGCAGCACCGAGAAGTGCAGGTTGATCCAGCCGTGCCGCGGGATGTCGAGCGCGGCCTGCGGCAGCAGTCCGCCGTACGCGACCACCGGACAGCAGTCAGGCGCGATCTCGCGCATCCGGGCCAGGAACTCCGGGGCGCTCGGCTTGACCGGCTTGAGGATTTCGATCCCGCCCAGCTCTTCGGCGTACTGCGCCACCGGCGAAGCGACCAGCTTGCGGCCGCGACCGGCCGGCGCATCCGGCCGCGTGACGACGCCGACCACTTCGTGGCGGCTGGCAACGATCGCCTCGAGTGCGATGACGGCAGCCTCCGGCGTACCGGCGAAGACGAGTCTCACAGGCCGAATCCGTTCGTCGGGTGCGGTGAGACCTTGATCTGCGGTGGGCCGGCCAAGCCGGACCAGTCGGCTTCGCGGATGGCTTTCATCGCCTGCTTGCGGGTCTCGGTGTCGAGCCGGTCGACGAACAGGATGCCGTCGAGGTGGTCGGTCTCGTGCTGGATGCAGCGGGCGAGCAGGTCCGAGCCCTCGATCATCACCGGGTCGCCGTACATGTTGAAGCCCTTGGCGATCACCGACTGGGCCCGGCGGCAGTCGAACGTCAGGCCCGGGATCGACAGACAGCCCTCCGGGCCGAACTGCTCGTCGGTCGACAGTGACAACTCCGGGTTGATCAGGTGCCCGAGCTCACCCTCGACGTGGTAGGTGAACACCCGCAGGCCGACACCGATCTGCGGCGCGGCCAGGCCGGAGCCGGGCGCGGCCTGCATGGTGTCGGTGAGGTCCGCCACCAGGCGTCGCAACTCGGCATCGAAGTCGACGACCGGGTCGGCCTTGGTGATCAGAACGGGGTCGCCGAACAGGCGGATGGGTTGGACCGACACAGACTCTCCACAGCGTTCCACGGATCCGGACCGGGCAAGTCTAGTTCGCCGCGCGCTCGGATTCAGGCGGGAGGCCCCTCCCCATTGTTGCCACAAGCACGTACTGTGGTCCCAGGCGTACCCTCAGTCACTATCGTCACATGCCGCACGGGAGACCCAATGCTCACTGCAGCACGGGGGGCAACTCTGATCCTCCTCGGTGCACTGCTTGCACAAGCACCCCTCGCCGCCGCTGCCTACCAGCCGCGCGATCCGGGATACCACTCCGGTCCGGCCGCCGATCCGGCTCCATCGCTCAGTACGTCGACTCCAACGCTTACGCCGGAACCCACCGAGACGCCGACGACGCCCACCGACACGCCGACGAAGCCGATCGAGACGCTCACGCCAAGCCAGCCGGTGCCCGAACCACCCGCGGCGCGGTCGTGGAGCGATCTGGTCAAGCAGGTGGCCGAGACGTCGCCAGGTGACCTGCGACTGCGGTCCGCGGACACTTCGGCGCAGGCGTCCTCGATGTTGCGCTGCTTCAAGCTCGATGACGAGAACTACTGCCTCGGCCTTGGATTCGTCGACCAGGTGCCGTCCGGCGCGCAACTTCAGGAGCTGACCAGCCCACCAGCCAGCCTGCGGGCCGATGATGACGCGGGAGTCGAGCAGGACAGTCCGACCGGTGATCTGACGCCGGCCGCGTTCGTCGCCCAGCGGGCGGCGATGCCGAAGAGCGCGCGGGTGACCGCCGAGCTCGACGAGCTGAAGGCCGCCTGGGCCGGCCGGGCGAAGGCCCGGGAGCTCCGGCTGCTGAGTACGTCGGCAACGCCGGCGGCGCCGGTGAAGATGCCCGCTTCGGCGTACATCATGAACGGCTTCCAGACCTCGCAGGAGAAGGGCTACTGGTGCGGTCCGGCGACCTTCCAGTCGATCGACTGGGCGGACGACAACCAGAAGGACACGCAGGCGTCGTGGGCCGAGGATCTCGGCTCGACGACGTCCGGGACCGCGATCTCCGCGATGGTGAAGCAGACCAACGTCAAGACCGCCTGGCCGAAGTCCGCCGGCACCTACGTCGTGCAGAACGTGTCGGGCTGGAACGCGCAGACCTTCTTCGCCGTCCACCAGAAGCACCTCGGCGTGTACAAGGCGCCGGTGATCGAGCACGTGCAACTGCTCAAGCGATACTTCCCGTACCTCGCGTTCAACCACAGCGGCCACTACCAGGTCGGCCGCGGCTACAACCAGGCGAACGGCACGATCGCGATCTTCGAGGTGTTCAACGAACGACGGTTCAACAGCCGCGGCAACGTCACGGATGGCCCGAAGAACATCCCGGCCAGCGCCTTGTTCAACGCAACCCTGGCCAACTCCTTCCAGAACATCGGGTTGTGATGCGTCGCCGTACCATTGCCGTCAGCACCCTTCTCGCCCTGGTCCTGGCCGGTTGCTCGTCGTCCTCGCACGAGACGAGCCCGGCCCCGACCAGCACATCGCCAGCGACCTCCTCGGCGACATCCCCTCAGTCGCCGCGGCCTTCGACGTCCGGACGACCGACCGACTCAGGCACCGCCCTGCCGGTGTGGGCGAAGGTCCTGCGGCAACCGGTCGATGGTCAGCACCTCGTCACCCAGCAGCGCAGGTACGTCGTCACGCGCGGCAGCGACGAGGCCGGTACGACGACCATCGCCGACCGGACGAGCAAGAAGGTCACGGTCCAGCATGTCCCGGCCGTCGGCTTCGTCGCCCAGTCCCCCGTCGTCATCGACGACCACTGGGCGCTGATCGAGGACATCCGCTCGGACGGCCACGACCCGCAGATCAAAGTCTTCCGCTACGACCTCACCACCGGCCGCACGACGAGGCTCGCGAGTCTGCCGCAGGTCTCGGAGCCGGAGATCGGCGCGTACGACGGCACGTTCGCCTACAGCTCCACCGACGCGAAGAACCGCTCGTGCCTGATCGTCGCGCAGCTCGCTACGCTCGAGTCCCGTGCGGTGGCCTGCGTCGCGGCTCCCGGGTACGTCGCCGATCCCGTCGTGTCGGCGGACACCGTCACCTTCAGCGAGATCGTTGCTCCGGAGACGGCGCGCCGCTGCAAACGAGTACTGACCGCTCCCCTCTCCGGCGGGGCGGCGCGTCCGGTGCCAGCGGCAACCAACTGCATGCAGTGGAGCGGAGCGACGATCGGCGGTGCGACGGTGTGGTCGGAGGTCAGCGCGTCCGATCCGGACCAGTACCAGAGCAAGGCGTACGTGCGCGAGGCCGGAGACTCCCCCGCTCGTCCACTGGGAACGGTCGTCACCGACACGATTATTGCCTGCGGCAACTGGATCCTCTGGGAGACCCGCACGGTCACGTCGGCCGGCGAGGAGACCTATCAGATCAACCGCTGGCGTCCCGGTCTCACCAGGCCGCAACAGATGTACGCAGGCAAGCCCGGAGTCGCGCTGACGCCGATGACATGTCAGGACAGCACGATCTACGTCGAAGCGGCGTACCTCTCGAGCACACCGACGTACACCGAAACCATTTCGGCCGCTGTCTAACGCCGGGCGTGCCGGATCCGCAGTCGGCCGAACCCCATCGACCCCGAGATCCGGATCCGGACGCCACCGCCGGTGGAGCGTCGGTGCACCTGGTACTGAGTGTCCTTCCACACGGCGCGCAGGTCCTCGAGATCGACGACCGCGTCGCGTGGCACGGTGATCTTCGCTCCACCGGTTCCGAGACGCAGCTCGATGTCGACGACCTGGGACTCGAAAACCGCGCGCGACAGATCCAGCTGCACCCGCCCGAACGCCGAATGGACCTTGAGGTGGCGGGGCACCCGCCAGGCGCCGCGCCGCTGGATCCTGCCGGTGGCCGCACCGATCGTCGACGACCGCCCCGGATCCGGCGCCGGCAGCGAGGCCAGGGCCGACTCGATCTCGCGCCGGGTCCTCGCGGTCAGCACCTGATCGAGCCGCCGGTCCATGTCCTCGTGAGAGATGTACCCGGCGGTGTAGGCCTCCTGCACGCGCTGGACGGCCGCGTCCCGGTCACCTTCGCGGATCACCGGTGAGCGGTCTTCGGGCACAGGGTTCACTGTCCCACTTTAGTCCTCCTGAACGGCCACGCCGCGGGAACGGAGTTGCGCACGGAGGTTGGCCGCACCGGTGAAGAGCTCGGCGTCCAGACCGACCGCGCGAGCGCCGTCGACGTTGTACTGCATGTCGTCGGTGTAGAACGTGCGCGCCGGATCGAGGTCGTAGCGATCGATCAGGATCCGGTAGATCTTCTCGCCCGGCTTGACGGCCTGCTCCACCCCCGACACCACCTCGCCGTCGAACCCGGTGAGGATCGGGAACGCATCCTTCGCGACCTCCCACTTATCACCGGAGAAGTTCGTCAGCGCGTACGTCGGGATGCCCAGCGCCCGCAACTCGGTCACCACCGCAGCAGTGTCCGCGAACACGCCCTTGACCATTTTCAGCCAGCCCTTGTCGTAAGCCTCGATCCACTCCGCGTGCTCCGGGTGCAGGCTGGTCAGCTCCGCGACCGCCTCGGCCCACGGACGCCCCTCGTCCAGCTTGTGGTTCCACGCCGGCGTCGCCACGTTGGTGAGGAAATGCGTCCGCTGCTGCTCGTCGGGAATCAGGTCGGCATACAAGTACGTCGGGCTCCAGTCCAGCAGCACCCCACCGATGTCGAACACCACCGCGTCGATCGTCCGCTCGCTCATGACCGCAACCCTACGAGACCGGCCGAAGCGACCGCTCACATCAGGCGGTCACCGCGTTGGTTGCGGCTCGGGCGTGCAGGGCGGGAGCCAGGGCGTACTGGCCGATGAAGATCACCACGCCGAGTACGGCGCAGCCGATCCACGTCGCGGTTGGGCCGAAGTACTGGAGGGAATTGGTCCCGGCCAGCGGTCCGACGACCGTCCCGATGCCGAATGCCATCCCGGACAGGCCCATGTAGCGGCCGCGCAGGTCGATCGGTGCGAGGTCGGCGAACACCGCGCCGATCACGGCGGCGAACCCGATCTCCCCGATCGTCCACACCACAACCGACAGCCCGTACCCCCACCAACTGTGCACGAACGCACCCAGCCCGAACCCGAGTCCGACCACCAGCATCGAGGTCGCGAGCAGCTTCGGCCGGCCCAGCTTCGCCAGCCACTTGCCGAGGAACGGCTGGGCGAGCACGATCACCACACCGTTCAGCGCGATCACGAGTCCGTACGTCGCCGAGGGCAGGCCGTCATCGGCCATCGCCAGCGGCAGGGTCGAGTAGCCCTGGAAGTAGATCGTCGCGTACCCGATCTGGATCAGGATCATCAGCAGGAACACCGTGTCGCGCAGTGCGACTCCCAGCAGCGGACGCCGGGGAGCGCTGTCGTCGAGTGCCGGGCGGCTCTCCGGGACCATCGCCCACACCACCAGGCCGGCGATCACCGACGTACCCGCGTTCAGCCAGAACAGCAGACCGTACCCGACCGACGCGAGCAGGCCGGCGCTCACGGTCGAGACCGAGAACCCGAGGTTGATCGCCCAGAACAGCAGGCCGTACGCGCGGACGCGCTCGTTCGGCTGGAGAATGTCCGCGACCGTCGCTTGCACGGCCGGACGGAACAGCTCGCCGAGCAGGCCGACCAGGAAGGCGGTCACCCAGATCATCACCATCCCGCGCGCGGACCCGAGCAGGACCAGGGCGGCGCCGGTGCCGAAGAAGCAGATCAGCATGGTCAGCCGGCGACCGATCCGGTCGGTGAGGAATCCGCCGACGAGCTGCGCGGCCACGCCCCCGGCGCCAACGGCAGCGGCGACCGCTCCCGCCGTACCGGCGGAGAGGTGGCGGTCGTGGCTCAGGTAGAGGACGAGGAACGGTTGCACGAAGCTGCCGAGCCGGTTGACCAACTGGCAGACCCAGAGCGCCCAGAAGGCCCGCGGCAGTGCGGTGGGCGTGGGGCTCGCGACGGGGGCGACTGCACTCATGACGACAACTGTCGGGGGCGAGCGTGCCCAGTGTCGACGATTAGGGAGTGACCTAATCGTCTAGGCTGGGACTGTGATCACGATCAGGCTGAACGCCGAGGATGTCGGGCGGATCCGGTTCGCGCTGTCGCCGGTGTGGGAGGCCGTGACGAGCGTTCGGGCGCTGAGCAACAACACCGCGCGCAGCGTGCACGGGCCGTGGCTGCAGAAGGTCCGGCCGACGATCGAGGGCGCCGACCTGTCGTTGCTGAGGGCCCTCATTCCGTCGTACGGGTACATCCCGGACTTCATCACACCGGCCCCGCCGCGGCGGTCAACGAGCCTCGAGTCCGGGCTGGCCGCGATCGCTGCCACGCCGCACGAGCTGGTGGTCGACGAGATCGGGAAGCTGCACCAGGAGAACCCGCACCCGATGCTGCCGGAGCTGATCGCGCGGCCGGCGCAGGCGCTCGAGCTGATCACGTCCGCGCTGGAGACGTACTGGAAACGCGCGATCGAGCCGGACTGGCGACGAATGCGGTCGCTGCTGCAGGAAGATCTCGCGTTCCGGCTGGACGAGCTGGCCAGCGGTGGGATCGAGCGGCTGTTCCGGAACCTGCATCCGTCGATCAGGTTTGCCGGCGATCGGATCGACATCGACCGGCCGTTCTGCTGTGACGGCGAGCCGATGGCGGGTCAGGGGCTGTTGCTGGTGCCGTGCGTGTTCACCTGGCCGGCCGGGCTGGCGGTGACCGCGGCGCCGCACGTACCGACGATCACCTATCCACCCCGCGGCCTCGGGCGCTTGTGGGAGGACCGCCAGGACACCACCGACTCACCGCTCGCGGATCTCGTCGGGCGTACGCGGGCAGCCATCGTGAGCCACCTGGACCTGCCGATGTCGACAACGCATCTGGCCCACCAACTGGGCGTCTCGGCCCCGACCCTCAGCGTCCACCTCGGCATCCTCCGCAACGCCGGCGTAGTCGGCTCCCGCCGCGACGGCCGCGCAGTCCTCTACTACCGCACGCCCCTGGGCCACCAACTCCTAACCGCCGCCGCTCCCCTGGCAACCCCCGCCTAACGCCGCTCGCCTCGCGGCTCCATTTGCAACCGGCCCCACGCCGACGCCTCGCGCGGCCACTCCCCCGGCACCACGCCTGACGCCGCCATCTCGCGCCGCCAACGCTCGCTCTCCGCAGCCCGACGCGCCGTTGCCTCGCGCCGCCCCTGCCCTTCCTGCTTGAGCGTATCCGGATTGCCGGTGCTCGGCGGTTGGTTGTCCACAGGTGTGGCTGGGTGGTTAGCCGAAGGTTGGGGGGTCTACTTGGAGGCGGACGGTGCCGGGGGTCTTTTTGGTGGCTCGGGTGGATTGCGCTTCTTTGAGGGCCCGGACCAGGGCGGTGCCGTGGGTTCGGGGGGTGCGGACGACGGCTCGGACGGTTTCGTCGTCGACGTCTACCGGACCGAGGACCTCGAGGCCGGCGGCGGGTGGCAGCAGGTCGCGGAGGCGGGTGATGAGGTCGGTGACCGCCTCGGCGGGGCCGGTGAGTTCGGCGAGTTTGGCTGCTGGCGCCAGGCGGGCGGCGCGGCGCTCCTCGATCTCCCGAGTAGCGAAACCCTCCGGACTCCAGCGAACGATCGCCTGCAGAGGCAGCGCGGACGGGTCACCGACGAGGATGACGGTGCCGCCGGCGCGGGCAGGGCGAACGAGGGCGGCCGCGTTGAACCACCGCCGTACTGCCTCCTCTGGAGCCCGCAGATCCGGTCGCGCCAGCATCAACCAGGTGTCGAGCAACAGCGCCGCACTGTAGCCACCTTCTGCCACCGGCTCCGCGCCCGGCGTACTGACGATGAGGGCCGGCTCGTCGGACACCGCGTCCAGGACGTTGTCGCCCCCCGAGGTCCGCACGACGAAACCAGGAAACGCGCGCCCCAACTCCTCCGCCGTACGACGAGCCCCGACAACCGCAGCCCGCATCCGGGTGTCGCCACACTCCGGGCACCGATGATCCGTCGCCGGCCGTCCACACACGCTGCAGCTTGCCGGCCCTGATGCACCGGTACGACGCAACGCTCCACCGCATGTGGAACACCGAGAAGGCGCCCGGCACGTCTGGCACACCAAGCTCGGCAGGTAGCCGGCCCGCGGTACCTGCACCAGCACCGGCCCCGACCGCAGCCCGTCCCGCGCGATCTCGAACGCCCGGTGCGGCAACCGCGCCGCCCTTGCGCCCGGGTCGCGCGCTAGC
>Ga0136846_1229944_pt1 | contig 26894 bp, 30 predicted proteins | sample HopSoiMetagenom2_FD_96841 | JGI IMG/M metagenome (GOLD analysis project Ga0136846, IMG submission 96841) | Grasslands soil microbial communities from Hopland, California, USA - 2 Assembly 2016 (version 4) | ecosystem: Environmental > Terrestrial > Soil > Grasslands | place: USA: Hopland... | reverse complement strand
CCATCTCGAGCTGCGCAAGGCGAACGACGACATCGCGCGCGAGAAGTTCAACACCGTCGCCTCGGCGTGCATGAAGATCCTCAACGCGCTGGAGGAGCTCGCCGAATGGGACGACACCTCGCGCGAGGGCCTGTCGATCCTCATCCGGCTGCTGTCGCCGATCGCGCCCCACATCGCGCACCACCTCTGGCGCGAGCTCAAGTTCGGCGACGACGTGATGCGCGCGCCGTGGCCCGAGCCGGATCCCGCGGCGCTCGAGCAGGATGAGATCGAGCTGGTGGTCCAGGTGAACGGCAAGCTGCGCGGCTCGATCAAGGTGCCCAAGGCCGCCGATCGCGCCGCCATCGAGGGGCTCGCGCTCGCCAATCCGAACGTGCAGCGCTTCATCGCCGGGCAGAATGTGAAGAAGGTAGTGGTAGTGCCCGGCCGGCTCGTCAATCTTGTCATTTAGGTATTTCCTTCCGGCGGCACTGCTCATGCTCGCGGCATGCGGCTTCCAACTGCGCGGCAGCGCGACGGTGCCGTTCAAGACGATCTACATCCCGAACGCGACGGGCGGTCTCGCCCTCGATCTGAAGCGCAACATCGAGGCCGGCACGCAGGCGAAGGTGGTGAGCGACGCGAAGACGGCCGATGCGATCCTCGATCTCTTCGGCGAAGGACGCGAAAAGATCATCCTGTCGCTGACCGGCACCGGCCAGGTGCGCGAGTTTCGCCTGCGCTATACGGTGAACTTCCGCGTGCACGACGGCAAAGGCGGCGAGTACGTGCCGCGCACCATGGTGCAGCTCACGCGCGACGTGACCTATAGCGATACCGAGATCCTGGCCAAGGAAGCCGAGGAGCAGCTTCTTTTCCGCGACATGCAGTCGGACTTCGTGCAGCAGATACTGCGGCGGCTGGCCTCGGCGACGCCGCCGAAACCGGCGGTGGTGCAGTAAATGCAGCTGCGCAGCTCGGACCTCGCACCCCAGCTCGCCAAGTCGCTGCTGCCGGCGTACGTGATCCATGGCGACGAGCCGCTCATTGCGATGGAAGCGGCCGACGCGGTGCGCGCCGCCGCGCGCAAGAACGGATTTGGCGAGCGCCAGGTCATCGAGCCTGGCCGCAGCTTCGACTGGAGCGAGTTCAGCCATGCCGCGGCGGCGATGTCGCTCTTCGCGGAGAAGAAGCTGGTGGAGCTGCGGCTGCCGAACGGCAAGCCGGGCACGCAGGGCGCGGCCGCCATCGCCGCCTATTGCGAGAATCCGAATCCCGAGCAGCTGCTGCTCGTCACCTTGCCGCGGCTCGACCGCACGGGGCAGGGCTCGGCTTGGTTCAACGCGCTCGCGCGCCTAGGCGCCATTGTCGATGTCTGGCCACTCGACCGCGCGCGGCTGCCCGCGTGGATCTCCGAGCGCCTTTCGCGCCAGAAGCAGCGTGCGCCGCGCGAAGTGCTCGAGTTCCTGGCCGAGCGGGTGGAAGGCAATCTCCTCGCGGCGCACCAGGAGATCCAGAAGCTCGCCCTTCTCGCACCCGAAGGCGAGCTCACACTCGACGTCGTCGAGGAAGCGGTGACGAGCGTCGCCCGCTACGACCCCTACGACGCCGCGGAAGCCTTGGTCTCGGGAGACATCGCGCGCTACGTGCGCGTGATCGAGGGTCTGCGCGGCGAAGGCGAGGCGCCGACCTTCATCCTTTTCGTCCTCTCGGGCGCCCTCTTCGCCCTGCACGACGGCAGCGCCGATCGCATCTTCAACCGCGACCTGCGTCGCGCCGTCGAGGGCGCGGCGCGGCGTTTCTCCAGGCGCAAGGTCGACCGGGCGATCGGCGAAGCGGCGGCGCTCGACCGCACGATCAAGGGCGTCGGCGTGGGCGAGCCGTGGATGGGCTTCATTCGCCTTGGGCTAAACTTGGTCGATGGAGCAAAAGGTTGACCTAGCCGCCGTAGTCCGCGATCTCGGTATCGCGGCGCGAGCGGCTGCGCGCGACCTGGCGCGAGCGTCGACCGAGACGAAGAACCGTGCCCTGCATGCAATGGCCGGAGCCCTTCGCCAAGGCAGCGCGAAGATCCTCAAGGCCAACCAGGACGACGTCGCCCAAGCGAAAGCCGATGGCTGCGACGCCGCCTTCGTCGACCGCCTCACGCTCACGCCGAAGCTCGTCGAGCAAATGGCCGCGGGCGTGGAGCAGGTCGCCACGCTGCCCGATCCGGTGGGGGCGATCACCGAGCGCACCAAGCGCCCGACCGGCATCGAGGTGGCGCGCATGCGCGTGCCGCTCGGCGTGGTCGGCATCATTTACGAATCGCGGCCCAACGTCACCGCCGACGCAGCGGCGCTCTGCGTGAAGTCGGGCAACGCGTGCATCCTGCGCGGCGGCTCGGAAGCGATCGAGTCGAACCGCGCCATCGCGTCCTGCGTGCGCGCAGGACTGAAGAGCGCGGGCCTGCCCGAAGCCGCGGTGCAGCTGATCGGCATCGCCGACCGCGCCGCAGTGGGCGAGCTCATCAAGTTGCGCGAGTACGTGGACATCATCGTGCCGCGCGGCGGCAAGGAGCTGATCGAGCGCCTGTCGCGCGAGTCGCGCATTCCGATGATCAAGCACCTCGACGGCGTGTGCCACGTCTATGTGGACGACAGCGCCGACGCCGACATGGCGGTGAGCATTGCCGATAACGCGAAGACGCAGCGCTACGGCACCTGCAACACGATGGAGACCCTTCTCGTCGCCGAAGGCATCGCGCCGCGCATCCTGCCGCGCATCTCGCGGATATTCACCGAGAAAGGCGTGGAAATGCGCGCCGACGAGAGCGCGCGAAAGTTCATTCCGGCTGCGACGGCCGCGACGGAGCAGGATTTCTACACGGAGTGGCTCGCGCCCATCGTCTCGATCCGGGTGGTCAAGGGCCTGGACGAAGCGATCCAGCACATCGGCAAATACGGCTCGCAGCATACCGACGCCATCGTCGCGAACGACAAGACACGCGCCGAGCGCTTCCTGCGCGAAGTCGATTCCAGCTCCGTGATGTGGAACGCCTCGACGCGCTTCGCCGACGGCTACGAATATGGCCTCGGCGCCGAGATCGGCATCTCGACCGACAAGCTGCATGCGCGCGGCCCCGTGGGACTCGAGGGACTCACCACGCAGAAATTCGTCGTGCTGGGGCATGGAGAGGTTCGCCGCTGAAGATTGGCGTCCTCGGCGGCACCTTCGATCCGGTCCACAACGCGCACCTCGCCATGGCGCGAGCCGCGCTCGAGCACCTCAAGCTCGACCGGGTGCTGTGGATTCCGACCGGAAGCCCCGGCTACCGGCAGCAGCCCATCGCAAGCGCCGATGAGCGCGTCGCGATGCTGAAGCTCGCGCTGGCCGGCGAGCCACGTTTCGAGATCGACGAACGCGAGCTTCGATCCGATGCGACGGGATACACGGTGGACACGCTGCGCGCGCTGCATGCCGAGCGGCCGCAGGACGAGCTCTACCTCCTCATCGGCGCCGACCAGTACGAGAAATTTCGGGAGTGGCGCGAGCCGGACGAGATCGAGCGGCTGGCGAAGCTCGCCGTGTTCCCGCGCCCCGGGCACCGCGCCGGCGGCAAGGCGCTCGTCGTGCCGATGCCGCCGATGCCGCACGCCGCGACCGACATCCGCGCGAGCGAGGTCGACGTGAAGACGCAGGTCCCGCCCGGGGTGGCGAACTATATCGAGCGCAAGGGGCTCTACCGATAGATGGATATCCGCAAGAAGCAACGCGTGGTCGTCGAGGCGCTCGAGGACATCAAGGGCAAGGACATCCTCGTCTACAACACGGCCCGCATGCCGTCGATGTTCGAGCGCGTGGTGATCGCGAGCGGCGACTCCAACCGCCAGGTGAAGGCGCTGGCCGACAACGTGCAGGACAAGATCAAGGAAAACGGCGCCAAGGTCTACGGCGTCGAAGGCGCCCGGGCCGGCGAGTGGGTGCTCGTGGACTTGGGCGACGTGGTGGTGCACATCATGCATCCGACGGTGCGCGAGTTCTACAACCTCGAGGAAGTGTGGGGCGGCAAGTCGGTCAAGGTCGCTCAGCCCGCCAAGCAGCCCGCGGCCAAGAAAAAGAAGAAAGCGGCTGCCAAAGCGCCTTCGCGTGGCAAGGCTTCACGTCCTCGCCGTAAGCGCTAGGCTGCCCGATTGGGCGGAAGGCGCGTGCGCGGAGTACGCGCGACGCATGCCGAAGGGTTATGAGGTCGAGCGCCTCGACGCCAAGACGGAAAAGCGGGCGATCTTGGCGCGGCCGAAGGGCGCGCGCCTGGTCGTGCTGGACGAGCGCGGGCGAGAGTACAGCACCGAGCAGTTCGCCAAGCTCCTCCAGGCGCCCAGCGCGTTTCTGATCGGCGGCGCCGACGGGCTTTCCGCCGAGGCCAAGGCGACGGCGGACATCCTGCTCAGGCTCTCGGCGATGACCCTGCCGCATGCCATTGCCCAGCTGGTGCTGCTGGAACAGTTGTACCGCGCGGCGACTCTTCTCACCGGACATCCTTACCACCGTAAGTAGAATCACCGGATCATGATCGGTCCCGTCGAACGCGGCGTGTATCTCGCCTCGCGCAGTCCCCGTCGCCGCGAGCTGCTCGCGCAGATCGGCGTGCGCTTCCATCTGCTTCTGTTCCGCGCCCGCGCCGGCGAGGATCCGGACGTCGACGAAAGGGTGGTCCCCAACGAGGCGCCGGATGCCTACGTGCTGCGGCTCGCGCGCTCGAAGGCGGAGGCCGGCTGGCGGCGCATGCTGCAGCGGAACCTGCCTCATGCACCGGTGCTTGCAGCCGACACGACCGTCACCATCGACGGCGCGATCCTCGGCAAGCCGGCGGACCGGACCGATGCCGCCGCGATGCTCGAGCGGCTCTCCGGCCGCACGCATGAGGTGCTCACCGCCGTCGCGCTCAAGCACGACGACTGGATCGAGAGTGCTCTGTCGCGCTCGGAGGTGCGGTTCAAGGCGCTGAACGCGCACGAGATCGCGCAGTACACGGGGAGCGGGGAATGCGAGGACAAGGCGGGCGCGTATGCCATCCAGGGACGCGCCGGGCGCTTCGTCGCGGAGCTGCGCGGCAGCTACTCGGGCGTGATGGGCCTGCCGCTCTACGAGACGGGCGAGCTGCTCGACAAATTGCAGAACGCCCGTCGCGTCTAGCGATGGCCGAGGAGATCCTCATCAACGTCACGCCGCGCGAGACGCGCGTGGCGGTGATGAGCGCGGGCGTGGTGCAGGAGCTTCTCATCGAGCGCTCGAGCGGGCGCGGCCTGGTCGGCAACATTTACATGGGACGCGTGGCGCGCGTGCTGCCCGGCATGCAATCGGCGTTCATCGACGTCGGCCTCGAGCGCGCCGCCTTCCTGCACGTGGCCGACATCTGGGACCACCGGAAACAAAGCGCCGAGCCCGGAAAACCGATCGAGAAGATCCTTGCCGAAGGCCAGCCGCTGCTCGTCCAGGTGGTGAAGGATCCGATCGGCTCCAAGGGCGCGCGGCTTTCGACGCAGGTTTCTATCGCCGGGCGCCTTCTCGTCTACCTGCCGCACGACCCCCATATCGGCATCTCGCAGAAGATCGAGGACGAGAACGGGCGCGCGCAATTGCGCGACCGGTTGAAGGAGCTGCTCCCGCCCGACGAGAAAGGCGGCTTCATCGTGCGCACCCTCGCCGAGGATGCCGCCGAAGCCGACCTCGCCGCCGACCTCGGCTACCTGCGTCAGCTATGGGCCGCGATCCGCGAGCGCTCGCTGTCGGCGGCACCGCCGCAATGCCTTTACGAGGATTTGTGGCTCGCGCAGCGCGTCCTACGCGACATCGTCGCAGCGGAGACGACTCGCGTGCTCGTCGACTCGCGCGAGAACTACCAGAAGCTCGCCGCTTTCGCGCAGCGCTACATGCCGCAGGTCGCCGGCCGGCTCGAGCACTACACGGGCGAGCGGCCGCTCTTCGACTTGTACAACGTCGAGGACGAGATCGAAAAGGCGCTGTCGCGGCGCGTCGAGCTCAAGTCCGGGGGCTATCTCATCATCGACCAGACCGAGGCGATGACGACGATCGACGTCAATACGGGCGGCTTCGTCGGCAGCCGCAACTTCGACGACACGATCTTCAAGACCAATCTGGAGGCATCGCAGGCCATCGCGCGCCAGTTGAGGCTGCGCAACCTCGGCGGCATCATCGTGCTCGATTTCATCGACATGCAGAGCGAGCAGCATCGCGCCGCGGTGCTGGAGGAATTCAAGCGCGCGCTCGCGCGCGATCGCACGCGCATCACGGTTAACGGCTTCACCGCCCTGGGGCTGGTCGAGATGACGCGCAAGCGCACGCGCGAATCGCTCGCCCATGTGCTGTGCGAGCCGTGCCCGACCTGCCAGGGGCGCGGCGAAGTGAAGACCGCCGACACCATCTGCTACGACATCCTGCGCGAGATCCTGCGCGAGGCGCGTGCCTTCGGCGAAGCGCGCGAGTTCCGCATCCTCGCCTCGCAGACGGTGATCGACCGTTTCCTGGAAGAGGAGGCGCCATCGATCGAGATGCTCTCTACCTTCATCGGCAAGCGGGTTTCCATGCAGGTGGAGTCGAGCTATACCCAGGAGCAGTTCGACATCGTTTTGATGTAATCCAAGAAAAGGAGGAGAAGCATGCAGCGCCTGGCCGTTGTCGTTTGCGCCGTTGCCCTCGCCGGCTGCGCACCGATGACATCCACACCTCAGGGTGGCACCGTGAAGATCACGCCGCTCGGCAGCCATGATGGAGAGCTCTGCGCCTTCGACCGCGCGCTGATCTTCGAAGATCCGGACGGCACCCGCATCCTCTACGACGTCGGCCGCACGGTGCGAGGCGGCAATGACCCGCGCCTCGGCAAGATCGACGCCGTCCTGCTGACCCATGTGCATGGTGACCACATTGGCGACGCGCACGCTTCGGCGCCGAATGCCGGCACTTGCGCCGCGCCCGACACGTCGGTGCGCGACACGCCAAACTCCAACACGGTCAACGTCGCGATGGGTCGGCAGGCGCCCATCGTGGTCGGCGGCGAGATGCACTTCTTCTTCCAGAACAAGGTGAAGTCGCTCGGCGGCGATCCGGCCAAGATGGTCCGCCTGGTGCGCTTCGGCGCCTCGACGAGCTTCGGCAAGGTTCAAGTCATCGGCGTGCCTGCCGCGCACACCAACGGCCTGCCGCCGGCCTTCGTGGAAAAAGGCGAGCTGCTGACGGCGAATGGGCTCACCGCCTACGTCGGGCCGCCGGGAGGTTTCGTCATCCGCTTCTCGAACGGCCTGGTCGCCTATCTCTCCGGAGATACGGGCATCACGCTCGACCAGCAGATGATCGGCAGCTATTACAAGGCGAACCTCGCGGTGATGAGCATCGGCGGCGCGCCGAACATGACCGGCCCCGCGGAAGCGGCGTACGTGATGAACGAGATGGTGAAGCCGAATTCCATCATCGCCACGCACGTGAACGAAGCCGCCACGTCCGGCGGGCAGGTGCTGCCGAACACGAAGACGGCGGCATTCCGTGCCGCGGCCAAGATGCCGGTGCATGTCCCGTTGTCGGGTCGCACGATGGAGTTCGACGGCAGCGGGCGCTGCACGGCCGGCTGCTCGTGACGGACCTCTGCTTTACGCCCGCGGTCACGCTTGCGCGCCTGCTGCGCGCGCGCAAGCTGTCGGCGGTCGAGGTGGTCAAGGCGTTTATCGCCCAGATCGAGCGCCACAACCCGAGCCTCAACGCCATCGTCACCTTCGTGCCCGAGCAGGCACTCAACGCCGCCAAGGCGCTCGACCGCCGCAAAGAGAAGACCCTGTTCGGCGGGCTGCCGCTCGCCTACAAGGACCTGGTTGCGACCAAAGGCGTTCGCACCACTTGGGGCTCGCTCGTCTACCGCGATCACGTGCCGACGCAGAACCACCTCGTCGTCGATCGGCTTTCGGCCGCCGGCGCAATCCTTATTGGCAAGACGAACACGCCCGAGTTCGGCGCCGGCAGCCAGACTTTCAACAAGGTGTTCGGCGCGACGAAAAATCCGTACGACCTCACCAAGACCTGCGGCGGCTCTTCCGGCGGCGGTGCCGCAGCGGTCGCGGCCGGCATGCTGCCGTTCGCCGACGGCTCGGATCTCGCGGCAAGCCTGCGCAACCCGGGCAACTACTGCAACCTGGTCGGCTTGCGCCCGACGCCGGGCCGCGTGCCGTCATGGCCCGCCGTCAACGCGTGGGACACGCTATCGGTGATGGGCCCGATGGCGCGCACCGTGGCGGACGCGGCGTTTCTCTTCTCGGCAATGGCTGGCCCCGATCCGCGTGCCCCGACTTGCCTTCCTGAGCCGGGCTCCGTTTTCATGAAATCGCTCAGTCGGAAGCTCAAAGGCGCCCGGCTCGCCTGGAGCGGCGATATGGGCGGCCTGCCAATGGATCCGCGCGTGAACGCAGTGCTCGAGCCGCAATTGAAGGTGTTCCGCGCGCTCGGCTGCAAGATCGAGGAAGCCACGCCGGATTTCAGCGGCGCCAAGGAGTCGTTCGAGACACTGCGCTCGGTCGGCTTCCTTAACCGCTATGGCGCGGTCGCCGACAAGCACCGCGACAAGGTAAAGGACACCGTCATCTGGAACGTGGAGGAGGGTCGCCGGCGCAGCGCCGAGGACGTGGCGCGGGCCGAGGTTCAGCGCACCGAGCTCTTCCAGCGGATGCGGGCGTTCCTTGAGAAATACGACTTCTTCCTCTGCCCGGTGAACCAGCTACCGCCCTACGACGTGACGGTCGAGTGGCCGCGCGAAGTGGCCGGCGTGAAGATGGAGAACTACCTCGACTGGATGAAGAGCTGCTACTACATCACCATCACCAGCCACCCGGCGATTTCGGTGCCGGCCGGCTTCACGCCCGAAGGACTCCCTGTCGGCCTGCAGATCGTGGGCCGCTATCGCGACGACTTCGGCGTGCTGCAGCTTGCGCACGCCTTCGAGCGTGAAACCGAAGTGTGGAAGCGCCGGCCGCCTGGTTGACGCGCGCTGCCGGCTTTTTGTGAACTCGCAACCCTCCACGGAGAAACAACCGCATGAAACGCGATTTGGGCAACGATCATCTCAACAGTTTGCTGCCGGAGGTGCAGGTCGACCGGCGCGGCTTCATCGCCGGCTGCATCGCAGCCGGCTTCGCCGTCACCGCCGAGCCCGTGCTCGCGCAGGCGATCAAGACGCCGATGGATGGCCTGGATGGCGCCGACGTCAAGATCGGCGACATCCCGGCGTATTACGCCGTGCCGAAGGGCGGCGGCAAACGGCCGGTGGTGTTGGTGGTGGCCGAGGTTTTCGGCCTGCACGAGCACATCAAGGACGTGATCCGCCGCGTGGCGAAGGAGGGCTACTTCGCGGTCGGAAACGAGCCTTACTTCCGCATCGGCGAGCTATGGAAGATGGAGGACATCAAGCAAGTGATCGCCGGCGCCAACCAGCTGACCGACGAGCAGGCGTTCAAAGATCTCGACGCGGTGGTGGCCTGGGCCGGCAAGAACAATCGCGCCAACACCGAGAAGATGGGCATCACCGGCTTCTGCCGCGGTGGCCGCACGGTGTGGATGTACGACGCGCACTCATCGAAGATCGATGCCGGCGTCGCCTGGTACGGCGGCCTCGGGCCGGCCCAGCCCGCGATCACCACCACGCCGCTCGACATCGTCGACAAGCTGCACGGCCCGGTGCTCGGCCTCTACGGCGGTGCGGACCAGGGCATTCCACAGGACCAGGTCGACAAGCTATCGGCCGCCCTGAAAGCATCGGGCAACAAAAGTGCGAAGACCTCGACGATCCACGTCTACCCCGACATGCCGCACGCCTTCAACGCAGACTATCGTCCGAGCTATCGCAAGGAAGCCGCCGACGACGGCTGGAAGCGGATGCTCGCCTGGTTCAAGCAGCACGGCGTGGCATGAAATAAAAAAGCCGCCTGCTAATCCGCGTAGACGCCGGCCTTCTTGATGAGCGGCGTCCATTTCTCCATCTCGGACTTCACCATCGCCTGCAGCGCGGCCGGCGTGCCTTTCTCGGGCGGCATGGTCGTCGCGCCGAGATCGGCGAAGCGCTGCTTCACCTGCGGGTCCTTGAGGCCCTCTTGAAGCGCGGCGACGAGCTTGTCGATGGCGGGCTTCGGCGTGCCCTTTGGCGCGTAGAGGCCATGCCAGATGCTCACCTCGAATCCCTTCAGCCCCTGCTCGTCGAGCGTCTTGACTTCCTTCAGCGACGGCACTCGCGCCTTCGTCGTCACACCGTAGACCTTCACCTTGCCGCCCTTGATCTGCGAGGTGGTGTTGGTGGTCTGGTCGCACAGCAGGTCCACCTGCCCGCCAAGCAGGTCGTTCATCGCCGGGCCGGTGCCCTTGTAGGGCACGGTGAGGAGGTCGGTCTGGATCGCGCTCATGAACAGCATGCCGCAAAGGTGCGATGCGGCGCCGATGCCCGCGTTCGCGAGCGAGACCTTGTCCTTGTTCTTCTTGATGTACTCGAGCAGCTCCTTGAAGTCGTTCGGCGGCAGGTTCTGCCGGCCGAGGAGGGTCATCGGCACGTCGTTGATGAGGCCGATGTACTCGAAGTCGGTGACCGGGTTGAAGCGCAGCTGCCGGTAGAGCGCCGGCGTGGTCGCCATGCCGATGTGATGAATGAGGATCGTGTAGCCGTCTGGCTTGGCGTTCTTTACCAGCTCCGGCGCGAGGATGCCGCCGGCGCTCGGCCGGTTCTCCACCACGATGCTCTGGCCGAGGGGCTTGGCCATCGATTGCGCGATGACGCGCGCTACCGTGTCGGTTGGGCCCGGCGCGAACGGCACCATCAGCGTGACCGGATGCGTGGGGTACTGTTGAGCAAAGGCACTCGACGCGACGAGCACCGCCGCGAACGCAAGCGTCTGGAATGTCTTCATCGAACTGCCTCCTCGTAGAGCGAAAAACTGGCGCGCCCGGCGGGATTCGAACCCACGACCCTTGGCTTCGGAGGCCAATACTCTAATCCGCTGAGCTACGGGCGCCTCGGGGGACGCGCAGGATAGCTCAGTTTTCCCTTCTGAGTCCACGCCTTAAGGTGTTGACGCTAGAATTGCCCCCTTCACTTTCCCAGAAGACGCTCCGTGAGCCCGCACGACTCGCATTCCTCATTCATCCAGACGCCGAAGCAGCTGATCATCGTGGTGCTGCTCTCGTTCCTGGTTCCGATCATCGGCATCATCCTCATCGTCGAGCTGGTGACGAGCGCCCGGCAGCCGGACCCGAACGCGCTCGTGCCGGAGGTGGTTGCGCAGCGCATCCAGCCGATCGGCCGCGTCGAATTTGGCGGCTCGGACGGCGGCGGTGCCGCCGGCGGTCACAGCGGAGAGGAAGTGGTGAAGACGACCTGCGCCGCGTGCCACCAAGCCGGTGTCGCCGGAGCGCCGAAGATGGGCGACAAGGCTCAGTGGAGTGCGCGCATCAAGCAGGGACAGAAACAGCTCGTGGCGAGCGCGATCAAGGGCAAGGGCGCGATGCCGCCCAAAGGCGGCAACGCCTCGCTCAGCGACGACGACGTCGCCCGCGCCGTCGTTTTCATGGCGAACCAGTCCGGCGCGAGCTTCAAGGAACCCGCCGCAAAGGCGCCTGCGCAAAAACCGGCTGCCACCACCGCGGCCGCGGATGCGAAACCGGCCGCCGCCGACGGCAAGAAGGTCTATGACTCGACCTGCACCGCCTGCCACACGGCCGGCGTGGCGAACGCGCCGAAGCCGGGCGACAAGGCGGCCTGGGCGCCGCGCATCAAGCAGGGGATGGACGCGCTCGTGCAATCGGCGCTGAAAGGCAAAGGCGCCATGCCCCCCAAGGGGGGCAACGCCTCGCTCTCCGACGCCGACATCCGCGCGGCGATCGAATTCATGGTCTCGCAAAGCAAATAGTTGGGTGTAGCGCTCCTCTTCATCGTCGATCCGCTCGAGTCCCTCAAGGCGTACAAGGACTCGAGCGTCGCGATGATGCGGGCTGCACAATCGCGCGGCCATTCGATCTGGGCCTGCGAGCAGACCACGCTCCACTGGACGAAGAGCCGCGTCTCGGCACACGCGACGCGCCTCTCGCTTACCGATAACGACGAGGACTGGTACCGCACCCACGAGACCGAGACGCGCGCGCTCAAGGACTTCGCGGCCGTGCTGATGCGCAAGGACCCGCCGTTCGACCTCGAGTACGTGGCGACGACGTGGCTGCTCTCCGTCGCCGTACGCGAAGGCGCGAAGGTATTCAACGCGCCGGACGCGATCCGCGACCATAACGAGAAGCTCGGCATCCTCGAGTTCCCGCAGTTCGTGATCCCCACGCTGGTGACGCGCGAGCCGCAGGCGATCCAGGCGTTCATCGACGAGCACCGCGACGTGATCGTGAAGCGCCTCGACGTGATGGGCGGCGAGAACATCTTCCGCGTGCGCGTCGATGACCCGAACCGCAATGTGATCGTCGAGATCATGGCGCAGCGTGGCGAGCGAATGGTGATGGCGCAGCGCTACATCCCCGAGATCAAGGACGGCGACCATCGCGTGCTGATCATCGACGGGGTGGCGGTGCCGCATTGCCTCGCGCGCATCCCGAAGCCGGGCGAGTCGCGCGGCAATTTGGCCGCGGGTGCCAAGGCCCTCGCCAAGCCCTTATCGAAGCGGCAGCGCGAGATTGCCGAGGCGCTCGGACCGCTGCTGGCGAAGCGCGGATTGTTGCTAGTGGGCCTCGATGTCATCGGCGACTGGCTGACGGAGGTCAACGTCACCAGCCCGACCTGCTTTCGCGAAATCCAGGACCAGACCGGCTTCGACGTGGCTGGCATGTTCGTCACGGCGCTGGAGACGAAGATCGGATGATCGGCGTCCTGCTCGTCACGCACGGCGAGATCGGCACCGCGCTGCTCTCGAGCGCGAGCCAGATCCTCGGCGCGCCGCCGGCACAAGTCACGACCCTGTCGGTGTGGCGGCAGGACGACCCGGACGACCTCATCCTGCGCGCGCGAGAGCTCCTCGAGCAGATCGACGCCGGCGATGGCGTGCTGGTGCTCACCGACATCTTCGGGGCGACGCCCGGGAACGTGGTTTCTCGCTTGCTGGAAGACGACCATGTCGAGGGAGTGTCGGGCGTTTCCCTGCCGATGCTTCTCCGTGTCCTCACCAGCCGCAACGGCTCGCTGCCCGCGGCGGTGAAGCGCGCCGTGTCGGGCGGCGCGGAAGGCGTGGTGCACATGAATTCCGACCGGTGCCTGGACGCATAGATCCGTGCCTAGCGTAGACGCGGACATCGTCAACAAGCTCGGCCTGCATGCGCGGGCCGCGGCCAAGCTCACGCACCTCGCCTCGGGGTTCCAGAGCGAGATCTGGATCTCGCGCAGCGGCCGCCGCGTGAACGCGAAAAGCATCATGGGCGTGATGATGCTGGCCGCGGGGAAGGGCTCGAAGGTCAAGCTGGAAGCGGAAGGGGCGGACGCCGATGCGGCGTTAAAGGCGCTGACCGCGCTCATCGCCAACCGCTTCGGAGAAGGCGAGTGAACTTCGTCCTGCACGGCTATGCCGTGTCGGGCGGTATTACCGTGGGCTACGCGCACCTGGTGTCGACGGCCCGGCTCGAGGTGGCGCACTACGAGGTCGAGCCCGCGGCGGTCGAGGCGGAAGTGGAGCGCTTCGACCGGGCGATGGCGGCGGCGCAGGAGGAGCTGCGCGAGCTGAAGGGCCACATCGCCGCCGACGCGCCGAAGGAGTTCGAGGCATTCCTCGACCTCCACGGCATGATCCTCAACGATTCAGCGCTCGCCGTGATACCGCGCGAGCTGATCCGCTCGCGGCGCGCCAACGCCGAGTGGGCGCTGGTGCAGCAGATGGAACGGCTCACCGAGCGCTTCGACGAGATCGAGGATCCTTATCTTCGCGAGCGCAAGCACGACGTCGAGCACGCCGTCGAGCGGGTGCTGAAAGCCCTGATGGGCGGCCAGAAAATGGCCGAGCCGGCCGTGTCGGAGGAGCAAAAGCTCATCGTGGTGGCGCACGACCTCTCACCGGCGGACATGATCCTCTTCAAGCGCCATCGGTTCGGGGGCTTCGTCACCGACGTCGGCGGCGTCACCTCGCACACCGCGATCGTGGCGCGCTCGCTCGGCATTCCCGCCATCGTCGGCCTGCACCACGCTTTCCAGACCATCAGTGAAGGTGAAATGCTGATCGTCGACGGCGAGCGCGGCCTGCTCATCGTCAATCCCGACCCGGTGGTGCTCGCCGAATACCGCGAGCGCCAGGCCGAGCTGAAGGCCGAGCGCCAGCGGCTCAAGCGCCTTAAGAAGACTCGCAGCGCGACGCAGGACGGCACGCCGATCGAGCTTTTCGCCAACATCGAGCTGCCGCAGGACACGGCCGAGGTGCTCGATTCCGGCGCCGAGGGCGTGGGCCTCTTCCGCACGGAATTCATGTTCCTCAACCGCAAGGACCTGCCGTCGGAAGAAGAGCAGTTCGAGGCCTACCGCCAGGTCGCGGAGAGCCTGAAAGGCCGGCCTGTGGTGCTGCGCACGCTAGACGTCGGCGCCGACAAGGCGATGAACGGCGACGAAGCCCATACCATGCCCAATCCGGCCATGGGCCTGCGCGCGATCCGCTTCTGCCTCGCCGAGCCGCAGATGTTCCTTACCCAATTGCGCGCCATCTTGCGCGCCTCGCACTACGGCACGGTGAGGATCCTGCTGCCGATGGTGGCGCACGCGCACGAAATCGACCAGACGCTCACCCTCATCCAGCAGGCGAAGAGCCAGCTCGAGGAGCGCGGCCAGCCCTACGACCGCTCGGTCCAGGTCGGCGGCATGATCGAGATCCCGGCGGCGGCGCTGGCGTTGCAGATTTTCATGCGGCGGCTGCATTTCCTTTCGATCGGCACCAACGACCTCATCCAGTACACGCTCGCCATCGACCGCACCGACGACGCGGTCGCTCATCTCTATGACCCGCTGCATCCCGCGGTGCTCACCCTGGTGGCCAACACCATCCAGACCGCCACGCGCGGTGGCATGCCGATCGCCGTGTGCGGCGAGATGGCCGGCGACGTGCAGTTCACTCGCCTATTGCTCGGTCTCGGGCTGCGCAACCTGTCCATGCATCCATCGCAGCTCCTGCCGATCAAGGAGCGCATCCTGCACACCAATCTTTCTGAGGTGCAGGCCGGCGCCCAGCGCGTGCTGCGCAACACGGATCCTGCGAAAACGCGCGACCTGCTGGCCCGTCTGAATTCCTAGGAGACGCCGATGAAATGGCTGTTGCCGCTTCTTTTCGCTACTGCCGTGCAAGCCCAGAGCTATCCCACGCGGCCGGTGAAGCTGGTAGTCCCCTTCCCCGCCGGCAGCGCGACCGACCAAGTGGCGCGGCTGGCCGGATCGCAGCTGCAAGAAGCGCTGGGTCAGCCGTTCGTCATAGAGAACAAGGCGGGCGCACAGGGTGGCATCGCCGCCGCGGAGGTCGCCAAGGCTGCACCGGACGGCTACACGCTGATGGTCACGACCAACACGCCTCAAGCGGCGAACGTCAGCCTCTTCAAGAAGCTGAACTACGACCCGGTCAAGGACTTCACGCCGATCACGCGCTACGGCACCACGAGCTTCATGCTGATGGTGCGGCCGGACTTTCCGGCCCACGACCTGAAGGGGTTCCTCGCGCATGCGCGCGGGCAGCCCGGCAAGCTGTCCGCGGGCTACGGCTCCGCCGGATCGCAGGTCTCCGTCGCGATGCTGAAGGCGCTGGGCAAGCTCGACATCGTCGAGGTGCCGTACAAGGGCATCCCGCAGACGGTCACCGACACCATGGGCGGCTCGCTGCAGTTGACCTTCGTCGACCTCGCCAACGCGCTCGCGCAGCAGAAGGGCGGCAAGCTGCGTGGCCTCGGCGTCACTTCCGGCAAGAGGAGCTCGCTCGCGCCCGACCAGCCGGCCATCGCCGAGGAGCTGCCGGGCTACGAGGTGATCGCCTGATTCGCGCTCGTCGCGCCGGCGAAGCTGCCGCAGCCGATCGTGCAGCGGCTGCACGAGGCCAACATGAAGGCGCTCGTAAAGCCCGAGATCAAGGAGAGGTTCGCCACCATCGGCATGGATGTAGCGCCGATGGATCCGGCCGAGCTCGGCCGATTCATCCAGGCCGAAGTCGCCAACTGGGCGAAGCTTGTGAAGCTGGCGAACATCCAGCCGGAATGAAATGAGCGGACCCCTCGCCGGCGTTCGAGTCCTGGACCTCACCACGGTCGTGATGGGGCCGTATGCCACGCAGATCCTCGCCGACTTCGGCGCCGACGTGGTCAAGGTCGAACCACCAGGCGGGGATGTGATGCGCTATGCCTGGCCGTTCCGCAATGCCGGCATGGGCCACATCTTCCTGAACGCCAACCGCAACAAGCGCTCGATCGTCCTCGACCTCAAGCAGGATGCGGCGCGCGAAGCTTGTCTCGCCTTGGCGAAGAAGGCGGACGTGCTGGTCTACAACATCCGCCCGCAGGCGATGGCGCGGCTCAAGCTGGGCTACGAGGACGTGCGCAAGATCAACCCGAAGATCATTTACGTGGGCTGCTTCGGCTATAGCCAGCGCGGGCCTTACGCCGCCAAGGCAGCGTACGACGATCTGATCCAGGGGGCGGCTGGAATCCCGGCGCTGCTGAAAACCCAAGGCGCGGAGACGCCGCGCTACGCGCCGATCATCGTCGCCGACCGCTCCGTCGGCCAGCAGGTCGCGAGCGCGGTGAATGCTGCGCTCTACTACCGGGAAAAGAGCGGCAAGGGGCAGCGCGTCGACGTGCCGATGTTCGAGCATCTGCTGCAGATCGTGCTCGGCGAGCATCTGGGCGGCTATACGTTCGAGCCGCAGGTGGGCGAGGCCGGCTACGCGCGCATGCTGGCGCCCGACCGGCGCCCTTACCAGACGAAAGACGGCTACGTCTGCGCGCTCATCTACAACGACAAGCAGTGGAAGGCGTTCTTCCAGGTGATCGGACGGCCGGACATGATGTCGGCGCCGGAATACGCCACGCAGGAAGCGCGCAGCCGCAACTATGGCGGCGCCTATGCGTTCGTCGCCGAAGAGATGAAGAGGCGCACGACCGCTGAATGGCTCCAGGCGCTGGAGGCGGCGGATATCCCGGTGCAGAGGATGAACACGCTGGCCGACATCGTCGCCGACCCGCATCTCGACGCCACGGGCTTCTTCCGCACGGTGGAGCACCCGAGCGAAGGCCGCATCCGCTCCATGGCGGTGCCATCGGAGTGGTCCGAGTCGGCGCCGGAGTACCGGCGCCATGCGCCGAAGCTGGGGCAACACACGCGCGAGGTGCTGGCCGAGGCGGGCTACAGCAAGAAGCAAATCGGAAAGCTGGTCGCGAGCGGCGCCGCCATCGTTCCGCCGAGCGGAGACGTTTCCTAGCTATAATTTCGCGCGCGCCGATTTGAAGTCAGCTTGCGGGCGCCTAACAAATACCGCTAAAGAGACGTGAACGCTCCGCACGATCCCTCCTCGGTTGGCGCCGTAACGGCGCAAAAGATGGCTTTCGACGCGCCCCTCAAGCTGAAGGGCGGCGCCACGCTGCCGTCTTACGAAATCGCGTACGAGACCTACGGCGAGTTGAACGCGGCCAAGTCGAATGCCGTGCTCGTTTGCCACGCGTTGAATGCTTCGCACCATGTGGCCGGCCACTACGCGCAAGACCCGAAGAACATCGGATGGTGGGACAACCTCGTCGGGCCGGGCAAGGCGCTCGACACGAGCCGGTTCTTCGTCGTCGGCTCGAACTACATCGGCAGCTGCTTCGGCTCGACAGGCCCGGCGTCGGTCAATCCGGCTACCGGCAAGCCGTGGGGCGCGGATTTTCCAGTGGTCACCGTGGAGGACTGGGTGGAGGCGCAGGCGCGGCTCGCCGATCGCCTCGGCATCGAGCGCTTCGCCGCCGTAATCGGCGGCTCGCTCGGCGCCATGCAGGCGCTGCAATGGTCGCTTTCGTATTCGGACCGAGTGCGCCATTCCATCGTAATCGCCGCCGCGGCGCGGCTCACCCCGCAGAACATCGCCTTCAACGAGGTGGCGCGCCAGGCGATCATGACCGACCCGGATTTCCACGGCGGGCACTACTACGAGAAGGGTGTGGTGCCGACGCGCGGCCTTCGCATCGCGCGCATGATCGGCCACATCACCTACCTTTCCGGCGAGGCGATGGCGGAGAAGTTCGGCCGGCTGCTCCGCCGCGGCGCGCCCGGGTTCGACTTCGACATCGACTTCGAGATCGAGTCCTACCTGCGCTACCAGGGCGACAAGTTCTCGACCTATTTCGACGCCAACACCTATCTGCGGATCACCAAGGCGCTCGACTACTTCGATCCGGCCGCCGACTATGGCGGCAGCCTGTCGGCCGCGCTCGCACGGGCAAAGGCGGCTTTCCTCGTGGTGTCGTTCAAGTCCGATTGGCGCTTTACGCCTGCCCGCTCGCGCGAGATGGTGCGCGCGCTGCTCGACAACCGCAGCATCGTCTCCTACCTCGAGATCGATGCGCCGGGCGGCCACGACGCGTTCCTCCTCGAGGACCCGCGCTATCACAAGGCGCTGCGCGCCTATTTCGCCAACATCGAGCTATGAGGCCTGACCACAACGCCATTTCGCAATGGGTCGCTCCCGGCGCACGGGTGCTGGACCTCGGCTGCGGCGACGGCTCGCTGCTGCGGCATCTCTGGCAGCAGCGGCAGGCGCCGGGCTACGGCGTGGAGATCAACGACGCCGCGGTGCTCGAGTGCGTGACGAACGACGTCAACGTGCTGCAGGTCGACCTGGAAAGCGGCCTGTCGCTCTTCGCCGATCGCTCGTTCGACTGCGTGATCCTCTCCGAGACCCTGCAGACCATCCATCGCACCGAATTCCTGATGAAGGAAATGCTGCGCGTGGGATCCGAAGTCATCGTCAGCTTCCCGAACTTCGGCCACTGGAGCGCTCGGCTGCAGGTGGCGCTCGGCCGCATGCCGGTCTCCGAGACCCTGCCTTATCAGTGGTACGAGACGCCGAACGTCCACCACTGCACCATCGACGACTTCGAGGATCTCTGCCGCCGCCTGCGCGTCAAGATCCGCGAGCGCCTGGTGCTCCACGATGGCAGCGCCGTGACATTCATGCCAAACTTACTCGGTAGCCTGGCGGTCTATCGCTGCACGGCAGCGTGAGCCGCTAGTCCGGCCGGATCAGCCCATCCGGCGCGTCGCCTGCTTGATTTGGGACATGCAGACCACCTCGCCATCCTCCACCTCGCCCAAGGCTAGCGTCCAAACGCTGTTCGACTCGCTCGCGCTCGAGTACGTGCGCGAGCGGGAAAGCCAGTTCTCCTTCCGCTCTCAAAAGCGCATCGCGCTTGAGCTGCTCTCGGCGGTCAAGGGTAACCTGCTCGAAGTCGGCTGCGGTCCGGCCGTCATGACGCCCGATCTCGTTGCCATGGGATTGAATGTGCATGGCATCGATGTCGCCGGGGAGATGGTGCGTCGCGCTCGGGAGCGCATGAAGGGCCATCCGCTCGAGCAGCGGTGCCACTTCGAAGTCGGCGACGTCGAGCGCCTGCGGTACGCGAGCGACAGCTTCAATGCCGTGCTGTGCATGGGCGTGCTGGAATATCTGCCGCGCTATGGCCGCGCCCTCGCCGAGATCTCGCGCGTCCTGGCGCCCGGCGGGGTCGTCGTCATCATGCTGCCCAATCGCGCCAGCACGTATCACGTGGCGCGCTCTGGCTACGAAGCGCTTCGCACGCTCGACCGCCGCCTCCGCGGCCGCGACGCCGCGCTCGACGTGGCCCACAATCGCTGCGTGCCCTGGAAGTTGGACCGGGACCTGGCGGAAGCGGGCCTGCGCAAGGTGGAGAGCCGCGCCTGCAACTTCGTCTTCTTCCCGCTGCAGGAACTACTGCCGCGCGCGTCCGAGTCGCTTAATCGCGCGCTGATGCCGCTCGCTCGCTCCGCGGTCGCTCCCATCCTTGGCGCGCAGTACATCGTCAAGGCCGAGAAGACCGTTTGGCGCTGCGCGTCGTCCGGCTAGGCAGTCCGCGCAAAAAGGGCGAAGGCCTGCGTATAGGGGCGGCGCGGCGGCCACCGCGCGGCGTGCGCAAGGCCGATTACGCCCGGCGAAATTACTACGACGTGTGGCTCCCCGAACTGGCGCCGAGCCAGAAATGGGTCAGCTGGGCGCTCTCGCAACCGTGGACCGACGCGCGCTGGGACAAGTACGCGCGCAATTATCGGCGCGAAATGCGCGACCCTCGCGCGCAACGCCTGCTTGAATTCCTCGCGGCGCTATCGCAGCGCACGAATATTTCCGTCGGCTGCTATTGCGAGGACGAAAGTCATTGCCACCGCTCCCTGCTACGGGGGCTGCTACGCGAAAAAGGAGCACGAATATCATGAGTACGACGAAGCAACGCCGGGCCGCCCGGCGCAACATCAAGAAGGCGGCAAAGGCCGCCCGCGGCAAGCGCACCATCGCCCACCTGCCGAAGAAAACCCGCACGGCACTGGGCAAGCAAGCCGCCAAGGTCGCTCGCCGCAAGCGCAAGAAGAGCTAGGCGTCGTCCTTCCCCGCGGTGCCGATGGAAAGATCGGCCAGACCCGAGCGGATCATGTACCAGAATAGGAAAACGCCGGGCAGCGCGACGAGCGTGGTTAGGAGGTAGAAGTTGACGTAGCCGATCGCTTCGATCACCGAGCCGCCGGTGGTGGCGGTGAGGAAGCGACCGGCGATGCTCGCCAGCGCCGACAGCAGCGCGTACTGGGTGGCGGTAAAGCGCAAATTGCAAAGCGCCGAAAGGTAGGCGACGACGGTCACGCCGCCGATCCCGCTGGCGAGGTTCTCGAAGCCGATGGCCGCCGCCATCCCGGTGTTGGTGTGCCCGGCCGCCGCCAGGGCGGCAAAGCTCAGGTTGGAGATCGCCATCAGCACCAGGCTGACCAGCACCGAGCGTTTCATGCCCAGCCGCTCGTAAAGCGCGCCGCCGACGAAGATTCCCGCCAGGAGCGCGACGAAACCGACGCCGATGTCGTAGAAAGCGATCTCGTCGTTCGTGAAGCCGAGGTCGGCGAAGAGCAGGCGCAACGTCAGGTTCGCCAGCGTGTCCCCGATCTTATGGATGAGGACGAAAAGCAGCACGACGAGCGCGCCCTCGCGCCGGATGAATTCGGTGAGCGGGCTGAAATAGGCGACGAGCGCCTGCCAGGCGCCGTGCGGCCTCGCCGGCTCGCGATGGCGCTTCGGCTCGCCCATCAACACGCCGACCAGCATGGCCGGCAGCGCGAACGTAGCGCAGGCGATGTAGGCCGCGCCCCAGCCGACCCGGGCCGCCAGGACAAGCGCCAGCGCGCCCGCGACCGCCGAGCCGATGCGCCACCCGTATTGCGACATGCCGGAACCCACACCGAGCTGGCGCGGCTCGAGGAGCTCGATGCGATAGGCGTCGATGATGATGTCGAAGGTGGCCCCCGCTATGCCGACGACGATGGCTGCTATGGCGACGCTGACGAGCGCGTCCTTCGGGTCGGCGATGCCGAGAAACGCCACGGCTACCATCACGAGCACGCCGACCAGCCAGAGCCAGCTGCGCCGCTGTCCGAAGCGACCGATCAGCGGCAGCCGCACGTTGTCGACGACCGGCGCCCAGAGGAACTTGAAGTTGTACGCAAGGAAGGTGAGGGCGAAGGCCGTCACCGCGCTCTTGGTAATGCCGTGCTGCGCTAGCCGCGTAGTGAGCGTCGCGCCGATCATCGAAAAAGCGAAGCCCGACGAGATGCCCAGGAAAAGCGCCGCGAGCGGCGCCGGCTCGAGGTACTGGCCGATACCCTTAGAAGGGCCAGTCATAGTCGATGGTGAGCGGCGCGTGGTCGGAGAACCGCTTCCTTTTGTAGATGGACTCGCGCACGGCGGTGGCTGCTACGCCCGGCGTCGCCACCTGGTAGTCGATGCGCCACCCCACATTCTTCGTCCACGCCTGGCCGCGATTCGACCACCAGGTGTAATGGCCGGGGTTCGGGTTGAGCTTGCGGAACACGTCGACGAAGCCGACCTCGTCGAACACATGCGTGAGCCAGGCTCGCTCTTCGGGCGTGAAGCCCGGGTTCTTCTGATTGGAGCGCCAGTTCGTAAGGTCGATCTCCTGGTGGGCGATGTTCCAGTCGCCGCACAGGATGATTTCGGCTTTGCGTTCGCGCAGGCGCTTCAGGTGCGCAGCAAAGTGCTTGAGGAATCGCAGCTTGGATGCCTGCCGGTGCGGACCCGCCGAGCCGGAGGGCATGTAAAGCGATACCACCCACAGCTTGCCGAAGCGCGCCTCGACATAACGGCCCTCGGCGTCGAATTCACGCACCCTGAAGCCGCGCACGATCTCGTCGGGCGTCTTGCGGCTGTAGAGCGCGACGCCGCTATAGCCCTTCTTCTTCGCAAACGCATGGCACGACTCGAAAGCCTTGAGTCCATGCAGCTTCGCGTCGAGATCGGCCTCCTGGCACTTCATCTCCTGCAGGCACACGATGTCCGGGCGCTGCGTCTCGAGCCAGCGAAAAAGGCCCTTGCTCGCCGCCGAGCGGACCCCGTTAGCGTTGAGCGTGATTACCCGGATGGGAAAGTAGAAGCGCCGCCATGTGCGGCCGACCACTTGGCCGGCTCGTGCAGGAACTTCTCGACCTCATCGACTTGCGCCGACGGCAGGTAGCCGCCTTTCTTCACCACCGCGAGGACATCCCACCACGTCGCGAGGTAGTGCAGCTTCACGTTCAGGTCGGCGAGGATCTTCTTCGATTCGGGAAAGATGTCGTAGTAGAAGTTGACGAACACGTGATCGACGATGGCGCCCGCATTGCGCAGCGCCTGACAGAAGTTGATCTTCGAGCGGCCGTCGGTGGTCAGGTCCTCGACGAGGAGCGTGCGCGCCCCTTCGCGGATGTCACCCTCGATCTGTGCATTGCGGCCGAAGCCCTTCGGCTTCTTGCGCACATACTGCATCGGCAGGGCCATGCGGTCGGCGATCCATGCCGCATAAGGAATGCCGGCCGTCTCGCCGCCCGCGACGACGTCGAACTGCTCGAAGCCGGCGTCGCGCGCGAGAGTGGCGGCGGCGAAGTCAACCAGCTGGGTCCTGATGCGTGGATAGAAGATGAGCTTGCGGCAGTCGATATAGACCGGGCTTGCCCAGCCAGAGGTGAAGATGAACGGCTTGTCCTTGAAGAACAGCACCGCCTCGACCTCGAGCAGCATCCGGGCCGTGATCTCGGCGGCGAGCGCCTTGTCGGCAAAGTGCATGCGCGGCGCGGATTTTAGCAGCTAAAATTCCGGCGTCCGTCGCTCTTAGGGGAGTGCGATGTCACTTAGAACCATTTTCATTGCGCTCACACTGATGCTCGCGCCGGTGGTGGCGAGCGCGCAGGTCACTTACCGCTGTGCCGGTGCCGACGGCAAGAAATACTACGGCTCGACCATCCCGCCGCAGTGCTATGGCCGCCCGGTCGAGCAGATCAACAAGCAAGGCACCGTCGTGAGGCGCATCGATCCGGAAGGCGAGGCCAAGGAGCGCGCCGAGAAGGAAGCCAACTTAGCCAAGAAAAAGGAAGAGGACGCGGTCGTGCGTGAGGAATCGCGGCGTAACCGCGCGCTCCTCGCCACCTACACGAGCGAGCGAGACATCGAGGAGGCGCGGCGCCGGGCGCTCTCCGACAACGAAAAGGCGGTAAAGGACGTCGAGCAGAAGATCGACGCGCTCAAGAAGACGCGCGCGAAATACGACAAGGAGCTCGAGTTCTACCAGGACAAGAAGTCCGGCCAAGCCAAGCCGCCGCCGAAGCTCTCGCTGGACATCAAGAATGCCGAGATCGACCTCAAGGCGCAGGAAGACCTTCTCGCCGTGAAGAAGAAGGAAGTATCGGTCATCAATTCCAAGTACGACGAAGACAAGAAGCGCTTCGCCGAGCTGATGAAGAAAGGCGCGGTCCGCTAGCTCGAAAGCTTGCGGCGCAGGATCTCGTTCACCTGGGCGGGATTCGCCGTTCCCTTAGTGGCCTTCATCACCTGGCCGACCAGCGAGTTGAAGGCCTTCTCCTTGCCCGCGCGATAGTCCTCCACCTGCTTCGCGTTCGCACGCAGGACTTCATCGACGAGCCGCTCGACTTCGCCCGCGTCGCTGATCGGCTTCAGACCCTCGCGCTCCACCACCACCTGCGGCGCCTCGCCGCCCGCCCAGCTAAGCTCGAAAGCGCGCTTGGCCATCTTGCCCGTGAGTTGGCCGCCGGCAACCTGTTTCACGATCCAGCCGAGGTGCTCGGGTGATATCCGGCTCGCCTGAACGTCGCGCTCCTCGCGGTTGAGCGCGGCCGCGAGCTCGCCCATCTGCCAGTTCGCGCACAGCTTCGCATCGGCGCCCGAGGCCTTCACCATGGCTTCGAAATAGTCGGCTGAGGCGCGACTCGCGGTCAGGACGGCGGCGTCGTAGGCGGGCAGGGCGTAGTCACGCGTGAAACGCTCGCGCCTCGCCTCAGGCAGCTCAGGGAGCGAAGCCCGGATTTTTTCGATCGCGTCGTCGTTCACCACAAGCGGCAGCAGGTCGGGATCCGGAAAATAGCGATAGTCCTGCGCGTCCTCCTTGGAGCGCATGGAGCGCGTCTCGTCCCGGTCCGGATCGTAGAGGCGCGTCTCCTGCACGATGCGGCCGCCGTCTTCGAGGATCTCGATCTGCCGCCGGGCCTCGAATTCGATGGCGCGCTCCATGAAGCGGAACGAATTCAGATTCTTGATCTCGCAGCGCGTGCCGAGCGCTTCGCCCGGCCTGCGCACTGAGACATTGGCATCGCAGCGGAAGGAGCCTTCCTGCATGTTGCCGTCGCAAATGCCGATCCACACCACGAGCGCATGGAGCGCCCTCGCATAGGCGACCGCTTCCTTGGCGCCTCGAAGCTCGGGCTCCGACACGATTTCCAGGAGCGGCGTGCCGGCGCGATTGAGGTCGATGCCGCTCATGCCCTGGAAGTCTTCATGCAGCGACTTGCCGGCATCTTCTTCCAAGTGCGCGCGCGTCAAGCGAACGGTCTTGTGCTCGTCGATGCGGAGGGACCCACCTTGCACGATCGGCAGCTCGTACTGGCTGATCTGGTAGCCCTTCGGCAGATCCGGGTAGAAATAGTTCTTGCGCGCGAAGATGGAGCGGCGATTCACGGTCGCGCCGATGGCGAGGCCGAAGCGGACGGCGTGGTCGACCGCGGCACGGTTCAGCACCGGCAGCACGCCCGGTAATGCGATGTCGACGGCCGATGCGTGCGTATTCGGCGCCGCGCCAAACGCGGTCGATGCGCTCGAAAAAATCTTGCTCTTGGTCAGCAGCTGGGCGTGGGTTTCGATGCCGACGACGATTTCCCAGCTCACTTCGGGCTCTCCGGACGCAGCAGGCGGCAATAGCCGCGGCGGTCGACGACTATGGGCTCGAGGTAGGCCTGCGAGCCGCATTGCTCGGCGCAATTCTCGGCGGCGAGCCACAGGTAATCGCCGATTTCGCGCAGGATGACCGCGCACTTGCCGGTGGCGAATCGCAGTCCGCCCTGCAGGGCCTGCTGCTCTGCGGCGGTGATGGCGCAGGAATGACCGCTGGCGGGCAAGCGGGAGCGCCAGTCGATGGACTGCAGCCTGCCGGCTTCGACGACCAGGTTGACGCTCGAGGTGTAGCGGGCATCGCCGGCGTCGCAACGGATGTTGGCGGAATATTTGTCGAGCGAAGGGAAGTCCTCGCTGAACTCGAAGCGTTCGCGCTCCTGCCCGCCGGGCGCGTAGCGCGTGCCGCGGAACGTGGTGCCCTTCCAGGTGCCGCGCAGCTCTCCGGTGGTCGCGCGGCCGAAAAGAATCGGCGAGGTGCCTTCGCGCAGCGAGGTGACGCGGATCTGCGGACTCGCCTCGCCCTCGAGGAAGCGGCGCTGCAGCGTCGTGAGCACGATGTACTCGCCCGCGATCTGCCATTCGCCTTCCGGGATCCGACTCGCATGCAGCACCAGGAGCGCGGGGCGGCTGCCAAGCTGGCCGCCGAGCTCCAACGTTTCGGTCTGCCCAAACGCCAGCACAGGCACCAACAGCAGCAGGAAAGGCCTCACAGCGGCGTCTCCTTCGGCAGGCGCAAGTGCCAATCGGTCGCCTGCTGGTACCGGTGGGCGATGCCCAGGAGGCCCGCCTCCGAGAAGTAGCTGCCCATCAGCTGCAGTCCAACCGGGAGGCCCTTGCCGTCCAGCCCGCACGGGATCGAGAGGCAAGGCAAGCCGGCGAGCGAAGTCGGCACGGTGAAGATGTCGCCGAGGTACATCTGCACCGGATCGGCGGACGTCGCCCCGATGGCGAAGGCCGTCGTCGGTGCGACCGGGCCCATCAGCACGTCGCAGTGCTCGAACGCCTGGGCGAAATCGCGCGCGATGAGCCGCCGTACTTTCTGCGCCTGCAGGTAGTACGCGTCGTAGTAGCCGTGCGAAAGGACGTACGTGCCGACGAGAATGCGGCGCTTCACCTCCGCGCCGAAGCCTTCGCCGCGACTACGGCAGTACATATCGACGAGGTCGACGTAGTCCTTGGCGCGGTGGCCGTAGCGCACGCCATCGAAGCGGGAAAGGTTGGACGACGCCTCCGCCGGCGCGATCACGTAGTACACCGGCACGCCGAGCGCGGCGTTCGGCAGGTCGACCTCGACGCGCTTCGCTCCTTGAGATTCGTACCAGCGCACGGCCTCTTCGACACGCGCACGCACGTCGGCATCGACGCCATCGACGAAGTATTGCTTCGGCAGGCCGACCCGCAGACCTTTCAGCTCGCGGCCGAGCGATCGGGAATAGTTTTCTTTCGGCCGCTCAAGGCTGGTCGAGTCGCGCTCGT
>Ga0136846_1213548_pt1 | contig 26912 bp, 29 predicted proteins | sample HopSoiMetagenom2_FD_96841 | JGI IMG/M metagenome (GOLD analysis project Ga0136846, IMG submission 96841) | Grasslands soil microbial communities from Hopland, California, USA - 2 Assembly 2016 (version 4) | ecosystem: Environmental > Terrestrial > Soil > Grasslands | place: USA: Hopland... | reverse complement strand
TCGATCGGTACGCCGATGCGATTGCCTTCGGCCATTCCCTTTGCCGCTTCCTGATTCAGCCGCTGTTCCCCCGAGGCGTCATCGGAGTGCACGATGGCGCGAACGCCGGCGCGGTCGAGCAGCGCCATGTTCGCCCGAATCGCGTCCGCCGCCTCGAGCTTGAACGCACCCCAGTCTGCCCACACCGAAGCGGAGATGCCTTCGCGCGCGAGGATGTCGGCGATTTTATAAGCTTCCACACCATGGTGAAATGAGCGGACCTTGTAGCCGAACTCGTGCGCGATGTCGATCATCTGCGCCATCTCGTCGGCGCGATAGCAGTGGTTGTGGACGAGAATATTGCCGCGCAGCACCTCAGCAAGCGTCTCGAGTCCCAGATCGCGCTGCGGCGGATCGCCCTGATGCGTCTCGTTCCACTTGTCCCACTGCCGGCGGTAGCGCTCCGCCTGGATCCATGCCGCGCGATAGCCCGCGACGTTGCCCATTCGCGTCGCTGGTCCGCGATTGGCGTACACACGCTTCGGATTCTCGCCGCAAGCCATCTTGAGACCGTACTTGGCGCCGGGAAATTTCATTCCCTGCACGGTGCGCGCGGGAACGACCTTGAGAACGACGCTGCGCCCGCCAATGAGGTTCGCGGAGCCCGGCAGCACCTGCAGCGTTGTGACTCCGCCAGCGAGCGAACGGGGGAATTGCGGATCCTGCGGCCACACCGAATGCTCGACCCACACGTGGGCCGTCACCGGATTGGTCGCTTCGTTCACGTCATCGGTCTGCGCTCCCGGATCAGCGGGTGCGGCACCGGCGCCGATGTGGGAGTGCGTGTCGATGATTCCCGGTGTCACGTACTTGCCGGTGCCATCGATCACAACGGCGTCCGCCGGCGCAGTGACGTTCGCACCCACCTCCGTGATCTTTCCGCCGGAGAGCAGTACGGCGCCGTTCCGGATCGTCGGCCCCGCGGCCGTGAGGATGGTGACGTTGCGGATGACCGTGGGCCGCGACGCAAAAGGCCGATACGTGCTCGGAAATGGATTCGCGTTAGGCGCGGAGACCGCACCAGAGCCAGCACCGGGAGCGGCGGCCGGGCGCGCGGCGCTGTCGCGCCCCGTCGGCGACGCGGCACTGGCGGGTGGAGAGCTCTGTGCCGGTGTGGGCGAGCTTTGCGTCGTTCGGCTTGCCGACGAGCAGCCGGCGATGAGCGCGCACGACACGACGAACGTCAACGGGAGTCGCATGTGACCGAATTTCTTTGGGGTCGGGTCCATAGTGCCGTCATTCGGCGGTGAAGGTAGACGCATTCCGCGTCTCCGCCAGAGCCGAGCCGGTGCTACTTCGGGAAGAGACGCACATCGTCGCCGCAGAGACCATCAACACCGAGACTGACGAGGTGCTCGGCGGCCGTGGTTGCATTGACGGTCCATGCAATAACACGCCCGCCGTGCGCGTGCACCCGTTCGACCAGCGGCGCGTCGATGAGCGACCACTCCGGCCACACGTCGAGCGCTTTGTTGTCGCGCATCGCTGCCTGGACGTCGATGGGATACGCGTCGAAGAGAATCCCACGTCGAACTCCCGGCGCCAATCGGCTGGCGCGGGCGACCGCGTCATGATCGAAGCTGTGCACGGCGCAGCGCGTTCCGGACGCTGCGATGACGTCGAGCGTCGCGCGTTCCGAGTTGCTGCCCTTCAGCTCGACGTACACCGTCGCACGCTCGCCAACAGCGTCCAGGACCTGTCGAAGGCTCGGAATGGCGATGCCGGGCGCCAGCTCGACGCGAGCAACCTCTCCCCAAGTCATAGTTGCCAGTGCGCGAGAGCTGGAGCCTCGCAGCTCGGGATCGTGGTGGACAACCGCCACGCCGTCCGCCGTGACATGGACGTCGAGCTCGATGGCGTCGGCCCCCAGCTCTATCGCGCGCTGAAACGCGGGCAGCGTATTCTCAGGATACTCTCGCGGTGCCCCGCGATGGCCAATCCACTCTACGGGGTGTCTGGGGGAGCCAGGCGCAGCGGATCGAGGAGCCATTGGCTTCTATATTCACCGTCGCGCCCGTCAGACGGTAGCTGGACAGGGCAAAATGGCCTTAACGACGGTACGCTCGTGACGTCTACCAGCCGAACCGGATGACTGACGCGTCACGAGGCGGTGATGGCCAAACGGATCTCGATCTCATCGCGCGGTGGCAGCGAGGCGATGAGCGCGCTGCCTCGGAGCTCGTGGGCCGGCACGCGCAAGCGTTGGCGCGATTCGCAGCGAGCTTCGGGGGGCACGACGAGGTCGACGATCTGGTGCAGGAGACGTTCATCCGCGCCTTTCAGTCGCTCGATGGATTCCGGGCCGAAAGCTCGTTTCGCACCTGGTTGTTCACGATCGAGCGACGATTGCTGCTCGATCGGCGGCGCGCGGAGAAACGCCGTCCAAGTCGAGTGGAGGTTCAGGAGGGAGACGCAACGACGGAGTACGACGCGCTCGATACCATGGTCGCCGGCGAGGCCGCGCACCGGGTACGCGACGCGATGAAGAAACTCTCTCCGACGCAGCGCGAAGTGTTCGCCCTGCGAGTTGCAGAGGGCCTCTCCTACAAGGAGATTGCCGAACTGGTGGGTACGACGGAAGGCGCGGCGCGGGTGCATTATCACAACGCGATGCGCGCCGTGAAGGAGCATATCGATGACTGATTGTCCAAATGCGGAGATGCGCGATCGGTTGCCCGATCTGCTGCACGAGCGACTTGAGATGAGCGTTCGCGCGGCGGTGATGGCTCACGTCGACGGATGCGACGATTGCCGCGCCGAGATGACGCTGCTCCGCGAGGCCCGCAGCGTGTTGTCGCCGGAGATGCGCGCGGTGGATGTCGTGGCGATCTCGCGCGTCGTGATCGAGAGGTCACGACGGCCAGCGATGGCGACGCGGCGGCGATCGCCATGGATGGATTGGCGTATCGCGGCATCCGTTGCGCTGCTCCTCGTGAGCGCCGGCTCGGTCAAATTGCTCGTGCGCTCGCATGAAGCACCATCGCCGGTCGTTGCTGTCGCGGACAGTCCCTCGGTGTCGCCTAACGCTGCGCTGCCTGAGCCCGTCGCCGCGGTGCCAGCTGCGCGATCCGAACCCGAGACAGCGGCGAGCGCCGAGCTGTCCGCCGCTGCCGCCGTGAGTGATCTGAGCGAGAGCGAGCTGCGCGCGCTGCTGAGCGACCTCGATCAGATCGACGCAGTGCCCTCGACGGAGCCAGAGCAGGTGAACGTGCGCGTCTCATTGCCCGGGAACGGGAGCTCGGAATGAGAGCAGGCTCCGCCTCGCTGCCGGTTGGCGCCGTCCTGTTGATGGTCCTCGGGCTCGATGCGGGCGCGCAACTCCGTCCGCGGCGGGAGAGCACGCTTCCGCCCGCGGGCGCAGCCCGCCAGCTGCCCGGCGAGCGCGGCGCGACCGCAAATCGCGCGCAACTCGAGCGTCGCTTTCGCGAGAGACTCTACCAGGTAACGCGCCGGCGCGTTGGTCTCACGGACGCGCAGATGAATCGGCTCATGCCGATCAATCAGCGCTTCGAGACGCAGCGCCGCGCCATTCAGCGCCAGGAGCGCGAGACGCGTCTCTCGCTGCGCGACGCGATGCGAGATTCGACGCACGCTGATCAGACACGCATCACGAGCTATCTGGACAAGCTCGTCGAGCTGCAGCGGCAGCGTGTCGAGCTCGTTGCCCAGGAGCAGCGCGATCTGGCGGCATTCATGACACCACTGCAACGCGCGCGGTACACGGCGCTTCAGGAGCAGGTCCGCCGCCGCATCGAGCAGATGGCACGGCAGAACCGCACTCCCGTAGATACCAGCTTGGGCGCGCCGCCAGCGCACTGAGTACGCTGGCGCGCGGATCGCCGCCGCGTTGAGGAAGTCATGGCGGAGCAGTACATTGCCGTGCACCGCCCGGGTGGTGGAATTGGTAGACGCAGGGGACTCAAAATCCCCCGACCTTCGGGTCTTGCGAGTTCGAGTCTCGCCCCGGGCATTCTTCAGCCGTTGGCCACTCGCGCCTCCACCGGTGCTCCCGTTGGATATCGCGAGTAGACGTTCGTTGGACTGTCGGCGACGTGGCTGATTGCTCGCAACGCACGATCCCAGGTTCAACGCCGCATGCCGATCGAACATCTCGTCGACCAGGAGCGTCGACTCGTCGAAGTCATTTTCCTCGGCGCGGTCTCGCGGCAGGAGATCGAGGCGTTCCGACACGAGGTCGAATCACTCGCTCCCCACGCACTCGCGTACGACGCCCTCGTCGATTTGCGCCACGGAAGTCTCGATCTCACGACAGCTGAGATTCGCGACGTAGCCAATGGCGCCGAAATGAAGGGCTGGCCCAGGTCACGCTGCGCCCTCGTGGCGCCGTACGGAACCTCCTACACGGATCTCAAGCTCTTCGAGCTCTGGTCATCGCGCGGGCCGCGTCAGTACCGCGTCTTCCGCTCGTTAGGCGAGGCGTGCGGGTGGCTCGGATTGGACAGGGCGGGGCTCTGCCTCGAGGAGACGGTACACGGGTGAGTCGCGCGGCGGGTCCATCTCCTTGCCGCTCTTGACGATGCTCCCTAGCTTTCTCGGCCCGCGTCCGGCTGCCGGCACGACCCGCATTCTCCGTTCGACCATCGCATGCCCAACTACAAGTTCGCGAAAGTGCCCAGCGCGGGAGAGCGCATCGGGTATGACGGAGGCGTCCTCCGCGTACCCGACAATCCGATCATCCCGTATGTCGAAGGCGATGGCACCGGCGCCGACATCTGGCGCGCCTCCGTACGTGTTTTCGACGCGGCGGTAGAGAAGGCGCACGGCGGGCAGCGCCGTGTGCACTGGATGGAAGTGTTCGCCGGCGAAAAGGCGTACAAGAATGTCGGCGACTGGCTGCCGCAGGAGACAGTCGACGCGATGCAGGACTTTCGCGTCTCGATCAAGGGACCGCTCACGACTCCCGTCGGCGGCGGCATCCGATCGCTGAACGTCACCCTGCGCCAGGTGCTGGATCTCTATGCGTGCATCAGGCCGGTGCGCTACTTCGAGGGCGTCGGCAGTCCGATGCGCGAGCCGCAGAAGCTCAACATCGTCGTCTTCCGCGAGAACACGGAAGACGTGTACGCGGGCATCGAGTGGAAGGCGGGCAGCGACGAGGCGAAGAAGGTGCGCGATTTCCTCGTCTCCAATTTTGGCGTCGAGATTCGCGAAGGGTCGGCACTGGGCGTGAAGCCGATGTCGGAGTTCGGCTCGAAGCGGCTCGTGGAGATGGCGATTCGCTACGCCCTGAAACACTGTCTCCCCTCCGTGACGCTGATGCACAAGGGGAACATCATGAAGTTCACCGAGGGCGCCTTCCGCGACTGGGGCTACGAGGTCGCGCGGACGCGCTTCGGCGAGAGTACCGTGAGCGAGACCGATCTCACGAAAGGTGGATCGAACGCGCGCGCCGACGCCGTCGTCGTGAAGGATCGGATCGCCGACTCGATGTTCCAGCAGCTGCTGCTGCGTCCTGATGAGTATTCTGTCATCGCGACGCCCAACCTCAATGGCGATTACGTCTCCGACGCCGCGGCGGCGCAAGTCGGCGGACTCGGTATGGCACCCGGCGGCAATGTCGGCGACGGCCTGGCGGTCTTCGAGGCGACGCACGGCACCGCGCCCAAGTACGCCAATCTCGACAAGATCAACCCGGGCAGCGTGATCCTCTCGGGCGTGATGATGTTCGAGTACATGGGATGGAACGAGGTCTCGGCGCTGATCGTGCGGGGCATCGAGAACGCGATTCGGTCGCGGCGGGTTACCTACGATCTCGCGCGGCAGATGCCCGGCTCGACCGAGGTTTCGACGTCGGAATTCGGCAACCAGGTCATCAAAGGGATGGGATCGTGAGTCGTCGCCCGCCCGCGCCTCTCCTTCTCCAGCCCACGACATGAGCCTTGCTCTCTCCGTGCGCGCCGCGGACTTCGCGTCGCTCGACACGCCATTGCTCGTCCTCGCTCTCCCGGCGAACGCCACTGTTGATGAAACGCTAAATGCGCTCGATCGGCGGGCGGGCGGCATCCTGCGCCGCACTCTCGAGCGACGGGAGTTCCGCGGCGGTCGCGACGAGATGCTCCACCTCTCGAGCAGCGTGGGCGGCGTCGAGCGCGTGCTTCTCGTCGGCATGGGCAAGTCGGAGGATCGCGTCGCTTCGCTCCGTCGGGCTGCGGCGCTGGGAGCGCGCCAGGCGGGCAAGCTCGGCGTGAAGCAGCTCTCCTTCTTCGTCTCGGGCCTCACGGAACAGGAGGCTGAGGCAACAGCGGTCGGACTGATCGCTGGCGCCTGGGACTTCCGAGAGCTCAAAACTCCGCCGCCTGCCGAGGACCGCCGCGACGTACTCGAGGAGGCCGTGGTGCTCGCGGGTACGCCGGGCGCGCAGCGGGGCGTCGCGAGCGGCATCGCCATCGGCGAAGGCCATTCCCTGGCGCGTCGCCTCGGCATGCTCCCCGGCAACATCTGCACGCCGGAGTACCTGGCTGACACCGCGCGTGAAATCGCGCAGCGGCATGGGATGACGGTGACGGTGCTGGGTCGCGCGGAGATGGAGCGAGAGCGAATGGGATCGTTCCTCTGCGTCGCGCAGGGAACGCCTCAGGATCCCAAGCTGATCATCCTCGAGCACCGCCGCGGACCGCGCGATGCGAAGCCGGTTGGCTTGGTCGGGAAGGGACTCTGCTTCGATTCGGGGGGTATCTCCATCAAGCCGGCGCAAGGGATGGAGTGGATGAAGTTCGACATGTGCGGCGCGGCGGGCGTGCTCGGCGCGATGGAGACGATCGGCAGGTTGCAAATGCCTGTTAATGTGGTCGGCCTCATCGGCTCGACTACGAACATGCCGAGCGGTACCGCGGTGAAGCCCGGGGACGTCGTTCAGGCCAGCAACGGCAAATACATCGAGATCATCAACACCGACGCGGAGGGGCGGCTCGTTCTCGCGGACGTCCTCGCCTATGCGGCGCGCTACAATCCGTCGGCCGTCATCGACGCGGCGACTCTCACCGGAGCGTGCGTGATTGCGCTGGGCCATACCGCCACCGGTGTGATGGGCAGCGACGATGCGCTCGTGCAGGAAGTCCTCGACGCCGCCAAGAGGGCGGGAGAGCCCGGGTGGCCACTGCCGCTCTGGGACGATTACAAAGAGCTCATCAAGTCCGACGTCGCCGACATCAAGAATTCAGGAGGGCGGCCGGCGGGTACGATTACGGCCGCGCTCTTCCTCAAGGAGTTCGCGGAGAGTTATCCGTGGGTGCACCTCGACATCGCGGGCACCGCCTATACCGAGTCGGACCTGGGCACGATTCCGCGAGGTCCCACGGGCGTTCCAGTGGGAACGTTCGTCGAGTTCGTGCGAGGACGGACGCGCTGATCGCGAAGGCCCGTCGTCTCGTCGCCATGCTCGGCCTCGGCCTGCTGGTCGGGGCCGTTTTGCAGCGGACAGCCGGCGCGCAGGCAGATACGTCTCGTGCCCGGCGCGATTCCTCGCGCGTGAGACGCGACTCGATTCCGCGCCGTGACTCGGCGGCGATCGTCGTGCCGGCGCGGCCGACGGCCGATTCGACGCTGCGCGATACGCTCGCGAAACGGGATTCGCTCCATCCCAAGATACCGCCGCGAGACTCGATCAAGGCGCCGTTTGCGCGTGCGCCGATGCCCGTACCCATCGAGATCGGACAGAGCCTCGTGTTCGACCGCGCGCAGCTCGGCGCGAGCGGCGCAGTAACGCTCCAGGATCTGCTCGATCGGATCCCGGAGGTGACAGGCCTCCGGTCCGGGTGGATCGCGTCGCCGATGGTGTCGTCATTCATGGGCGACGTGAGGCGAGTACGTGTCTTCTTCGACGGCGTCGAGTACGACGAGTTGGATCCGCGCACGGGCGGCATTCTCGATCTGACGCAGGTGCAGCTCTGGGTGCTGGAGGAATTGCGGATCGAACGCGGCGCCACCGAGGTCCGCGTTTACGGCCGCACTTGGCGCGTCGATCGCACCACGCCGTACACGCGCACGGACATCAGCACCGGCGATCAGCAGACGAACATGTATCGCGGCTTCTTTGGCCGGCGTTGGAAGCACGGTGAGGGGGTGCAGGCCGGGGCGCAGCAGTACGGAACGACGCCGCCTCTTCGCGGAAGTCCGAGCAGCGACGCGACGACTTTGATGGGACGCCTCGGGTGGTCAGCCAAGGGGTGGAGCTTCGATGGCTTCGTCCTTCGCAACAGCCGAAACCGCGGCACCATATTTCCGCAGTCGCTTCGTGGCGTGACCTTTCAGGATACGCTGCCGGCGCTTCAGTCGACCCGTACGGACGCCTACCTCCGCGCCGGCTACGGCGACCCCGAGCGCGGCCCCTGGTTTCAGGCAATCGCCGGCTCGATAGGCTACGACATCCAGCACTCGAACTCATCGCCGTTCGGCTCGAGCACGGCTGATACGACCAAGCACGACACGACGCTCTTTCGCGCGCAATACGTCCTGACCGGCGGCCTCACGCTCGGTGGTCTTCGCCTCGACGCCGCCGAGCGCCTGCGACTCGGCGACGGGGGGCGGCTGTGGACTCCGTCGGGGCGCGCCGAATTCGTGAGCGGTCCGCTCGCCGTGTCCGCATTCGCCGAAGGCACTGGGCCGGACTCGATCGCTCGTGTCGAAGCGACGGCGCGCCTAACGCCGTTGTCCTTCCTGAGCGTGCTCGGCACGGCCGGCCGGAGCACCGATCAGCACGCGCCGGATCCGACGAGTACCGCCAATTTTCTCCGCGGCGAGGCGGCGATTCGCTTCTTCGGGCTCTGGTTCGGGGGCGGCTTCGTTCGTCGCGACAGCGTGCTGCTTCTTCCCCCGCTCGTCTTCGGCCCGTACGCGCCGGTCGAGGAGCCATCGGCCACCGGTATCACCGCACGGATCGAGGGAAGGATCTATAAGGCCATTCGCGCCAACATCACGGGCATCCGGTGGAACGATTCGTCGGGATTCTATCGACCACGTTATCAGACGCGGAGCGAGATCTACCTCGCCACGAATTGGTTGAGTCGGTTCCCGAGCGGCAACTTCGGCGTGCTGGCGTCGCTCGCGCACGACTATCGCTCGAAGACGCTCTACCCGCTCTCACAGACGGCAGGGGCGTTCGCGGTGACATCCGTGCCGGATTCACGAGTCTACAACTTCCATCTCGAGATCCGCATCGTCAGCGCCGTGTTGTCGTACCAGTTCCGAAATATTCGAGGCGACCCGTACCAGCTCGTGCCCGGTTATCTGATGCCGAGATTGAACCAGTTCTACGGCGTTCGCTGGGAGTTTTGGAATTGACAATGTCGTTGTCAGCACATAGGATGGCCGCTTGCCCATGATACGGAGCATGACCGGGTTCGGATCCGCCGAAGGTCAGGTCGGCGGGGCGCAGGTCGCCGTCGAAGTGCGGTCCGTGAATCACCGGTTCTTCAACCCGTCCATCAAGCTCCCGTCAGAATTCGCGCGCTTCGAGGGTGATGTTCGCGAAGCGTTGCGGCGCGCGGTGAGTCGCGGACATGTCACGCTCTTCGCGCGAATCTCCCGCGAGCAGGCGTCGGGCAGGATTGACGAGGCGCGATTTGCCGCCTACGTGCAGCAGCTGCGCGATCTGCAGCAGCGCTACGGGTTGGAGCCGACGCTCGACGTCGGAACGATTCTGAGGATGCCGGAGGTGCTCGGCTCGCAGGACGACAGCAGCGAAGTGTCCGCCGATGCAGCGGAGCTCGTCGAGATCGTGTCACGCGCGGTCGCGGCCATGGATGCGATGCGTACGGCGGAGGGAGCACGGTTGTGCACGTACATCGAGGAGCGACTGCAGTTGATCGCGGATGCGGTGGAGCGGATCGCAGGCCGGGCTCCGCAGCGACTCGTCGAGCAACGAGACCGGCTCCGCCAAGCCGTTCAGGAGCTCGCCGGAGGTGTCGCTCTCGATGAGCAGCGCGTCGCCCAGGAGATCGCGATATTGGCCGATCGGCTGGACGTAAGCGAGGAAATCGCCCGGTTCCGGTCGCACCTCGAAGCGTTTCGCGCCACCCTCCGGAATGCCCCGGCCGATGGGGTGGGGAAACGCCTTGGCTTTCTCCTGCAGGAGCTGCTTCGCGAGGCGAACACGACGGGAAGCAAAGGGAACGACGCCGCCATCCTGCAGGACGTGCTTGCCATCAAGGAGGAGCTGGAGCGGATTCGCGAGCAGGTGGAGAACCTGGAGTGAACCCGTTTCCGATCATCCTCTCGGCGCCTTCGGGGGGCGGCAAGACGACGATCGCGCGGGAGCTCCTGCGGCGCCGGACGGACCTCGGCTACTCCGTTTCGTGTACGACGCGGAACCCAAGGGTCGGCGAAGTGGAGGGAAGGGATTATTATTTCCTGTCGGTCGCCGAGTTCGAGCGGCGGCGGGACGCCGGCGACTTTGCCGAATCGGCCGAAGTGCATGGCAACATGTACGGTACGCTGCGGTCGGAGGTCGAGCGGGTATTGGGCTCCGGGAAGCACGTGGTGATGGACATCGACGTGCAGGGCGCGCTGCAGTTCACGCGGGTCTTCCCGCAGTCGGTCACGATCTTCGTCCTGCCGCCGTCCGCGGAAGTGTTGCTCGACCGGTTGCGGCAGCGTCGAACGGAGTCGAAGGAGCAGCTGGCGAAGCGGCTGCAATCGGCGCTGCAGGAGCTGCAGGCAGTCGAGCTCTACGAGTACGTTGTCACGAACGACGATCTCACGAAGGCGGTGCATCGCGTCTCGGCGATCGTCGACGCGGAAGTAGTGAGTCGGGAGCGCGTCGATGGGCTGCGGCACCAGGTGTCGCTGCTCGTGCGGCGGCTGGAAGAGGAAATCCGGAATTGAGTGTTCTTCAACAAGCGAGATATCGAGCAATGCGTGTTTTCACTCCAAGTGACCTCGTGGGCAAAGACAAGGCGGCGAACAAGTACCTCGGCGTGCTGATCGCGGCAAAGCATGCGCGCGTGCTCAACGAGTTTCCGCGCGACCGTTCGTCTACCCGCGAGAAGAAGCTGACGACGCGTTCGATGGAGGAGCTGTCGACGGGCAGCATCGTCTATCGCGTCGTGCCGCGTCGCCGCGCCGAGTAGGCGCGCGCGCCGGCCCCCGCATGCGGCCGTTCGACCGACGTCGCGTCCTGCTTGGCGTCACCGGCGGCATCGCGAGCTACAAGTCGGCATGGCTGGCGCGCTTGTTCGGCAAGGCCGGCGCGGAGGTTGACGTCGTCCTCACCGCCGCCGCGGCGGAGTTCATCGGCCGGGTAACGTTCGAGGCGCTCACGGGGCGCGCGGTGCACACGGGATTGTTCGACCCTGGCCGCGCGCTCGACCACATCAAGCTTGCGCGAGAAGCGCATGCGGTCGTGATCGCACCTGCAACCGCCGACTTCATGGCGCGGGCCGCGACGGGCCAGGCGGGCGATCTTCTGGGCGCCGTCCTGCTCGCCACGAAGGCGCCCGTGCTCATCGTGCCGGCGATGAACGACGCCATGTGGGCGCACCGGCAGACTGTGGAGAATGTCAGGCATCTGAGCGAGGCACTCGGCTACCGCGTGCTTCCGCCGGATGAGGGCGCGCTCGCTGCGGGCGAAGGCAGCGGGCCCGGACGAATGCCCGAGCCCGAGACGATCTTCGCGCACACCGGCCGACTCCTCGAACCTGATTCGCCGCTCCGCGGCAAGCGCGTCGTCGTGACGGCCGGCCCAACCCGCGAAGCCATCGACCCCGTTCGCTACATCAGCAACCGGAGCAGCGGAAAGATGGGAGTTGCCATTGCGGCGGCGGCATGGCGGCGCGGCGCCGACGTGGTGCTCGTTGCCGGTCCGCTGAGCGTGCCGACGCCCACCGGTGTGGAGTTGAGAGAAGTTGAAACAACCGAGGAGATGGCGGATGCCGTCGCTGCTGAGCTGCCGGCGGCCGCGGCGCTGATCATGGCAGCCGCTCCGGCGGACTTTCGCGCGGCGACGGCCGCTACCTCGAAGATCAAGAAGAAGTCAGCACCCTCCTCGATCGATCTCGCTCCGACGCGGGACATTCTCGCGAGCACGCGGGGCGCGCGGGCGAAGAATGCGGTCATTATCGGCTTCGCCCTCGAGACCGACGACGCCATTCGCGGCGGCCGCGAGAAGCTCGAGGCGAAGTCGCTCGACATGGTCGTGGTGAACGATGCGCGTGAGGCGGGCGCCGGCTTCGGCGTCGATACGAACCGCGTGACCCTGCTCGGCCCGAACGGACAGGAGGAGGCGCTACCGCTGCTGCCGAAGGACGCGGTGGCAGACGAGATCCTCGACCGCGTGGAGACGCTGCTGCATGAGCGATCCTAGAGAGCAACTGCGACGATACCTCGAGCAACGGCGCGAGCTTGGCGAGCGCGAGCTCGTACTCGACCAGCTGAGCGTGGAGGAAGCGCTGCGCATCGTCGGCGGCGCGCCACCAGCGACGCGGGCGGAGCGCGCACCGCAGGGCGCAGCAGAGGGGCCGCCCGCACCAAAGGCGGCCGAGGAGCCGCCGCCTAACGACTGGCGCGAGACCCTCCGCGCCGCGGGCGCGGCACCGGCCCAGAGCGCCGCGAAGCCCGTCCGCGCGAGCGAAGGGATTCCGGCGTCGACGCCGGAGGTCGACGGACAGCTCGCGCCAGCGGGCATCGTTGTTGGTACGACCTCGCGCGATCTCTTCGGTGCCCGTGGTCCGAGCCTCGAGTCGCTCGAGTCGGTAGCGAAAGCGATCGCGACGTGCACGCGATGTCCGCTGTACGCGACAGCGAAGAATCCCGTTCCCGGCGAGGGGAATCCCGACGCCGATTTCATGCTCGTCGGCGAAGCGCCGGGCGCGACCGAAGACGAAACGGGCCGCCCGTTCGTTGGGCAAGCTGGTCAGTTGCTCGAAAAGATTCTCGCCGCGATCAAGTTCACGCGCGAAGACGTGTTCATCGTCAACGTGCTGAAACATCGGCCGCCAGGAAACCGAAATCCGCGCCCGGAAGAGGTTTCCGCGTGCAGCCCTTACCTGGTACGTCAGATCGAATTGATTCGGCCGAAGGTGCTCGTCGCGCTCGGAACATTTGCGGCACAGACCCTACTGGACACAAAGCTCTCCATCGGCAAATTGCGCGGGCAGATTCATCGTTATTATGGGGTTCCCCTGATCGTGACGTATCACCCCGCCGCGCTGCTCCGGAACCCCGCCTGGAAGCGCCCCACCTGGGAAGATGTCCAGCTCGCCCGTCGAATACTCGATCGCGCCGTCAGCGGCGCGTGACCCTTATCGCGATCGTCGTCCCCCCTATTCCGAGGACGCCGAGCAAGCCGTGCTCTCGGCGATGCTCATGGATCAGGACGCGGTGCTCCGTGCGACGGAGACCGTGGACGACACGATGTTTTACGCGGAGCGGCATCGCCGGATCTTTCGGGCGATGATCGCGATCGCGGAGCGCGGCGGCGTTGTCGATCCGCTGACGCTCTCCGAGGAGCTCTCGCGGCGCAGCGAGCTCGAAGCGTCCGGCGGCAAGGACTACGTCGGCTTTCTCGTCGACGTCGTGCCGACAGCCGCCAACATCGATTACCACGCGCAAATCGTAAAAGAAAAAGCGCTGCGGCGGCGCTTGATCGAAGTTTCGACAGTCATCGTCCAAGAGGCGTACGAGAGTCAGCTCACGAGCTTCGAGCTGCTCGACGAAGCCGAAGCGAGGATTTTTCAGGTCGCTCAGGCGCGGGCGCGGGAAGGGTTCACGCGCATCAAGGAGCTGCTCTGGCCGACGATGGAGCGGATCGAGGCGCTCCAGCACGGCGGCAAGACTGTCACCGGCGTCGCGAGTGGCTTCAACGACCTCGACGACATGACCTCCGGCTTCCAGCCCGCGGATCTCGTCATCGTCGCGGCGCGGCCATCGATGGGCAAGACCGCGTTCTGCCTCAACGTCGCGCAGCACGCGGCGATCGTCGATCAGGTGCCTGTCGCGTTTTTCTCGCTTGAGATGAGCAAGGAGTCGCTCGTTCAGCGTATGCTCACGGCGGAGGCGCGCATCGATGCGCAGCGGCTCCGCAAGGGAATGCTCCGCGATGACGACTTTCCGCGCTTGGCCCGCGCCGCGGGAATATTAAGTTCGGCGCCCGTGTGGATCGACGACACACCGGGCATCACGCTGCTCGAGATGCGCTCCAAGGCCCGCCGGCTCAAAGCCGAATCGGGCGTGAAGATGGTGATCGTCGACTACCTGCAGCTGATGCAGGGGCCGACGAACTCCGAGAGCAGACAGCAGGAAGTCAGCCAGATCTCGCGTGGACTCAAGGCATTAGCAAAGGAGTTGAGCGTTCCAGTAATCGCGCTGTCGCAGCTCTCGCGCGCCCCCGAGCAGCGCACGGGTGAGCACAAGCGGCCGCAGCTCTCCGATCTCCGTGAGTCGGGCGCCATCGAGCAGGACGCCGACCTGATCATGTTCCTCTATCGCCAGGAGATGTACGACGGACCCGTGGACAAGGATGGGAACTCGCTGGAAGGGAAAGCCGAAGTGATCATCGGCAAGCAGCGCAACGGCCCCACGGGCGTCGTCAATCTACATTTCCATAAGCAGTACACGAGATTCGAGAATTACTCCAAGCGCGCGACGGAGTGATCGCACCGACGAAGGATCATTTGCATCCAGAACTTGAAACGACCTGAATCCGAATTACGCGAATAACGGCACGAATTTCTCCGACGTGGCGGTAGGGCTCCGCTGGCCTCCGTCAGCTTTAGTGCTTTTGGTGACCTGGCGCGGGACGCTTCGGCGTGAAGAAGCCCATCGGTGTGCAGTAACCAAAGAGAAAAGCATTACGGAGGCCATCGGAGCCCTCTCGCCGCATGGAGAAATTCGAGCATTTATTCGCGTAATTCGGATTCAGGTTTTCGGCCCCGGTAAGTAATGGCGAAATCGAAGACCGTTTACCGCTGCACCGAATGCGGCGCTGACTACGCGAAGTGGCAGGGCCGCTGCGACACGTGCGGCGAGTGGAATACCCTCGTCGAGGAGACCGTCGCGCCGAAGCTGGCCGTCGGCGCCGGCGGATCGGCGCGCCGCATTGGAGGCGCGCGCTCGTTAGGCGAAGGGGGAAGCATCGCCGTCACGCCGCGACTGCGCGACGTTAGCGGCTCGGAAGCCAAACGGTGGCCGACCGGCATCGACGAGTTCGACTTCGTCGTCGGTGGCGGCATCGTCCCCGGCTCCATGATCCTCATTGGCGGCGAACCGGGCATAGGCAAGTCGACGCTCTTGCTGCAAGTCGCGGCGCGTCTCCAGGCGACCGGTCATCTCACGCTCTACGCGTCAGGCGAGGAGTCGCCACTGCAGGTCAAGCTGCGGGCGGACCGACTCGCGGGAGACGCTGGAGACGTCGCGCTCATGAGCGAGACGAACCTCGAGACGATCCTCGCCACGGCGTCGGCGGCCTCGCCGTCGGCGCTCATCGTCGATTCCATACAGACCGTCTTCACCGCGGATCTCGAGGGCGCTCCTGGCAACGTCGGTCAGGTGCGCGAGTGCGCCGCGCGATTGATGCGCTTCGCCAAGGAGAGTGGGACCACCGTGTTCGTCGTCGGTCACGTCACGAAGGGCGGTGGGATCGCCGGACCAAAGACGCTGGAGCACATCGTCGACACGGTGCTCTACTTCGAGGGCGAGAGCACGCTCGATCATCGCGTGCTCCGCGCGACGAAGAATCGCTTCGGGTCGGTCGACGAGATCGGCGTTTTCCGAATGTCGGAAACCGGGCTTGATCCTGTCGCGAACCCGTCCGAGCTCTTTCTCGGGGATCGCGGCAATCATGCATCTGGCAGCGCGGTCACCGCGCTCCTGGAAGGGACGCGTCCCGTCCTGATCGAGGTGCAAGCGCTGGCTGCGAAGGCGGGGTTCGGCACCCCGCAGCGAGTGGCCACTGGCTACGATGGCCGCCGGCTCGCTCTGCTCCTCGCGGTGCTCGACAAGCGCGCCGGCTTGTCGTTCGCCGCACTGGACGTCTTTCTCAACGTCGTTGGCGGTGTGCGGCTGCAGGAGCCCGCCGGAGATCTCGCCGTCGCCGCCGCGCTCGCGTCGAGCGTCTACGAACGCGCACTGCCTCCCGATGCGGTGTTTGTCGGCGAGGTGGGCCTGGGCGGTGAGGTCCGCCCCGTGTCGCAGATCGAGCGGCGAATTGCCGAAGCGGCGAACATGGGGATGACGCGCGTTTACGTCGCCGAGCGCGGCGTACCGAAGCGGTCGAACGCGAGCCGCGAGCTGCAGGTGGTCGGCGTCCGCACGATCGGCGAGCTCTTTCAGCGCCTGTTCGCGTGAGCATCGGCGCCGACGGCGTGCTCCCACCACTCGCCGAAGGCGCACCGGATGTCGGCGTCGTGATCGTCGCCGCCGGCGCGAGCACGCGCGCGGGTGCTGGTGAGCTCAAGCAACTCCGGTGGCTGGCTGGCAAGCCGATGTTGCTGCACAGCCTGCAGACGTTCATGGCGCGCGCCGACGTCGTCAGCGTCGTTTGCGTGCTGCCCGCTCGTTATGCAGGCGACCCGCCGCCGTGGGTGTTCCAGTGCGATGTCGATCGGCTCATGATCGCCCCGGGCGGCACGACGCGGACCGAATCCGTGGCGAACGGTTTGGACGATCTGCCGGACGAGGCGCGGATCGTGCTCGTCCACGACGCGGCACGGCCGCTTGTGGACGACGCGACGATCGATCGCGTCGTTCAACGCGTCCGGCTCGGCGAATCCGCCGTTGCCGCGTTGCCAGTGATCGACACGCTCAAGGAAGTGAATGAGTCGAACCACATCGTGCGCACGGTCGACCGCGCGCGGCTCTGGCGCGCCCAGACGCCGCAAGGGTTCCCGCGCGAGGTGATCGTCCGCGCGCACCGGGAGGCGGCGGCGGCCCGCCTAACGGCCACGGACGACGCCGCGCTCTGCGAGCGGCTCGGCATTCCGGTAATGGTCGTTCCGGGCAGCGAGCGCGCCCTCAAGATCACGACCGAGGAAGACTTCATTCGCGCTGAAGCGTTGGCGAGGGTCCGCGAGTGACGGGCATCGGCCGCGAGTCGCTGGCCGTTCCATTCTGGTCGCCCGAGGAAGTGCATTCGGCGACGCGCCTGGCGCTCGCGCACATGGAGATGCGTCGCGTGCTCGCCTATCCCACGGAGACCGTCTATGGCTTTGGCGGCGCGATCGATCGCGATTCCGTGGATGCGCTGGTGGAGATGAAGCGCCGACCGCCGGGGAAGCCGTTCCTTCTACTCGTTGCCGGCAGCGACATGCTCGAGCGGCTCGACCTGCATCTGCCAGCGTACGCCGCGAATCTCGCGGCGCGCCACTGGCCCGGGCCACTCACGCTCGTACTGCCGGGGGGAGAGCGGCGCGTTCCCGATCGGCTGCGCGGGCCCGAGGGAGGCATCGCGGTCCGCTGGACGAGCCACACCGGGATCGCGCGTCTCATTCGCGCGCACGGCGACGCCATCACATCGACGAGCGCGAACCGCCCGGGGGTTCCGCCGGCCACGTCTGCGGGAGAGATTCTTTCGCAGTGGAGCGACGCAATCGCGCGCGGTCAGCTTCGGGTGCTCGACGGCGGACGCTTGACACCCTCGCCGCCGTCCACCGTCGTCGACTGCACGGGACGCCGACCGCGGGTCATCCGTCCTGGGGCAATACCGGCGGCAAAGCTGCGCGAGAGCGTGCCCAACCTGATCGGAGACGCGTGATCGCATGAAGGTTCTGTTCGTTTGCACCGGCAACACCTGTCGCAGTCCGCTCGCCGAGGCGATCGCGCGCAAGATCAGCATCGAGCGCGGGCTGTCTGAGGTCGAGGTCGCGAGCGCGGGCACCAGCGCGTGGGACGGCGCACCAGCGTCGGACGGTTCGCTGCTCGTAGGCATGGAACGCAACATGGATCTGAGCTCCCACCGGGCGCAGTCGCTCAATCGCGATCTCGTGCGGGATGCGGATCTGATCCTCGCCATGGGCCCGCATCATCTCGAGCGCATCGAGGCGCTCGGCGGGAGCGGGAAGGGATTCCTTCTGTCGGATTTCGCCTCCTACGGGGCATCAGTGCGCCCCATCAGCGATCCGATCGGCGCGGAGCTCGACGTGTACCGCGCGACGACCGACGAGCTCGAGGAGGAGATCCGGCGGGTGATGGACCGAATCATGGCGGAGCGGTCCTCGGGCACGACGTGATCAAGCCGCCCAAGCGGCTCGTGCTCGTGGGTCGCTCGTTAGGCCATTCGCTCTCACCTCTCTTTCAGAACGCGGCCCTGCAGCATGCGAAGCTGCCGCTGCGCTACGAGACGCTCGACATCCCGGCGAGCGCCCTGGACGACACGCTGCAGGAGTTGGCGACGGAAGACGCGGCCGGCAATGTCACCGTGCCGCACAAGCAGGCGGTCTTCTCGCACTGCGATCGGTTGATGGCCCCCGCGGCGCGAGCCGAGGCAGTGAACACATTCTGGTTCGAGCGGGGCGAGCTCATTGGCGACAACACCGACGTCGCCGGCTTCGACGCGGCCGCGCGCCGGTTGCTCGAGCGCACACCAGCACACCTAACGGTTGGGCTCATCGGAGCGGGTGGTGCCGCCGGGGCCGTGCTCACCGCCATCGAGGCCTGGCCATCCTGCCGCGTCCTCGTGAGCAATCGCACGGCGCAGCGCTCAGCCGCCCTCTGCGCGCGCTTTTCGTCCTTCGCGCAACCATCGGATGCCGAGTCGCTGGCTCGTGAGGCGGATCTTGTGGTGAACGCGACCACGGTCGGGCTTCGCGACAGCGAGTTTCCGATCGATCCTGCACGCCTCCGTCCATCGGCCATGGTACTCGACATCGTGTATCGGCGCGGCGAAACCCAATGGGTGCACGCCGCACGCGCGCGCGGCCTCCGCGCAATGGACGGCCTGGCAATGCTCATCGAGCAGGGTGCTGCCGCGTTCGAGCGTTGGTTTGGCTTTCCGCCCGATCGCGACGTCATGTGGCGCTCGGTGCAGTAGCGCGCCATCAACCGTTTGCCGCCGCCGTCGGGCACGTCCTGTCGGCGCTCGCCGATTTCATCCTGCCTATCGCCTGTGCGAGCTGCGGTCGTGTCGTCGACGACGGAGAGCCAGGCATCGTCTGCGGGCGCTGTTGGGCTCGATTGCGGCTGCTGCCGTCACCACGTTGTGAGCGGTGCGGGCATCCGACTGCCGGCCGGCGCTGCCGCTGGTGCGACAGCCTTCCACCGTATGTGCGCTGCGCACGGAGCGTGTGTTGGGCAACGGTGGATACGGGCCAGCGCATCGCGCACGCATTGAAGTACGAGGGCTGGTGGCGGGTGGCCGACGGTGCCGCCGCGCGCATCGCTCGCCTGCAGTGGCCCAGCGACGTCGTGGAGGAACGCGCCTTCCTGGTGCCCGTTCCGCTCGCCGCTTCCCGCCAGCGCCAGCGTGGTTACAATCAGAGTGAGTGTTTGGCGCGGGCGCTCGCGCCTCGATGGAAGGTGCCCGTTCGTGTGGACTTACTCGTGCGAAGTCGTTCGACGGAGACTCAGACGCGCCTGACGCCAGATGAGCGAGTGCGAAACGTGCATGGCGCATTCGCCGTCGCTCCGGCGGCGGGCCCGCAACTTCGCGGTGCGCACGTCATGCTCGTCGATGACGTCGTGACGACCGCGGCGACACTCAACGCCTGCGCGGCGGTGCTCCACGAAGCCGGCGCGCGAATCATCAGCTATGTCACATTTGGTCGAGCACCGGCGATCGGTGATCGGATCTAAACGGAGAGGAAACTGAGGATGGCCATTCGCGTCGGCATCAACGGCTTCGGGCGCATCGGACGGCAGGTCGTGCGCGCGGCGAAGCTGCAGGGGAAGAATGATATCGACTTCGTTGCCGTGAATGATCTCACCGATACGAAGACGCTTGCGCACCTGTTCAAGTACGACTCGGTCCATCGGACGTACAAAGGCTCGGTCGGCGTCCGCAACGGGTCGATCATGGTCGATGACGACGAGATCAAGGTGCTCGCGGAGAAGGATCCGGCGAAGCTCCCATGGAGTGACCTCGGTGTCGACATCGTGCTCGAGTCGACGGGCCGCTTCACGAACGCGCTCGACGCGCGCAAGCACATCGATGGCGGCGCGAAGAAAGTGATCATCTCGGCACCGGCGAAGGGCGAGGACATCACCATCGTCCTCGGCGTCAACGAGAAGAAGTACGATCCGGCCAAGCACACGATCATCTCGAACGCATCCTGCACGACCAACTGCCTCGTGCCGATGGTGAAGGTCATCCGGGACGCGTTCGGCTTCGTGCGCGGATCGATGGTGACGATTCACAGCTACACGAACGATCAGAACGTGCTCGACCTGCCGCACAAGGACCTGCGCCGGGCGCGCGCCGCCGCGCTCTCGATCATTCCGACCACGACTGGTGCGGCAAAGGCGACATCGCTCGTCATTCCGGAGCTGAAAGGCAAGATCGACGGCATCGCCATCCGCGTGCCGACGCCCGACGTGTCGCTCACCGATCTCGCCGTCGTCGTCGAGAAGCCGGTGACGGTCGACGCAATCAACGAGGCGTTCCGCGCTGCAGCAGCCGGTCCGATGAAAGGAATTCTCGAGTACACGGACGAGGAGCTCGTGTCTTCGGACTTCATCGGGAATCCCGCGTCGTGCATCCTCGACGCCAAGAGCACGAACGTCGTCGACGGCCTGCTGCTGAAGGTTTCCGGGTGGTACGACAACGAGTGGGGGTACTCGTCCCGCTGCGTCGATCTGCTGCGCTTCGTTGGAAAGCAGCTCGGGGATTGAGGCGTGAACGGTGGTCGGCGAACGGTGTTATTGTCCGCCGACCACCGTTCACTGTCCACCGACCACCAGCAAACACTCAATGGATAAAAAAACAATTCGGGATCTCCGCGATTCCGATCTGCAGGGCAAGCGCGCGTTGGTGCGCGTCGATTTCAACGTGCCACTCGATGACGAGGGGGGAGTCGGGGATGACACTCGAATCCGCGCCGCCCTGCCGACCATCCGCTACCTGCTCGAGCACGGCGGCCGCGTGGTGCTGCTCTCCCATCTCGGCCGTCCGAAGGGGAAGCCGGAGGCGAAGTACTCGCTCGAGCCCGTGGCGCGACGTCTCGCCGAACTGCTGCCTAACGAGGACGTCACCTTCGTCGAGAGCACCGACACCGACGAGGCCCAGAAGGCCACGCGGCACGGCGGGCGTGTCGTGCTCCTCGAGAATACCCGCTTCCTCGGAGGCGAGGAGAAGAACGACGAGCGGCTTTCCCGCGCGCTCGCAGAGCTCGGCGACGTCTACGTCAACGACGCGTTCGGGTCGGCGCATCGCGCGCACGCGTCGACGGAAGGTGTGGCGCGGTACCTCAAGCCAGCCGTTGCGGGCCTGTTGATGGAGCAGGAGCTCCAGTATCTCGGCGCGGCAATCGCCAATCCCAAGCGGCCATTCATCGCCATTCTTGGCGGCGCGAAGATCTCGGGGAAGATCGACGTCATTCAAAACCTGCTGCCGAAGGTCGATCGGCTCCTCATCGGGGGCGCGATGGCGTGCACCTTCTTCAAGGCGATGGGACTGGAGACGGGCACGTCGCTCGTCGAGGCCGATCGCGTCGACATGGCGAAGGAACTGCTCCGCACCGGCGACAAGAAGCTCGAGCTGCCACGGGATGCGGCGGTGGCGCCCTCGCTGGATGAGGGAAGCAAGGCGCATCCCGTCATGCGCGACCGGATCCCACCTAACGAGGGAATGTTCGATATCGGGCAGGAGGCCGCGCGCCAGTTCAGCGAGATGATCACCGGCGCCAAAACGATCGTCTGGAACGGTCCGATGGGGGTCTTCGAGAAGCCGCCTTTCGACGCCGGTACACGTGCCGTCGCGGACGCGATGGCGAAGGCGACAAAGAAGGGCGCGACGACGGTGGTCGGCGGCGGCGACTCGGCGGCGGCAGTCGCGGAGCTCGGACTCGAGAGCGCGATGAGTCACGTGTCGACTGGTGGCGGCGCGTCCCTCGAGCTGCTCGAGGGCAAGGTCCTTCCAGGGGTCGCCGCGCTCGATGATCGCGCCGGCGGCGGGGGAACACGCGCGGCATGATCCAGCGTCCCGTCTTTTTCGCGAACTGGAAGATGAATCACGGGCCCACAGAGGCCCGTGCTTATATGGCCGCGTTCCTTCGGATCTTCTCGCCGCACGAGGACCGCACGGTGGCGATGTTTCCACCGGCTTTGTCGCTTGCAACGGTTCGCGACGCACGCGCCGGTCGCACCGACATTCAGCTTGGCATTCAGAACATCTACTCGCGCGATCGGGGAGCTTTTACCGGGGAGAACTCAGCGCCCATGGCACGCGACGCCGGCGCCGAGTTGGTGCTCGTTGGCCATTCGGAGCGGCGTCACGTATTCGACGAGACAAATCTCGAAGTTGCACAGAAGGTCGCGATCGCCCCTCAGTTCGGACTCACGCCGGTGCTTTGCGTTGGCGAAACCTTGCAAGAACGAGAAATGGATGCTGCCGAACACATCGTCATGGAGCAGCTCGAGATTGGAATCTCCGCGCTTCGGAAAGAGACAATTCCGCAGATCGTGGTCGCCTATGAACCAGTGTGGGCGATCGGAACGGGCCGGAGCGCGACGCCTGAAGATGCGTCGTCCATGCATCGCGTGATTCGCGAAAAGCTTCGTGCGCTCGCTCCCGGAAGCGATGGCGTGCCCATACTGTACGGTGGTAGCGTCAGCACAAAGAACGCGAAATCGCTCCTCGAGGCAGACGGCGTAGACGGCGTACTGGTCGGTAGCGCATGCCTCGATCCGGAAGGCTGGGCGGAAATATGCCGCACTTGACGTGAGATGCTAAGTCGCGTGATATTTGTGGCTTACACCGCTTACCGATTCCCGAGCCACGCATAAATGTTGTACACCTTCCTGATGGTGCTCCTCACCATCGACAGCGTTGTCGTTATCGTCGCCGTCCTTCTGCAGAGTGGTCAGGGGCAGGGGCTCGCCGCGACCTTCGGCGGCGTGAGCAGCTCGGCAAGCTCTCTCTTCGGCACCCGGCAGACCGGCAATCTCCTCACGAAGGCCAGCTGGTGGGGCGGCGGAGTCTTTCTCTTCCTCGCGTTCCTTCTCTCGCTTGCCTCCTCACGGAGCCGCGCACCGAAGTCAGTGCTGGATCAGGCTTTTCCGAATGCTCCCGCCTCCGCGCCGGCAACGCCGAACAACGCCGGAACGAAAGCGCCCGTGCCGTTGACGCCGGCACCCACGCCCGCTCCCGCGACTCCGAACCAGGGAACGAAGGCACCGACCAAGCAGCCATAGCGAGTGGATCAAGAGTGAATCGATCTGATCAGCCAGGGTTCCTTCTTCTCGAAGACGGAACCCTTTTTCACGGTGCTGTCGAGGGCTCGGCGGCGCCCACCGTTGCGGAAGTCGTCTTCACCACGAACATGAGCGGGTACCAGGAGGTCTTCACCGACCCCTCGTATCAGGGCCAGATCGTCGTGATGACGGCACCCATGATCGGGAACTACGGTGTGAACGACAGCGATCCGGAGTCGGCGCGGCCGCAAGTAGCGGGCGTCGTTATGCGCGAGTTGTCGAAGAACTACTCGAGCTGGCGTGCCGAGGGCGACCTGGGAGCGTGGCTCGCCGATAATCACATTCCGGTGATCGAGGGCGTCGACACGCGCCGGTTGACGAAGCATCTCCGCACGGTCGGCGTGATGCGCGGCGTTATCGGCAGGGGCGACACGCCGGGCGCCGAGGCGGTAGCGGCCCTGGAGTCATGTCCGTCGATGGAGGGCCTCGACCTCGCGTCGCGCGTGTCGACTAGGGAGCGCTACGTCTGGGGCGACCCGCGAGCGCCGTGGCACGTCGTCGCTTACGACTACGGTATCAAGCGAAACATTCTTCGATTGTTCAGCGATCACGGCTGCCGGGTGACCGTCGTGCCGGCGACAACCTCAGCCGAAGAAGCGCTGGAGCTCGAGCCGCATGGTGTCTTCCTGTCGAACGGTCCCGGAGATCCGGCTGCGGTGGAGTACGCCCCGGGGATCGTAAGGAAGATCGCCTCGAAAGGCGTGCCTATCTTCGGCATCTGCCTCGGGCACCAGATCCTCGGTCTGACTTATGGGGCGGGGACGGTGAAGATGCCGTACGGACATCGCGGTGGAAATCACCCCGTGCGGGACATCACCTCCGGTCGCGTGTTGATCACCTCGCAGAACCACGGCTTCGCCGTGGAGGGAAGCGAACGCGGCATCAAGGGCGCGAAGGAGCTCGAAGTCACCCACGTGAATCTGAACGATGGAACCGTGGAAGGGCTCCGGCACCGCGAGCTCCCGATCTTCGCCGTGCAGTATCACCCCGAGGCTGCACCCGGTCCGCACGACGGTCGACCACTCTTCAATCAGTTTCTCGATGTCGTGCGAAAGCAGTCGGCGTAAAGTGACTCAAACTCTTGACACACAAGAGTTAACGGCGATAAGTTCGGCAAGCGTCCACGGCTGAACGGCGCGCTCACACGAGGCACATTCATGACCAAAGCAGACCTGGTCGAGAGAGTCACGGAGCAGATCTCCCGGACCGCAGGTCCGATGATCTCGAAGAAGGACTGCGCGCGCGTCGTCGATGCCTTTCTCGAGGCGATCAAAGAGGCGCTGCAGAATCAGAAGAACATCGAGGTGCGTGGATTTGGCACCTTCAAAATCCGGCATCGCAAAACGCGCATGGCTCGGAATCCACGCACTGGCTCACCGGTCGAGGTATCGGCGCGTCCTGTCCCGGTGTTCAAGCCGTCCAAGGAGTTGCGCGCGATGGTCGCCGGTGTGGAAGAGGGCGACCTCGAGGACGAGACCGAAGAAGAGATCGCGCAGTAATTTGTCCGTCTTCGACTTGGGCCCGGCGCACTTGCGCCGGGCTTTTCATTTCGAGTGCTTTCCCATCGCCTCGTTCGCCTGTAGGATCAAACGTCGCCAGATGACCGTCACTGTCTTGCTCTTCGCCTCCTACGCCGATGCCGTCGGTCGCTCCACCATCGAGCTCGATCTCGAGGCCGGGGCCACGGTGCAGGACGTCGTGGAGCACGTGCGTGAACTGGGAGGCGCCAAACGACTTCCGCCCGCTCCGATGGTCGCCGTGAACGAGCAGTACGCGTCGCGCGACCGCGAGCTCCGATCTGGCGACGAGGTCGCGCTCATTCCCCCCGTTGCGGGGGGATGACGTGTACTCCGCGATTGTCGAGCACCCAATCGACGTGGCCGCGCTTCTCAACCGGGTGAGCCGGAGCGCGAATGGCGCTGCCGTACTCTTCCTGGGGATGGTGCGGGAGATGAACGACGGTCGCGACGTCACGGGCATCGAGTACACGGCTTACCGGTCGATGGCCGAGCGCGAGCTCGCGACGATCGTGGCGGAGGCGGCGTCCCTTGCCGGTACGGACGATATCGCGGTGGAGCATCGGCTCGGCCAGCTTGCGGTCGGCGAGTGCAGCGTCGCCGTCGCGGTCGGCCATCCGCATCGTGGCCGTGCCTTCGAGGCGGCGCGATACGTGATCGAGCAGCTGAAGCAGCGCGTCCCGATCTGGAAGCGCGAGCATTATGTCGACGGGAGCCGGGAGTGGGTGGCGGCGAACAACAGCGCGCCGTCGGCGCTGGTCGACGCGGGTGGCGACCGATGAGCGAGGCGCTGCGCGATCAATTCGGTCGGAGCATCGAGTACCTGCGCATCTCCATAACGGATCGCTGCAACTTCCGCTGTCTGTATTGCATGCCGGTCGAGGGCCTCGCGTGGCTGCCGAAGACGGAGATCCTGAGCTACGAGGAGATCGCCAGCGTCGTTAGGCAGCTGGCGCCACTGGGCCTGCGGCGACTGCGCATCACGGGCGGCGAGCCGACGATCCGTCCCGCGATCGAGCGACTGATCGCGATGCTGCGCGACGTGCCCCAGGTGGAGGACATCGCGCTCTCCACGAATGGCGTTCGCCTGCCCGAGCTCGCTCAACTACTGCGCGATGCCGGGCTCGATCGCGTGAACATCAGCGCCGACAGCCTCCGCCCTGAGCGCATCACGGCGATCGCGCGCCGGAATCTCGGCTTCGACCCGATCACCGCGGCGCAGGCAGCCGAGGCGGCGGGAATCGCGCCCATCAAGTTGAACGTCGTCGTCATGCGCGGCATCAACGACGACGAGATCACGGACTTCGCGCGCCTCACGCTGAATCACCCGTGGCACGTGCGTTTCATCGAGCTGATGCCCGTCGGTGGCATGCGCGAGCTCACCGCCGAGCACATCGTGCCGAGCGACGAAGTACTGCAGCGCGCGTCGATGCTCGGTGCGCTGGAGCCCGGTGGAGGTCCGCCGCGCGGGAACGGACCGGCGGCTTACTACCACTTCGCGGGCGCGCCGGGCTCGATTGGTGTCATCACGCCGATGACGCACACGTACTGCGGCTCATGTAATCGCGTTCGGCTCACCGCCAATGGTCGACTGCGCACGTGCTTGTTCGGCGATCACGAGGTGGATCTGCGAACCCCGCTGCGTGCCGATGAGCCGCTCGAGAGCTACTTCCGCCGCGCGCTCGCCGAGAAGCCGAAAGAGCATGCGCTGCTGCAACTGCGCATCGGCGGGTTGCAAGCGTTGTCGCAAGTTGGTGGCTGACTCGGTGAACTGTGCTCGGTGAACGGTGAACCGACCACCGGTCACGGTTCAGCGTCCAGCGCTACACGCTGCGCCGCCAACTGAATAGGTTTCGACCGCGAAGGCGTACTCACCTCAAGCACAACGCGAGAAATGGTCAACAAGATTACGGTCGTCGGCGCCGGGAACGTGGGCGCGACGACCGCGCAACGCGTCGCGGAGAAAGAGCTCGCGCGCACGGTCGTGATGGTCGACGTCGT
>Ga0136846_1213341_pt1 | contig 26921 bp, 24 predicted proteins | sample HopSoiMetagenom2_FD_96841 | JGI IMG/M metagenome (GOLD analysis project Ga0136846, IMG submission 96841) | Grasslands soil microbial communities from Hopland, California, USA - 2 Assembly 2016 (version 4) | ecosystem: Environmental > Terrestrial > Soil > Grasslands | place: USA: Hopland... | reverse complement strand
GCGCCATAGCCCTGAATCCCGTACGCGCCCGCCTTGTCCATCGGCTCGCCGGTGGCGATGTACGCGGCGATCTCGGCGTCCGACAGCTCGCGAAAGGTGACCGTGACCTCTTCCGCATCGGCAACGAGCCGGTCGCGCCAGCGAACCGCCACCGCGGTGATGACCGTGTGCGCGCGACCGCTCAACCGCCGGAGCATGCGCGCGGCCTCGGCGCCGTCCGACGGCTTCCCGAGAACCTCGCCGTCGACGACGACGATGGTATCGCTGCCGATCGTGACAGCGCCCGCTGCGGCGATCGCCTCGGCTTTCCCGCGCGCGAGCCGGAGCGCGTGTGCGCGCGGCTGCTCGCCCGCGAAATAGCTCTCGTCGATGTTCGCGGGCCGGACGTCGTGCTCGATACCGATGAGCGACAGGAGCTGGCGCCGCCGCGGCGACTGCGACGCGAGCACAACGGGCACGCGCACTCGCCAATCGTTAGGCGTAGACGACATCCGCGTCACCGCTCCAGCCAGAGCGTCACAGGTCCGTCGTTCACGAGCTCGACATCCATCATGGCACCGAACTCTCCCGTGGCGACCGTGACGCCCCGCTCGCGCAGCAGCGCCACGAATCGCTCGTAGAGCGGAATTGCAATCTCCGGACGCGCGGCATCGATGAAGCTCGGCCGGCGTCCCTTGGCGGCGTCACCATAAAGCGTGAACTGCGATACGACGAGCAGCTCGCCTCCGACATCGGCGAGCGCGAGGTTCATCTTCTCCTCGGCATCCGCGAACAGCCGCAACCCCACGATCTTCTCCGCCATCCAGGCGACGCGCGTCTCCTCGTCGCTCTGCGTGAAGCCGACGAGCAGGAGAAAGCCGCGGCCGATGCGGCCAGTCATTCGTACCGCACCGCCCTCCCGAACGCGCACTTCGGCGCGCGACACTCGCTGAAGGAGAACGCGCATCAAATCCGTGAGTTGGTCACGAGGATAAATAATCACGCGAGAGCATGGCCGCTCTCTCGGCTTCACCGGGCAAAGTCCAGGGCTGTTGGATCGCGAATGCCGCGAATCTCTCCTCGCGCATCCGGACATCCCCTCCGCTTCCAACCAAAGAAATCTTTTGGGGGAAGGCCCGCTCGACAGACCGTTACGCCACTTGGTTGGATTCGCTGTAAAATTCGCGGCATTCGCGTCCTATGACCTGGGGCTTCCAAGGCGCGAAGGCCGTCCGGTCTGTACGCCTGCTATCAACATCTCAGTTGCCTATCAGTAGCTTACGACGCCATGACATCGTCACTCCCAGCCGCAGGTCGCGCACGCGCGTCGTCGCTGTCGCAGACCATCGATGTCGAGACGCCGGAGCTCGTCGTCCTCTCGTACACCATCGCCGGCGTCGGCTCGCGCGCGCTCGCGGCGCTGATCGATTCGCTCATCTGCATCGCGACGATCGTCCTCATCATGATCGGCCTCGCGATCTCGAGCACGCGCCGAGGCGTCAGTGCTACACCGGGCGTCTTCGATGCGTGGGCGGCGGCGGTCTTTGTGCTCGCGATCTTCTGCGTGATCTGGGGCTACTACGTCCTGTTCGAGGGGCTCGCCGATGGCCAGACGCCCGGCAAGCGGCTCCTCCGGCTGCGCGTGGTTCGTGATGGCGGCTACTCGGTGACCTTCGGCGCGTCGGCCGTGCGGAATCTCGTCCGGCTCGTCGACATCCAGCCGATTCCGTCGTACGCCGTCGGCATCGTCACGATCATGTTCTCCAAGTCGGGCAAGCGGCTCGGCGACATCGTCGCGGGAACGATCGTCGTGCGCGAGGCCCTGGTGCGGGAGGTCGCGCCGGCGTCGGCACCCGTCGCCGCCGGAGCACCGTCCTCGTTCGACACGGCGCTCACCGAGGACGAGTTCACGGTGCTCGAGCGGTTCATGGACCGTCGCGGCAGTCTGGACGCAGGGCGTCGGACGGCGCTCGCGACACAGCTCGTGGCGCGTCTGTCGGCGACGAATGCGCTCTCCGGCGACGCTCAGGACGGCACCGCCCTCGCGCGACTCGTGAGACTCTACGAGAGTGAGCGCGCGGCGCGGGCACGCGGCGCCGCGGCGCGACAAGCGCGCGGCGCCGGCCGTGAGCGGAATGTGCTCGTCGCCACGCGATCTCCGCGATGGAACGCCTTCGCGGCGACCCTCGCCATCGCGCAGCGTCACGGCCTCCGCTCCCTCGGTGAGGAGGGTGTGCGCGCGTTCGTCTCGGAGTATCGTGATCTCGCGTCCGACCTCGCGCGCCTGCGGACGGCGGCGCAGGGACGAGAGACGCCGGAGCTGTTCTATCTGAGCCGGCTTCTCGCCGGTGCGCACAATCTGCTCTATCGCGGCCGCGCGCTGACCCTCGCCGACGTCGTACGCCTCATCACCATCGAGGCGCCGCGCGAGGTGCGACGCTCCTGGCGTCCCGTGCTGCTCGCCGGCGCTCTGCTGTTCGGTCCGGCGCTCATCGCGTACAGCGCCGTCGTTATGCACCCAGCTGTCGCAGCCACCTTCATCCCTGCCGGAATGCTCGACCGCGCGGAGGAGGGTGTGCGGCGCGCACGTGAGGGAACGGGGTACATCCCCGACCCACAGATCTTTCGTCCGACGATGGCGAGCCAGATCATCGCCAACAACGTCCAGGTGACCTTCGGCGTCTTCGCGTTAGGCATCACCGCTGGTTTCGGCAGCCTGCTCCTCCTCGTGCTCAACGGCGTCAGCCTCGGCGGCGTGTTCGGGCTCTATCAGTCCAAGGGGATCGCCAAGTTGCTCCTTGCATTCGTAGCACCGCACGGCGTGCTCGAGCTCACCGCGGTCTGCATCGCCGGCGGGGCGGGCTTTCTTCTCGCGGCCGCGCTGCTCCTGCCGGGTCGTCGGACTCGCAAGCGCGCGCTGGTCGAGAATGGGCAGCGCGCCATTCGTCTGGTGGCCGCGGCGACCGTTCTCCTGCTCGTCGCCGGCACGCTCGAGGGATTCGTCTCGCCAATCCCCTCGTGGCCGCTCAACGCCAAGTTCGCCGTCTCCGGCGCAACGCTGGTGCTGCTCGTTCTCTACTTGAGCGCTGGGCGCCTGAGGCGGGCAGCGCCGGCGCCACAGGCGATTCCCCAGCAGGACGACGCCGATCTACTCGCGCTGCGGTGACCCTCGGTCACAGCGCCCCGCGCGCCTTGATCTCGAGGTATCGGTTCACGACGGCCGCGGTCATTCCGCTCGGTGAGACGTCGAGCACGGTGACGCCCGCGGCGCGCATCCGCTCGATCGCTTCGGCGCGCGCCGCGATGAGCTCCTCGGCCGCGGCGCTCTCGTAGAGCGACTTCTCATCGAGCGCGGCCGGCGTCGCGGCGCTGACGATGTCGTCGTTCCGAAGGGCGACGACCACGACGAGGTGGCGCGCGGCGCTGCGGGCGACATGGGCGATGAGCGCGCGCGATGCACGCGCGTCGATGACGTCCGTGAAGAAGACGATGAGGGCGCGGCGCCGCTGACGCGCGGCGAGGAAGCGAAACGCCGCTGCGTAATCCGGCTCGGTGAGTGTCGCACGCACGGGGATCAACGCATTGCGTACGGCGCGGAGAGCGGCCGCCCCGCGTTGCGCAGGCACGAAGGTGCGCACCTCGTCGTCGAAGACGAGCGTGCCGACGCGATCGCCGGCGGTTGCCGCGACGTCAGTGAGAACCAACGTCGCGGAGAGCGCATGCTCGAAACGCGTGTACGTGCCCGCCAGCTGCGTCATCGAGCGACCGGAGTCGATGAGACAGAAGACGCTCTGCGACTGCTCGATCGTGAACTCGCGCGTGATCGCCTTGCCGCGGCGCGCCGTCGCCTTCCAGTCGATATGGCGTGGATCGTCGCCGACGACGTACTCCCGAAGGCTGGCGAAGCTCCGCCCTTCCCCGCGCTGCCGAACGGCACGCACGCCCGCCTCGTACAGTCGATGCTGAATCGCGAGGAGCCGGAAGCGCCGGACGTTCGCCACCGATGGCGTCACGAGAATCGCGTCGTCGAGCGTCCAGCGCATGCGGCGCGCGACGAGGCCAAGACGCGTGCGGACGCGCAACGCCACGTCGCCAAGCGCGAATCGGCCGCGCGTCGTTCCCGTGAGGTCTGTCGTTAGGCGCGCGGAGGCGCGGGCGGGCAGAACCAGCTCCGCCTCCTCCGCGGGACTGCCCCCTATGGCTGCGGGCAGATCGTCGGAGAGTCGCACGCGCAGCGGCAGCCCCCAGCGCGAATGCACGACGTACTCGCCGGTCGCGTGATCGCCGATGCCGATGCTCGTCGGCATCGTCCGCTCGATCGTGAGGTCGGCAGCGGTGGGAAGCGCGATCGCGTCGGCGATGGCGGCCACCGCGACGACGCCGAGCACCGTCCATCCCGCGATGCGTCCCGCATTGCCGGGCAGCATCCACGCCACCGCGAGCACCGCGATGACGAGCGCCAGACGCGGCTCCGGAGTGATGCTCAGCAGCAGACGACGCACGCCCGCTCTCACTGCGGTGCCGGAACGCGCGACACGATGGCCGCGAGCACGTCGTCGGGCGTGCGGCCCTCGACCTCCAGCTCGGGAGCGAGTGTGATCCGGTGGCGCAGCACGGAGGCGACGCGACTCTTCACGTCGTCGGGCACTGCGTAGTCGCGGCCCTCGATCACGGCGGCGGCGCGCGCGGCGCGCATCAGCGCCACCGACGCGCGCGGCGACGCGCCTAACGAGACGGAGCTCTCTGTCCGCGTTGCGCGGGTGATCGCCGCGATGTACTCGCGCACCTCCGGCGCGACCCTCACCCCGTCGATCAGCGCGCGGAGCTGCCGCGCCGCGCCATCACCCACTATCGCGGTCATCGCCATGTCCGCGATCCGCTCGGGGTCGAACCCCGCTTCGTGGTGCGCGAGCATCTCGAGCTCTGCTTCGGCGGACGGATACCCCATGACGGTCTTCAGGAGAAAACGATCCAGCTGCGCCTCGGGGAGTGGATACGTCCCCTCGTGCTCCACCGGATTCTGCGTCGCGTAAACCGTGAACAGCTCGCCGAGTGGTCGCGTGCGGCCGTCACTCGTCACCTGCCGCTCGGCCATGCCCTCCAGCAGCGCCGCCTGGGTCTTCGCCGGAGCGCGATTGATCTCGTCAGCGAGGAGGATGTCCGTGAAGATCGGTCCCTGCTGAAACTCGAAGCCACGCGCGGGATCCCGGAGCATGCTCACCCCGGTTACGTCCGAAGGCATGAGGTCGGGGGTGAACTGAATGCGGCCGAACGTCAGCCCAAGTGCGGAGGCGAGCGTTCGCACGAGGAGTGTCTTCGCCGTGCCGGGAACGCCCTCGATCAGGAGGTGCCCACGCGCGAGGAACGCGATGAGCGCGTCCTCGATAGCGGCATCCTGACCCACGACGCGTGCGCCGACCGCTTCGCGCACGCGGGTGAGGAGCGCCGCGCCTTCCTCGAGCGATCGGGCGGAGGAAAGCTGGTTCGATGGTGCAGTCATCGCCTCTCTGCGAGTAAGGATTCTTCGACGCGTCGTATGGCGCCGCCGACCGCCTCGAACTCTCGGCGTGACAGCGGCGTCTCGAGCGCGTGCTGGATGACGGCGACGTCGGCCGCGCGCGCGGGCGACGCGGCGGCGTGCTCGAGAAAGCGCGCGTCACTCTCTGCTCGTGCGCGATCGGCGCCGCCGCGTTCGACACGTCGCCGCAGACCGCGCACCAGACTGGCCGTGGCAGTACGCGTCGCTCCCACTCGAGCATACGCCTGCGCGAGCGCGCCGACGTGCTCGAGCGGCGAGCGTCGTTCCACACGCTCCGGATCGTGCACCGGGAGCGCGCGCGGCCCCAATGCCAACAGCAGGACGAGTCCCGCGAGCAGACCTTGCAGGAGCACGTGGCCGGATGCCGCGCGCGAGAGATAAACAACGATCGCGCGCAGCGTTCCAGGATGGGTGCCGAAGCCCTGGTGGTACTCATCGAAGACGAGCCGATCGCGGCGCGGCGTTCCTGCCGCGAGGTATTCGAGCATGCGCGCAGCGACAACGTCGAGTCCAAAACGGCAGACGCGCAGCACGTCGTTGCGGAGCAGATCGGGGTCGGACAGCACGACCACCCTTCCCTTGCCTAACGGGAAGCCCGCCGCCGCCGGCGCCGACCTCGCGGCCGACGTGTCCTTCGTGTCGCTCTCGAGTGTCGATCGCGCAAAGATCACGGCTCCTGCTGGACGTCCCCGCGTCCAGCTGAACCGCCAGAGTCGCACGGTCTGATCGGCCCACATCGGCAGGCCATCGTTCGGTGCGGCGTGCTCGCATTCCGCGGGCACCTCGACGTCTTCGTCGTCGGCATTTTCGGCCGCGGTGGTGTCGAAGCGTCGCGCCCGTAGCGTGTCGCTCGCGGGCCGAGCGTCTGCCGTTCCCGCCGCCGTCGCCTGGTACGTGCCCCCGAAGAGACTTCGCTTCACGTGCAGTGAGTCGTTTAACGCACCGCTGCCGCTCATCACGTACAGGAGCGCCGCGCCGGCGCGTACGCGATCAAGCATCTCGTGCGTTTCGATGGCTCCGGGCGGCAGAACGGGAGAGAGGATAGCAATGACGGTTCGGTCGTCAGCCGCGATCGAGGCAGCGTCCGTCCACCGCTCGGCGTGCCAGCCCAGCCGCGACGCCAGCTCGTACAGCAGCTTCGCGCCCTGTGCCTCGGCGGAATACGTCGTCAGACGCTCGTCGCCCGTGCGGCCGCCGATGACCTCGGGTGTGAAGAGCGCCGCGACGATGATGACGGCGAGAATCGCGACGAGCGCGAGCCGCCTGCGACGGCGCGTGGCGAGCGGCCCGTCCTCAGGCACCGAAGGTGTCGTCATGCGGCGCGTTCACCCTGGCGCTCGAGGACGGCGCGCGCGTCGGCGAGGAGTGCGTCATATCCAGCCGCGTCGCACAGGCCTGTCCCGTAGATGATCCGATCGTAGCGTGCGCCGAAACGTCGAAACGCCGCGTACGCCGGCGCACCGCGCCGACGGAGCTCGCGCGCGTAATCGCCGCTCGTCTTGGAGTCATGCCGCCGCACGAGACCGCGCGTCGCGAGCATTGCGACGGTGCCGCGATAGAGCGCGTGCGCCGCCTCCGTGAATTGTCCCGCCGCCGCGAGCTGCTCCGCGTCGCGCCATGAGTCGGTTGACGTCGCGCTTCGGCCTCGGCCGCTCGCGAGTGACGTCGCGCTCACACCGCGGAGACGCGCGGCATAGGCAATCCGCGCGACAACGAGCAGGGCGAGGGTCGCGGCGGCGATCGTGGCGACGACGCGACCGTGGGGCACCGTGCCTAACGCCGCGACGAGGCGCGAGTACGCGTCCCCGATCCACCCCAACACCCGATCGAGCAGAGTCGTCCCGAAACTGCGACGATACGCCGGTTGCCTTACGATTGCCGCGACCGTGTCATGGATCGCCGCCCGCGGCCAGATCGCGTTTGGAATCTGCACCAGCAGCATCACCGACGCGCGCTCGCCGCCTTACGAGGCCGCGGTCGTCGGCGGCGAGCCGAGAGCGCCCGTCATGACCTCGATGTCGAACCCCTCGGCGCGAATCCGCGTGTCGTAGTACAGGATCATCTGCGTGATGCCGATGAGAGGATACGCCAGGACGGTGTACAGCGCTTGCAGGATGACGCTCCCCGCAATCGTGCCGAACATCTGCGCGACAAGACTGACCGCGAACGACAGCATGATGAAGATGACGAGGACGAGGAGCAGCGTCAGCAGGATATGTCCCTTGCGGTTCTGCGACAGGAAGCTGGAGCGCGAGAACGCCGCGATCACGCCGCGGTCCTCGAGTACGATCGTCTGAAAGACGGCGAAGAACCGCGCCATCGCGTAGAACGCCCAGAAGAGCGACAGCAGCATTCCGATGAAGATTAGGGGGATGCTGGATATCCCTGCGCCGACGATCACGGGAAGGAAGCCGAGCATCAATACGAGAAAGAAGAGGATCGTCGCGCCGATGAGCCGCGGCACCAGTGGGAGCACCGCCCGCACGACTGCGCTCAAGCCGGTCTGCCGATCGAGATAGACATCCGAGGAAAAACGGCTCAGCACCGCTGACATCAGGGCGTAGCCGAAGATGCCGATGAAGCCGAGCACAAACGACGCGGCGCCCGGTGCGGTCAGCGTGCGCGAGCTGGTCGCGAGCAGGCCGCGCATCAGGAGGAGCTGCGCGACGACCCAGGGCGCATACGCGATCGCGGTCACGAGCACGTACTCCAGCGCATCGCGCCGGTACAGCTGAAATGCCGCGTCGACAATCTCGGTGACGGAACGGGCCCGGAGACGGAGGTCGGACATTACAAATGGGGTGGAGGGCTGCGGTCACTTCCGCGTCGACGGAAGATGCAGCAGTCCGTCCCTCCAGGCCAGCAGAGCCGACTACTCCACCGTCACCGACTTCGCGAGATTGCGCGGCTGGTCGACGTTGAGCCCACGCTTCACCGCCACGTAGTACGCGAGCAGCTGCAGCGGGATCACCGACAGAATCGGATAGAGCATGTCCTCTGTCTGCGGAATCCGAATCTCGTAATCGATGAGCTTCTCGAGAACGGGCTCCTTCTGGCTCGTGATCGCGATGACCTTACCGCCCCGCGCCTTCACCTCCTGAATGTTCGACACGATCTTGTCGAACACCGAGTCGTGAGGTGCGATGAACACTACCGGCATGTTCTCGTCGATGAGCGCGATCGGCCCGTGCTTCATCTCCGCGGCCGGATAGCCTTCGGCGTGGATGTAGCTGATCTCCTTCAGCTTCAACGCCCCCTCGAGCGCGACCGGGAAATTGTAGCCGCGACCGAGGTAGAGGAAATTGGTCGCGTTCTTGAACTGCTCCGCGATCGCCTCGATCTCGCTCGCGCGATCCAGGATCGACTGGATCTGGTCCGGCAGCTCGAGCATCGCCTGCGCGATCTGCCGCCCCTTCACCACCGACATCTCGCGCAAACGCGCGAGCTTCAGCGTTAGCAGCGCCAGCGCGATCACCTGACTGGTGAATGCCTTCGTCGACGCGACACCGATCTCGGGCCCGGCGTGCAGGTAGATGCCGCCGTCGTCCTCACGGGCCATCGTCGAGCCGACGACGTTCACCAACCCGAGCGTCCGCGCCCCACGGCGTTTCGCTTCCCGCATCGCCGCGAGCGTGTCCGCCGTCTCGCCGGACTGCGAAATCACGACACAGAGTGTGTTCTTCGTGACGATCGGGTTTCGGTACCGGAATTCCGATGCGTACTCCACCTCGACGGGGATTCGCGCCAGCTCCTCGATGTACAGCTCGCCGATGATTCCCGAGTGCCAACTCGTGCCGCAGGCCGTGATGATGATTCGGTCGAGGTCGAGCATCTGCTGGCGAGTGAGATTCAATCCGCCCAGCTTCGAGAAGCCTTCGTCGACGACGAGCCGCCCGCGCATCGTATTCTGAATCGTCTGCGGCTGCTCGAAGATCTCCTTCAGCATGAAGTGATCGAAGCCGCCCTTCTCTATCTGATCGAGATCCCAATCGATGCGGCTCACACCCTTCCGAACGCGCCGGGCGCTGAGGTCGAGCACTTCGTAGCCGCTCCGCGTGAGCACGCCCATCTCGCCGTCGTCCAGGTACACGACCTGTCGCGTGTGCTCCAGGATCGCGGCAACGTCGCTGGCGACATAGAACTCGTTCTCGCCCAGGCCGAGAAGGAGCGGGCTGCCCTTCCGGGCGGCGACGATCTTGTCCGGATCCCGGCTCGAGATGACGGCGATGCCGTACGTCCCCTCCACCAGGTGGAGCGCATCGATCACCGCATCCTCCAGCGGATCGTCGTCCATCGCCGCTTCGATGAGGTGCGCGAGCACTTCGGTGTCCGTCTCGGACTCGAACTTGTGCCCCTGCTGGATGAGCATCTGTCGCAAGGCGCCGTAGTTCTCGATGATGCCGTTGTGGACGACGGCGATCGTCCCAGTGCAGTCGTGATGGGGGTGGGCGTTGCACTCGTTAGGCGCGCCGTGCGTTGCCCAGCGGGTGTGGGCGATGCCAACGGTCCCGTGCACCGGCGACCCTTCGACGACCGCCTCGAGCATCGAGATCTTCCCCTTCGCCTTCCGGCTCTCGAGTCCTGCTCCGTTCATCGTCGCGATGCCCGCCGAGTCGTAGCCGCGGTACTCGAGACGCTTCAGCCCCTCGATGAGAAGCGGCGTCGCGGTTTTCGGTCCGATGTATCCGACGATTCCACACATGGAGCTCAACTCCTCTGTTCGTTTCTACCAGCCTGACGTTTCGTTCCTTATCCGCTGATAGCTATGGACTGATAGCTGATAGCTTCTCCAGCGGCTCCCGCGACCGGCGCACCAATTCCCTCGCATCCTGCTCCGTCGGAGCCTCCGCGATCACCCGCACGATCGGCTCCGTGCCCGAGGGTCGTACGTGCACCCACCGGTCCGACCAGGCCAGCCGCAATCCATCCTGCGTATCGGCGCTCGCATCCGAGAACGCCTTCCGGAGAGCGGCGTAGACCGAATCCAGGCTTGCCGCGGGCCGCTCCAGCTTGTCCTTGACGATCACGTATCGCGGCAAGTCGCCGACTATTGACGACAGCGACCGATTCTCCTCATGCAGAAGCTGCAGCGTGAGTGCAGCACCAACTGGTGCGTCCCGGCCCAAGTGCACCTCACTCAAAATCACACCGCCGTTCCCCTCGCCGCCCACCGGAGCACCCGCTTCGCGCATGCACACGGCAACGTTTACCTCGCCCACCGGCGCTCGTAAAACCTTTGCTCCCGCGTCTCGCACGGCATCGTCTACCACTCTGCTGGTCGAGAGATTCGTCACGACAGCGCCGGGCCGGTGCCGAAGCACCAAACGGGCGGCGAGGGCGAGGGTGTAGTCCTCGCCGATGGCTCGCCCCTTCTCAGACACCAGCGCCAATCGATCGACGTCCGGATCCACGGCAAAGCCAACGGCCGAGCCACTATCGAGCACGAGCCGTTCCAGATCGCCAAGGTTCTCGGCAACCGGCTCCGGCGGATGGGGAAATCGCCCATCGGGCTCGAGATTGATCGCCGCCACATCGCACCCCAGGCGCTCGAGCAGCGCGGGCATGATGACCTTGCCGGCTCCCCGCACACAATCGAGCGCGACCTTGAACTTGCGTGCGCGGATGCCTTTCACGTCCAGGTAAGGGATCGCCAAAACCCGCTCGAGGTGTCGCTCGACCGCACGTTCATCCTGTGTCACCGCGCCAAGTTGGTCCCAGGTAGCGCGTGGGATCCCCTGCTCCACGAGCGACCGCATCTCGGCGCCCTCGTTCGCTTCGAGAAAGAGGCCCGATGACCCTATGAACTTGAGGGCGTTCCACTCGATCGGGTTGTGACTCGCCGAGATCATGAGACCGCCGGCGGCATGGTGGTGCTCCACCGCGAGCTGGCAGGTCGGCGTCGTCGTGAGCCCGATATCGATGATGTCGCAGCCGACTGATTGCAGTGCGGCGATGGCCGCCCGGTGGAACATTGGTCCCGACACCCTGCTGTCGCGGCCGATGACGATGCGCGCCTTCGCTCCGGCTCGACGCTTCGACCAAGCCCCGAATCCCGCAGCGTAGCGCGCCACGATCTCCGGGGTCAGCGCCTCGCCGACCCGACCCCGGATTCCGGACACACTCACCATCAAACCGTCGTTCGCCATGAGCGACCTCGAAAGATTGGTCGGAAAGTAACGCTTCGCCGTAGTCGAGCGTCGAATGCCTGAGCTCCCCTCGCATTCCCGCCCGCATGGCCGTCGAACCCGCCTCGCCTTTGGCCTCCAAGTCCGCTTCCGCGCCCATCCAGACGGTTACGACGTCGTCACTTCGCGCGGCCACTGGAGTGCCATTCCGCATCAAGATGGCGGGGATCAGCGCCGCGGCGGTGATCGTCACGCTCGCGGTAATCTTGATGCCCGTTTACGTCCTGAGCCGCGATCTCCTCGGCCAGGTTCTCGGCGAACAGGTCACGGCGGTGACGCGCAGCACGAGCGTCGCGATCTTTGGCGACTCACTCGATGTCATCGCCGCGCGCGGCGGCGCGACCACCAATGCCTATCGAGCGACGCGCACGATGCTGCAGCGCATGTGGCTTGCGAATGGAGGCAGCCTCACCGATCTCGTGAACGGCATCGCGATCGTGCGGCCCGATAGCTCGGGAAAGCTGCGATATCTCATCCACTCGACGTGGCAGCCGGGTCAGGCGCAGTTCATCGCGCCGTGGCAGCCGCCCACGGGATTGCTCGACAGCCTGCGCGCCGGCCGGGGCGCGGTGACGGAGATCTACGACGCGAACGGGACGAAGGTGCTCACCGCGGCGGCGCCCGTACGCCGCGCCGACGGCGAGGTCGCCGGGTTCGTCATCACCACGCTCGGTGCGTCGACGCTGTTCTTCAATGTGCGGCGGCAGCTGCAATCCTACATCGGCTTTCCCCTGGTCGCGTTCGCCATCGCCGTCATCTTCGCGTACTGGGGCGCGGCGCGCCTAACGGGTGGCATCATCGCCATCGCCGAGCACGCGGACGCCGTCGCGTCGGGCGCGCTGCGCCACGATCTGCACTACACGTCGGGCGACGAGATCGGCGCGCTCGCCGACTCGTTCCGGCGGATGAGCACGAGCCTCCGCGCGCTGCTGTTGGAGATCGAGACGGGTGCCTCCGAGGTGGCGGCGACCGCGGAGCAGCTCGCCGCCGGCGCGCAGCAGATGACCGCGTCCACAGACCAGGTCGCGGGCGCCGCCCACTCCATCGCGCAGTCGGCGACGGTACAGACGAAGGGCATCAACACCGCGGTCGACGCGTCGACGCGCGTCGCCGATCGTGCATTCGCGGTCGCGGGCCATGCGCGCAGCGCGCAGTCGGCGGCTGACGTCGTCGCCCGCTCCGCGCACCGTGGCGTCTCCGCGGCCGAGCAGGCCTTGGAGAGCATGAGCGCGATCGCGCGCGTCACCAAGGATGCCGTTCCGGCCGTGAACGAGCTCGGAGAGAAATCACAGCGCATCGGCAAGATCACCGACGCGATTGGAGCGATCGCGCGCCAGACGAACCTGCTCGCGCTCAACGCCGCCATCGAGGCGTCGCGTGCGGGCGAGCATGGCAAAGGCTTCGCCGTCGTCGCCGACGAGGTTCGCAAGCTCGCGGGTGAAAGTGCCCGCGCGCTCGACACGATTCGGAAGCTCGCCACCGAGATCCGGAACGCCGCGATCCGCACCGAGGAGCACATCGGTCAGGTCAGCGATCGAGTAGCCGAGGGCGAATCGGTGATCCGTGCATCGTCCGTCGCGCTTGGCCAGATCTCGCGCGAGATCGAGGCAAGCCGCAGTGCGGTGGATCTCATCGTCGCGTCGGCGGACGCGCAGCGCGAGGAGGCGGCCGCGCTCGCGAAGGAGATCGAGAGCATCGCGGTCGTCGCCGAGCAGAATGCCGCGACGTCGCAGGAGGTGAGCGCCGTCGTGCAGCAGCAGACGGCCTCGATGACCGCGGTCGCGAGCTCGAGCCAGCACCTCGCGGCGATCGCGGAACGTCTCAAGGGCTCGATGACGCAGTTCAGCTTATAAGGATGTCGAGATGAGAGTGTCGGACCGGCTCGTTATGCACTGCGCCGCCGGCGCGGCCGCGCTGTTCGTCATCGGCTGCGGCAGCGCGTCGGACATCGCCGACCGAATCGCGGGCCATCGCGCGTCACCGTTCGCGCTCTATGGCCGTGACGACATGCGCGCTGGTCTCCGCTTCGAGACGCTCCGTGACGCCGCGAAGAAGGAATCGGTGAAGCAGTTCGAGTGCCTGCCGCTTTGGGCGAAGGCGCAGCGGTGCACGCTTCCTATCGAGACCGGCATACTCGTGGCCATCGTCGACAGCGCGGACCGCGTCATCCGTCTCGCCACCGCGCCGAACTCGCTGATCCGTCGCGGTGCCAATGTTCACGGTCAGCTCATCATGCGCGACGTCGTGCGCGACACGCGAGCCGCCTGGGACTCTGTCGGTACGCTGCACCGCTACGACAACGATCCCCTGGCGCCGCAGCTGCTCTGGACGGATCGCACCCACCGCTGGGGTGGAACGCTCTGGTACTCGCGCGCCCATCGCGCGGATGTTCCGCGCTCGTCCGATGCGGCGACGGACGCGGAGCTGGCGATGACACTTCCCGAGAGCCTGGCCGTCACGGACCTCCCGGCATACACGCTGTTCGCTCAGCGTCAGCCCGCACCGCCGCCCGTCCCGGCGCCGAGACGCCTCGCCGTCGCGCCGGTACCACCTCCGACGCCAGACGAGATCCTGTCGATGCTGCGCTCCGATCTCCGCGCCGTCAGCGCGGCCCAGGAAGGGGCACTGCACACCACCGGCGAATACAAGACGCGGTTCGAGCAGCTGCAGCTGACGCCGAGCCCGGGCGTTCTGGTGGATTTCATCCAGCCCACGATCGAGGGCTACAGCGCGGTCGCGACGCACCCCGACTTGCCAGGCATCAGCTGCGTCGTCTACGCTGGCGACGTCGCGAACCCGCCCTCAACGCGAAAGCTCGCGCGCCGCGGCGCCGTAGGCGAAGTCGTTTGCGATCAGCCTTGATTGGAACGGCATAGGGGCGCGAAGTGCCAGAGGGCGCGGCGTTCCATACGGCGCTAACTGCCAGACTGCGCGAAGTGCCAAAATGCGTGAGACTGCGGATGGCGCCGTTTGGAACGTCGCGCCGTTCGGCACCTAGCGCCGTTTGGCACCTGGCGCAGTCTGGCACTTCGCGCAGTCTGGCACTTCGCGCAGTCTGGCACTTCGCGCAGTCTGGCACCTCGCGCCGTTCAGCAGTTCCCGCTAGTCCCTTACGAGCGCCTCACTCGACGTCTGCGCGAGACCGATGCGCACTGCACCCGTGACCGCGGCGAATTGATCGGTAGTGCGCGGCAGGAGACAGAGCTCGCCACGCACGACCGCCTTCTCCACCGCCGCGACGACCCGCGCATCGAACTGCGTACCCGCGTTCCGCTGCAGCTCCGCGAGCGCCTGCTCGAGCGTGAGCTCGTTGCCGCGATACGGGCGGCCGCTCGTCATCGCGTCGATCGCGTCCGCGACGGCGACGATGCGAGCCTCGAAGGGGATCGCCTCGCCTACGAGTCCGTCGGGCACTCCGCGTCCATCCATCCGCTCGTGATGCGAACGCACGATGCTCAGGGCGATCGGCGCCTCGCCTAACAACGGCGCGAGCACGCGCCATCCAACGAGCGGGTGAATCATGATGTGCTCGTACTCGTCGGCCGTGAGAGGCTCAGTCTTGTTGAGCACCGCCTCGCGCACGCCGATCTTGCCGATGTCGTGCACATGCCCCCCAAGCTCGATCTGCCGCACGACCTCCTCGTCGAGGCCCAGCGTGCGGCCGAGAATCGATGAGTATTGACTCACGCGCACCGAGTGGCCGCGCGTGTATGGATCCTTCAGCTCCAGCGCCTCGGCGAGCGCCTGAACGCCGGCGAAGAACATCTCCTCGAGCCGGCTCGCCTGCGCCACGACGCGCTCCTTGAGTCGCTCCTGATAGTGGCGGTTCTCGAGGACGAGCCGTCGCCGGTCCATCGCCTTCGCGACACGCACGCGCACCTCCTCGATGTGGAACGGCTTCAGGAGATAGTCCATCGCGCCACTCGCGAGGCAGCTCACCGCCGCCTCGACATCCGGCACGGCCGTGATCATCACCACCGCGACGTCCGGCTGTTGCTCGTGGACGCGCCGGAGGAGCTCGACGCCGCTCATCCCCGGCATCTTGAGATCACTGAGCATCAGCGAGATCGGATGCCGCTGCAGGTGCTCGAGCGCTTCCTCTCCGCTCCCCGCCTCGAGGCATCGAAAGCCGTCGCCGCGCATGATGTGCATGAGCACTTGCCGCAGCCGCTCTTCGTCGTCCACCACGAGGCAGTAGGGAGCGTTTCCGACAACGCCGGCGCTCATGGCTCGTCCGTCGCCCTGGTGCGAACTATCTTGAGAGCCACACCCTGCACACGAGCATCTTCATGACCCGCGTCTTCGACGAGGATCTGTCCGCCGGTTTTGGTACGCGCGCGATTCACGCTGGCCAGCGACCGGAGCCGCTTGCCGGCGCCATCATGACGCCGGTCTACCTCACGTCGACGTACGTGCAGGACGCGCTTGGCGAGCATAAAGGCTACGAGTACGCCCGGGGCAAGAACCCGACGCGGGAGGCATTCGAGCGAAACGTCGCCGCGCTCGAGGGCGGCATTCACGGATTCGCTTTCGCCAGCGGCATGGGCTGTCTCGATTCGATCATGAAGCTCTTCCGCGCCGGCGACCATATCATCTGCGCGGAGAACGTATATGGCGGTACGTTCCGCCTCTTCGATCGAATACTTCAGCACTTTGGGCTCGCCTTCACCTACGTAGATACTCGCGACGCCCAACGGGTCGCGGATGCGGTGCGGCCGAACACGCGTGCGATTCTCGTCGAGACGCCGACGAATCCGTTGATGCGCATCACGGATCTCTCGGCGGTCGCATCAATCGCGCGGAAAGCGGGTGCCCTCTTCATCGTCGACAACACTTTCGCCTCGCCGTATTTCCAGCGTCCGTTCGCCTTCGGGGCCGATCTCGTGTACCACTCGACGACCAAGTATCTGAATGGGCACAGCGACATGATCGGCGGCATCGCCGTGGTCACGGATGATGAGCTCGCCGCGAAGCTCCAATTCATCCAGAACGCCGCCGGAGCGGTTCCCGGCCCGTTCGACGCGTGGCTCGCCCTCAGAGGCACGAAGACGCTCCATCTGCGCATGCGGCAGCATGATGCGAATGGCCGCCGCATCGCCGAGTGGCTGGTCGAGCAGGTGGGACCGGAACGGGTCTACTACGCGGGGCTTCCCACCCATCCCCAGCACGACCTGGCCAAGCGCCAGATGACGGGATTCGGGGGGATGATCAGCGTCGAGCTGGACACGCGCGAGCGGGCGGCGCATCTCCTCGGCCGGGTCAAGGTCTTTTCGCTTGCCGAGTCATTGGGCGGTGTCGAGTCTCTGATCAGTCACCCCGCGTCGATGACCCACGCCTCCGTCCCACCGGAGATCCGCGCGCGACTCGGTATTACCGAGGGTCTCGTTCGTCTTTCCTGTGGTGTCGAGGAAGTCGACGACCTGCTCGCGGATCTCGAGCGCGGCTTCGACGCGATGCCACGCGCAAAGGGCGCCTCTTCGACCCGCGAGGCCGTTGCGGCGGACTGACTTCGACACTTACGGCTTTCTTCTGCCGTAGAGCTTTCGTTCCTCGCTCGCAACTGCCACTCGTCACTAGCCACTCCTTCCTATGCCCCGCGTCATTCTGACCCAGATCTCGTCTCGCGCCTGGGAGCATCCAGCCGATCGCGCCGCCCTCAACACGCTGCGCGCCATTCCCGGCTTCGATGAAGTCGTGCGGAAGGTCGCCGGCTTCTTCGGTGAGCGCGGCATCCGGCAGCTCTTTCTGGCGAACGCCGTGCGCGTGAGCGCTCAGCAGCGTCCCCGTCTCAACCAGCTCTACACCGAGGTGCTCGAGACGCTCGACTGGCCAATGCGTCCGCAGCTTTACGTGACGCAGACGCCGTTCGTGAACGCCGGCGCCGTCGGCTTCGACGACCCGTTCATCATCATGAACTCGGGGACGATCGACACGCTCGACGAGGAGGAGCAGCGTTTCATACTTGCTCATGAGCTGGGCCACATCATGAGCGGTCACGTCACCTACGTGACGATCGCGATCATCCTCCTCAACTTCGGGGTTCGCAATCTTCCCTTCCTCGCGGGCATGGCGCTCCTCCCGATCGAGCTCGCGCTCTTCGAGTGGTACCGCAAGAGCGAGCTGTCGTGCGACAGGGCTGGATTGCTCGGTGTACAAGATCTGAACATCGCCATGGGCACGTTCATGCGCCTCGCCGGCGGCAAGCCCGGCAACGATCAGGTCAGCCTCGACGAGTTCATGACCCAGGCGGCCGAGTACGAGACCGGCGGCGGGGCGTGGGACACTGTTTTGAAGTTGCTCAACACCGCGTTCCGCTCGCATCCGTTCAACACGGTGCGCGCGTCCGAGCTCCTCAAGTGGCAGCGCAGCGGGCAGTATGACGCGATCATCGCCGGCAACTACCTGCGCCGCGGTGACGAGGGGAACCAGCCGCTGAGCGAGGACTACGTCGACGCGGCTGGCTACTACGGTGCCAAAACCCGCGAGACCTTCCAGCAGTTCGGCGACGCATTTGGTCGCGCGAAGGATGCCTTCAACAACGCGTGGAAGACGAATAAGTGAAAGTTCTGATTGTCGGGGGCGGCGGTCGCGAGCACGCCCTGGCGTGGCGCTTCAAACAGGATGATCCCACCGTCACTCTGTACGCCGCCCCCGGCAATCCCGGCATCGCCGAACTGGCGACCTGCCTCCCGATAGCCACCTCCGACTTCGACGCGCTGGTGACGTTCGCCCAGCGTGAGCGCATCAACCTCACTGTCGTCGGGCCAGAGGCGCCACTCGCCGACGGAATCGTGAACCGCTTTCGGAACGAGGGCCTCGCGATCTTCGGCCCCACGCGTGAGGCGGCGCAGATCGAGACCTCCAAGTCGTTCGCCAAGCAGCTCATGCGCGACGCCGGCGTGCCGACGGCGCGCGCGCTGACGTGCACAGAGGTCGAGCACGCGCGCGGCGCGGCGCGCGCGCTCGGCGCACCGATCGTGATCAAGGCATCGGGCCTCGCGGCGGGCAAGGGTGTGATCGTTTGCGAAACTCTCGAAGAGGCTGATCGCGCCATCGATCGCATGCTCGTGCAGCAGAGCTTTGGCGTCGCTGGCAGCGAGATCCTGATCGAGGAGTTCATGGAGGGCGAAGAGATCTCGGTCTTCGCCATCACGAACGGCGACTGGTTCTTCGAGCTCGTCCCAGCGCAGGACCACAAGCGATTGCTCGCGGGCGATCGCGGACCGAACACCGGCGGCATGGGCGCGTATACGCCGGTGTCCATCGTCAGCAGTCAAATCGCGGACGAGATCACCCGTCGTATTCTCCAGCCGACTGTCGACGCGCTGCGGGCGAGAGGAGCGCCGTTCACCGGGCTGCTGTACGCGGGCCTGATGCTCACCCGCGATGGTCCGAAGGTCGTCGAGTTCAACTGCCGATTCGGAGACCCCGAGACCGAAGCCGTGCTTGTCGTCTCACGTCCGAGCACGCCGCCGTTACTGGACATCATGCTCGCCGCCGCACGTGACGAGCCCTGTCCCGATCCGATCGAGATGCACGAGCGCGGCTATGCGGTAACGACGGTGCTCGCGAGCGCTGGCTACCCCGATTCGTCACGCGTGGGCGACGTCATCACCATCCCTTCTGTCCCTGACGACGTCGTTGTCTTCCACGCGGGCACGCGCCGCCGCGAAGACGGTGCGCTCGTGACCAATGGCGGCCGCGTGCTCGCCGTCACCGGATGGGCCGATCGATTCGACGAGGCGCAGAAAAAGAGTCGCGATTTCGCCGCCCGAGTAGAGTTCGCTGGCAAGCAATACCGCACGGACATCGGATGGCGCGAGCTGGAGCGACAGATGGCCTGGAATGCCGGAGCTTCCTGAGACCGAGACGATCGCTCGCGATCTGAATCGCGAGATTCGCGGCGCTCGCATCACCGACATAGAAGTCACGAAAGCGGACGTTCTGCGCGAGGTCTCACCGCACGAGCTCGAGCGTCGCGCTGTCGGCACGATCATCGAGCGTAGTTGGCGGCGCGCCAAGCTCGTCGTGCTAGACCTCTCGAGTGGAGACCGACTCGTCGTTCAGCCCCGCTTCACCGGCGCGCTGCTCATCGACGACGGGAATCTGCCGGAGCGCGAGCGTGCGTACTCGACGGTGGAGTTCCGCCTGAACGACGGCCGCTCGATTCACTATCGCGACATCCGCCGTCTCGGCACCGTCTCCCTCATGCCCTCGGAGCGCTTCGCCCGCTATTCCGCTGCGCTGGGTATCGAGCCCCTTGACCCTGCCTTCACCGCCGAGCATCTATCGGTCCTTCTTCGGGGTTCCCGCCAGGCAGTCAAGAAGCTTCTCATGGATCAGCGCGCCATTGTCGGTATCGGCAACATCTACGCGAACGAGGCATTGTTCCGCGCGGGCGTCGACCCGTCGCGCGCAGCGCTACGCGTGACTGAGACGGAAGCAGCGGCGATGCACTCCGCGATCGTGAACGTGCTGCGCGAATCGATCGAAGCGCGTGGGACGAGCTTTCGCGATTATCGCGACGCGAGCGGACAGCGCGGAAGCTTCGTGGAGCGGCTCGCGGTCTATGGCCATGCCGGCGATCCGTGTCCTCGCTGCGGCGCGCGGCTCATCGGCACCCATGCCATCGATGGACGAATGACGGTCCTGTGCGCGCGCTGCCAAAGCTAGAGCTCCTCCGCGCGCCCACGCCCGAGGCGCAGCTCGGCGTCATGCACGACGACGTCCGCGCCCGGGCCGAGAACCGGCCTGGAGTTTATAGAATGCTCACTGAGGCCGGCGAGGTCGTCTACGTCGGCAAGTCGAAACGGGTGCGGACCCGGCTGCTCAGCTACTTCCGCTGCTCGTTTCCCGAGGAGAAGGGAGCGCGCATTCTCCGGGAAGCGGACCGCATCGAATGGGAGTACACGCCGAGTGAGTTCGCGGCGTTGCTCCAGGAGCTGCGGCTCATCAAGCAGCTCCGGCCCCGCTTCAACGTGGCGATGAAGCGCGACGGACGGAACTTCTGCTTTCTCAAGCTCACCCGTGGGCCGGCACCGAAGTTTCTCGTCGTGCGCGGTCCGAGCCAGGATGACGCGTCAGTGTACTACGGTCCCTTCCAGGGAGCCCAACGGGTGGGTGAAGCGGTTCGCGAGCTCAACGACGCGTTAGGCTTGCGCGACTGCGCGCACGACCAGGCGATACACTTTGCCGATCAGCCGGAGTTGTTTAGCATCTTTCCACGAACGCCCGGCTGCATACGGTTCGAGGTGAGGAAGTGCCTCGGTCCCTGCGTCGGTGGCTGCACGGCGGGTGAGTACGCAGAGCGCGTCAAGCAGGCGCGCGGCTTTCTCGATGGAGCCAATGATGGGCCGATCGAAACGCTCCGCGGCGAAATGGAGCGCGCCAGCGAACGCCTCGAGTTCGAGCGGGCGGCGTCCCTCCGGGACAAGCTGCACCGCCTGGAATCATTGAAAGAACAGTTTCTTCGGCTGAGATTTGCCGTCGAGACCCTCTCGTTCGTCTATCCTGTGCCAGGTCACGACGGCAGCCGTCGACTGTACTTCATCCGTCGTGGTCGGGTACGGGGTGAGATGGAGCTTCCGCGAACCGCGGCCGAACAGGCGCGCGTCGCGGAGCTCATCGATGAGATTTTTTCTCCCGTCGAGCGTGAGACCTCGCAGATCCCGACACACGAGATCGACGAGCTGTTATTGTTGTCGAGTTGGTTCCGGCGTTTCCCCACGGAACTGAAGCGGACGCGCGCTCCGTCCCCTGGCCTGCCTTCTGCACTACGTCGTTTAGGACGTACCGCCGCACGTAGCGGCCGCGACCCTCGGAGCGACGATGGCAACGACGTGGCAGCCGATTACTCTCGTGCAGTGCATCAGCCTGCGCCCGTGGCTGGTCTATCCGGGCTCTGACGAGTCCGGGGGATGTCACGACCTCACGCTCGGGAAGATCTACGAGATGATGGGCGTCGAGGCGAACGGAGCGTTCTACCGCATCATCGACGACTCCGGCGGCGACTACTTGTATCCGGTATCACACTTCCGGGTCGTCTAGCGCCTAACTAGAGCTCGACGATCCTCACGCTCGCGGCACCGCTATCGATCGTGAGCACGCCCACGCTCGGCTTCAGCTTGAAGCGACGTTGGCCGGCCGCGCCGGGATTCACCACGAGACGGCCATTCAGCTCGACGACCTTCTGCTGATGCGTGTGGCCGTAGACGATCACGTCCGCGTCATACTTCGCCAGCAGCCGCTCCGGCGTTGGACTGCCGAGCTCGTGGCCGTGACTCACGTGAATCCGCAGGCCGCCAATGGTGCGCTCGACGGATTGGGTTAGCCGCGGATCGTCCACCGGATCGGTGTTTCCGTACACGGCCTCTATCGGCGCGATCGCCGCAAGCTCGTCGAGCACGCCTTCGCCCACATCGCCGGCATGAAGGATCAGCTCCACCCCTTGCAGCACACCGAACACCTCGGGCCTAACGAGCCCATGCGTGTCGGAGATGAGCCCGATCACATGCGCCGCGTGGGCCATCAGTCGCTCTCGTCGCCGCGCGTCTCGCCGCCCCAGCGCTTCGCGAGCGTGTGTTCGACGCCAAGATGGTCGAGCACACGCGCGACGATGAAGTCCACGAGGTCGTCGATGGATCCTGGCCGGTGATAGAAGCCCGGTGACGCTGGCAGCACCACCGCGCCCGCGCGCGTCACGCGCAGCATGTTCTCGAGGTGAATTGCGCTGAGCGGCGACTCGCGGGGCACCAGCACGAGCGGCCGCCGCTCCTTGAGCGCCACGTCCGCGGCGCGCTCGACGAGCGATCGCGACGCACCGACCGCGATCGCGGACAGTGTTCCCATCGAGCAGGGACAGATCACCATTCCCGCGTTCAACGCCGAGCCAGACGCTGGCGCCGCGCCGCGGTCGCCGTCATCGAACAGCGTCACCAGCTTGTCCCAACCGCTGGATCCGACGCGCTCCCGCAACGCCTCGATGCTCCCGACATCGGATTCGGTGCGAAGCAGTCGCAGGCCGTGACTCGAGACGATGAGCTGAACGGGTCGCCTCGCGGCGATCAGCTGCTCCAACAGCCGCAGCGCATAGGGTGCGCCGGACGCGCCGGTGATCGCGAGTACGATCGGCCGCTCGGCAAACACCCTACCGGCTCCAGCCGAGCGCGATGAGTGGCCGAATTCGCTCGGCGAGCACGAAGAAGAGCAGCGTGATGCTCAACATGCCGTTCATCATGAAGAACGCGGCGTCGAGCTTCGTGAGATTCCCCGGATGAACGAGCGAATGCTCGTAAAAGAGGATTGCGGCCGCGATCCCCAGGCCGCACCAGTACAACACCCCGAGATGCGCGCCGGCGCCGGCGAGCGCGAGAGCTGCGATTGTTAGGCAGTGCAACGCCCGCGATATGTAAATCGCCCTTCTCTCTCCAACCGCCGCCGGGATTGAATGCAGCGCGTGTGCCCGATCGAAGCTTTCATCCGGGAGGGCATAGAGAATGTCGAACCCACCGACCCAGGTGGTCACGCCCGCGGCGAGGGCCACGAGCAGCCACCACGGCCGGCTCCATGCCCCCGTTACCGCGAGGTAGCCGCCAACCGGTGCGATCCCCAAGCCCGCCCCGAGCACGAGGTGCGACCACCGCGTAAAGCGCTTCGTATAGCTGTAGCCCAACACCCATGCGAGCGCGAGCGGCGCGAGATAGAGGCACAGAGGGTTGAGAGCGGCCGCGCAGATGAGAAAGACGGCAACGGCTACGATGACGGAGATCCAGGCTTCGTGTGTCGACAGGACGCCGCGCGGCAACTCCCGCATCGCCGTGCGCGGGTTCTCCGCGTCGATGTGCCGATCGACAATTCGATTGAACGCCATCGCCGCAAACCGCGCCGCGGTGAACGCGAGGATCACCCAACCCACGTCCGCGAGGCGCAACCGGTGGTGATACGAGGCGAGCACGACGCCGATCAGCGCGAACGGCAGCGCGAACACGGTGTGCGGCAGCTTCACCAGATTCACGAACGCGACGAACCGTGAGGTGCCGGTGAAGGTCTGTCCCTCCTGCACGCGTCCCGTCATCGCTCGAGTCCCAACTCGGACCAGATGGCGTCCACCTTTCGTTTCGTTTCCGCGTCCATCTCGATCACCGCCGGCCATTCGCGGGTGAATCCCTCCTCGGGCAACTTGCGCGTCGCATCGAGGCCCATCTTCGAGCCGTAGGTGAACGTGCGGCTCGAGTGATCGAGCACGTCCATCGGGCCCATCGTGAAGCGCGCGTCGCGTTCGGGATCGATGTTGTTCAGCGCCACCCACCACGCCTCGCGCGTGTCGCGCACGTTCACCCAGTGATCGACGACCACCAGCACCTTCGCCAGCGACATCAGCCCCTGGCCCCAGAGCGCGTTCATGACCTTGTACGCCTGGCCGGGATATTCCTTCCTGATCGAGACGAATACGAGATTGTGAAAGATCCCCTCCGCCGGCATGTGATAATCGACGATCTCCGGGATCGTGAGCTTCAGCAGCGGCAGGAAGATGCGCTCCGTTGCGTGGCCGAGATAGAAGTCCTCCATTGGCGGGCGGCCGACAATCGTCGCGGGGAAGATCGGCTCCTTCCGCATCGTGATCGCCGTGACGTGCACCTGCGGATACAGATCGGCGAGCGAATAGAAACCCGTGTGGTCACCGAACGGGCCTTCGGTCACCAGCGCCTCGGCCGGATCGATGTACCCCTCGATCACGAAGTCCGCCTCCGCTGGAACCTCGAGATCGCACGTAACGGCCTTCGCCAGCGACACCGGCTTGCCGCGCAGGAATCCGGCGAAGAGAAACTCGTCGATCGTCGGCGGCAGCGGCGCGCTCGCCGAGTACATCGACGGCGGATCGGCGCCGAGCGCGATGCACACCGGCATCCGCTCACCGCGGTCCGCCATCTCGCGCCAGTGCGCCGCGCCCACTTTGTGGCGCTGCCAGTGCATCGCCAGCGTCGTTTTGCCTGTCTGCATGATTCGATACATGCCGACATTGCGTATCCCGCGCTTCGGGTCGCGCGTGATCACCATCGGAAAGGTGATGTACGCGCCGCCGTCTTCGGGCCAACACTTCATGAGCGGCAGGCGGTCGAGATCGACGTCCCCGTCGCGCCAGATCACCTCCTGCGACGGCGGCGTCCCCGAGCGCAGGCGCGGTGGAAAGCGACCCACTTCCAACAGCCGCGGCAACAGGGCGAGCTTCGCGACGAAGCCCTCGGGCACCTTCATCTCGAGCAGGCTCGTTATGCGCGCGCCAATCTCGTCGAGGTCCTGCACGCCGAGGCTCATAGCCATCCGGCGCATCGAGCCGAAGAGATTGATGGCGACCGGGAACTCGGATCGCCGGCCCGTCATCAATACCGGGTGTTCGAGGAAAAGCGCCTTGCCGCCGCCGGGCTGCTTCATCACCCGGTCGGCTATCTCGCAGAGCTCGAGGTCGAGCGATACCGGCCTCGTTATGCGCGCCAGCTCACCGGATTCGTCCAGGGCGTCGACGAACGCGCGCAGCGTATCGAGCGTCACGAGCGACCGATCATCGCTTGGTGCCGACGTGAATGGCCGCGATGCCGAACGACAACGAGGTCCACTTCACGTCCGTGAAGCCGGCCGCGCCCATTCGCCGCGCCAGCTCCTCTTCCCCCGGAAACTGCGCGACCGAAGCCGGCAGATATCGATACGCCGTCCGGTGGCCGCTCACGATGCCACCGATCACCGGCAGCAGTCGGTGAAAGTACAAATGGTAGAGCGCTCGCATGAGTGGATTGCGCGGCGTCGTGAACTCGAGAATCACGAATCGCGCACCGCGATCGAGGATGCGGAACACCTCACGCAGCGCGACGTCGAGGTCGCTCACGTTGCGAATGCCGAAGGCTACAATGGCCCCGGACGCGCACTCGTTGGGCAGCGGCAGCTCGAGGGCGTCGGCGACCACGGGCGATACTCGCGCCGTGATCTTCTCCCGACCCGCACGGAGCATCGGCTCGGCGAAATCGGCGCCGAGGACCCGACCCCGAAAGCCCGCCTCTCTCGCGAGCGCCACCGCCACGTCAAGGGTGCCTGCGCAGAGATCGAGGTACGTTCCCGCTGGCGCAGCGCGCCACGACAGCGCGGCGATCGCGCGGCGACGCCAGCGGCGATCGATGTTGAAGCTGAGGAGATGGTTGAGCAGATCGTAGCGGGGCGCGATCGCCGAGAACATTCCGCGGACGAAGGCACGTTTGGTGGCGCGATCGGCGGGCACCAACATCGACTCTTCGGTCGCCACCTCGTGGATCGGCATCGACCAAAGTTCACCGGTGCCTCACATGCAGGCAAGCACAAAGAGCGTGTCGCGCTGGAAGCAGGGTCATCGCGATCTTACTTTCACCTCGCATGCCCTCATCGCTCGATCTCTCGAACCTGCCGGACGCGGACGTCGTCGCCCTCGCGCAAGCAGGGCGAGAGCCGGCCTTTCGAGAGCTCGTTCGACGCTATGAGCGGCCCGTCTTCTCGCTGATCTATCGCATGATCCGCGATCGCGAGCTCGCCGAGGATCTCGCGCAGGACACCTTTATCAAGGTGCTCAACCACATCGATCGCTATCGGCCGGAGTTCAAGCTCTCGAGCTGGCTCTTCAAGATCGCGAACAACGTCGCCATCGATCACCTGCGGCGCCGCCAGCTCGACACAATCAGCATGGACGGATCGCCGCACGCGGCGACCTCGGATGCCGTCGAGTCCACGTCATTCGAAGTCGCCGTGCCTCAGGAATCAGCTCTCGAGGAGCTCGAGGCCAAGGAGCTCGGCTCCGCCATCGAGCAGGCGATCGGGCAGCTGAGACCCGAGTATCGTTCCTGCATATTGCTGCGCCACGTCGAGGGCCGATCGTACGAGGAGATCGCCACCACGCTCGACCTGCCACTCGGAACCGTGAAGACATATATCCATCGCGCGCGGCACGAGCTGCGGAAGGCGTTGGAGCACCTCAAGACCGAGGGCTGATCTGTCAGCCGAAACCTTACGATGCGGTTCGCCGATATCCGAATGTGAGGCCCCTCACGGCCGGAATAATGTTCCGAATTCCCGAGCGAAATCGTATCGCTTTTACTGAAACCCACCTCTGATCTGCCGCGTAGACCTCTCGTGAATCATCGCCACCTGCTTCCGACTGAGATCGACCTCCTCCTCGATGGCGAGGAGGGCTTTGGTGTTGC
>Ga0136846_1224031_pt1 | contig 26936 bp, 21 predicted proteins | sample HopSoiMetagenom2_FD_96841 | JGI IMG/M metagenome (GOLD analysis project Ga0136846, IMG submission 96841) | Grasslands soil microbial communities from Hopland, California, USA - 2 Assembly 2016 (version 4) | ecosystem: Environmental > Terrestrial > Soil > Grasslands | place: USA: Hopland... | reverse complement strand
GGGCGCACGAGCTTGTAGCGCAGCGACTCGCGGTCGCCGATCGCGTCGCCGTTCGGCGAGAGCGTCGGCGCCGGCGAGGGTGCGAACACGCCGGCGTACCCGACGACGAGTGCCTCGGCGACCGGGCGCTCGCCGCCCGGGTCCGATGGCCGGTTCAACACGGCACCGTCGAAGGCGACGGTCGTCGAGCCTCCGGAGTCGAGCGCGAATCCGGTGACGCACCCGTAGCGCATGAGCATCAGCGCGAGGTCGCTGTTCGTGATCCCCACGCTCCACCCCGGCCGGCGCCCATCCGCTGCGACGAAGACGATCGCTCCGTCGGCGCGCTGGCCGACCGCCGTGCGCGGATTGCGCCCGAACAGCTGGTCGGTCGTCAGCGCCTCACCGGACCTGCCGACGGGCTTGCCGTTCATGACGAGCGACGGTCCCGCGCTGACGGCGCCGGTGATCGCGCGCCAGTCGGGAGACAGCTGGATCCGCACGCGAACCTGGCCGCCCACGATCGCGTCGCTCTGGAGCGCTGCGGCTGCAGCTCCACGCGCGACGAGCACCGCACCGCCGCGCGGAATCGCGACCGGGCTGTTGCTGACGACCGCGGTCACGTCGCCTACGAGATCGGTCGCCGGCGTCGTCGGCGGGAACGGGCTCAGGACAGCCGCAACCCCCTTGACCGCCGGCGTCGTCGCTCCCCACGCGGGGGTGAACAACGATGTCGCGTTCCCGCGCGGGGGCTCGTTCAGTTGCGCGACGGGATAGTCGAGAGTACTCGGACCGCGCCACGACGCGAACCAGCCGACGCGGTCGACGTGCAGCGTCCCCGCGCTGTCGATGCCGACCGCCGCGCGTCCGTCGGCAGGATGGTGCTCGAGGACACCGCCTTGCATCAACAGCCCGCTGGGCCACCCGCCGGCCCAGTTGAAGAAGTCGCCGTTGACGCCGACCGTCGTCATCTGCGTCGAAATCCGCCGCTCCATCGACGACACGGTCTCGCGGCCGACGATCGTATTGTTCGAAAGAAGCGGCGTCAGCGAGTAGAGACCGCCGGGCTTCGGCGCGACGACGACGTACGTCGAGACCGGGCCCGCAGGCGTCCACTCGAGCCGGTGGTCGTAGGTCACCCCCGGCATCAACTGCACCGGCCGCGCTTGCGCGCACGGTGCAGCCACGAGGGCGAACAAGCCGATGAGCAGCAGTTTTCGCGCCATGACCCCTTGATCACCGTAGCGGAGAACCGGCATGGGAACAGCGCGGCGGCGCAGCTGAGGAATCTTGCCGCTTCTGCATACTGAGCCGGATGGCGCCGAAGATTCTCGCGGTCGCGTCGGCCGCGGACCTCGACTTCCGCTACGGCTGCACGCCCGCGTGGTGGCAGATCTGGAAGGGCCTGTACGAAGCGGGCGCGGATCTGATCGTGACGCCCTACCGAGGACGCGCGATCGAGTCACCGTGGTGGCGGACGGCGCCGAACCCGCTGTACCGCGAAGCGGAGGCGTACGCGAGCGCACGCGGTCTTGCGGCGCGGCTGCGCGGCGACACGCTGCTCCGCCGCGATGAGGAGAATCCCGCCGACACGGTTGCCGACCGCCTGACACGTGAGGCGATCTGGCGCTACGTGACGCCGAGGTGGCAGCGGCACCTCGAGCGTGTGATCGAACGCGAACGTGATGTCGCTGCCGTCCTCGTGTTCACGGTTCCGATGGCACATCTGCGCGGGATTCCGACGCGCATCCGCGAGCGCTACGGGATCCCGGTCGTCTTCTACGACGGCGACGTGCCGATGAGCCTGCCGGAGTTCGGCGGGATGGACACGGGGTTCAACTACTACCACGGCGCGGATCCGTCGGAGTACGACCTCGTCCTGTCGAACTCGGAAGGCGGGCTCGACCGGCTGCGCGAGCTGGGGGCGCGCCGCGCGGAGGCGGTCTTCTGGGCGGCCGATCCCGAGTTGTTCGCGCCGGCGCCTGTCGACAAGGAGTACGACGTGTTCTTCTACGGCTACGGAGACAAGTTCCGCCGCGAGTGGATGCGCGCGCTGATCGGCGAGCCCTCGCGCGAGCCCGACGCGATCGACTTCGCGCTCGGCGGCGATGACTTTCGCGGCGACGTCGGGAACGCGCGGCTGATCGGAGACGTGCCGTTCAACGTCTTCTCACAGGCGATCTCGCGCGCGCGAATCAACCTGAACATCACGCGCAGGTCGCACGCGACGGTCTATGCGTCCTCGACCTGCCGCCCGTTCGAGCTCGCTGCGGCCGGCGCCGCGATCGTGTCGAGCCCGCACGACGGAATCGAGCGCTGGTTCGAGCCGGGGTCCGAGATCCGCGTCGTCTCGACCGCGGCCGAAGCGGTTGCGGCGTATCGCGAGCTGCTGGCGGATCCTGCCGCGGCCGAAGGAATGGGACGCCGTGCGCGCGAACGCGTCCTCGATGAACACACGTACGCACACCGCGCGAGGCGAATCCTGGAGCTCCTCGGCATCGGCGCCCCCGTCGGAGCGCGTGGCTGACGTCGCAGCAGCGTCGCACGCGCCGCCGGCGCACGCGATGCTCGCCCAGCTCGGCGAGCTGAAGCGGCTCGCGGTCGTCCCTGCGTACAACGAGGAGGCGTCCGTGGGACGCGTGATCGACGAGATTCGTGCGTTCGACCCGGGCTTCGACATCGTCGTCGTCGACGACGGCTCGATCGACCGCACGGCGGGAGTCGCCGCCGATCGCGGCGCGCATGTCGTCCGGCTGCCCTTCAATCTGGGGATCGGCGGCGCGGTGCAGACCGGCTACCGCTACGCGTTCGAGCACGGTTACGACCTCGCCGCGCAGATCGACGGGGACGGCCAGCACGATCCCGGGCAGCTGCCGAAGATCCTCGCGCCGCTGCTCGCGGGGACCGCCGACCTCGTCGTCGGTTCGCGGTTTGCCGAAGGCGGTAGCGCCTACCGGTCGTCGACGACGCGGCGAATCGGGATCAAGATCTTCGCCGGCATCGTCTCAGCTGTCGTGCGGCAGCGCGTCACCGACACGACGTCGGGATTCCGCGCCGTCAATCGCAAGGGCATCGCGCTCTTCGCCGCCGACTATCCCCACGACTACCCCGAGGTCGAGGCGACCGTGATGTCCGTGAAGCACAAGCTGCGGCTGCAAGAGGTTCCGGTCGAGATGCGCGAGCGCAGCGGCGGCAGATCGTCGATCACGGCGCTCCGGAGCGTCTACTACATGGCGAAGGTGCTGCTCGCGATCTTCGTCGGCCTGTTTCGCCGCTACGCCGTTCCCGTCGAGGAGGAGCATCGATGACACCCTGGACCGTTTCGATCAGTGCCGCCGTCGCGTCGTTCATCCTGCTGCTGGTCGTCTTCGAGTTGATCCGCTCGCGGCGCCTGCGCGAGCGGTACGCGCTCATGTGGCTGCTGACCGGGTCAGTCTTGCTTGCGCTGTCACTGTGGCGCGGTGGGTTGAACACGATTGCGGGATGGTTCGGCGTGACGACGTACCCACCGGCAATCCTCGGTGCGGTCGGCGCGCTCTTCATCCTCGTCGTCCTGCTCCACTACTCGACGGTGATCTCGCGTCTCTCCGACCAGAACACGATCCTCGCGCAGCGGCTCGCGCTGCTCGAGCAGCAGTTGCGGGAAGGTGCTAGCCGACCGTGACAGTCGCGGGCTCGCTGAAGACGTACGGGTCCCCGAACTGCTCGTCGTTCAACCAGTTGACAGTCAGTCCGATCCGGTACGTCCAGGTACCCGGCGCGGGACGGTCGAGGAACGCCGCGTCCCGTGTCGTTGCGCGGACGATCGCGGCGGGCGAGAGAAAACAGTTGGTCGGCGCGCTCTTGATCACTGTGCCGCAGACGGTGTCGCCGACGGTGCGGCCGCACGCGTCCGGGCCGTTCGTGTTCACGACGCACGTCGAGCCGCCCTCGCCGGCCGTCCGATAAATCCGATAGAAGATTCCTCCGGCTGCCGAATGCTCGGGTCGCCACTGCAGGAGGATTCCGTTCGGCTCCGGCGTCGCGAAGAAGCCCATCGACTCGACGGGGAGCAACGTCGAGCTCGACTGCAGCGCGGCCAGGTGCGGCGGTCGAATCGGCTTCGCCGACGCGACGAGCGCGAAAGGGAAGAGCACGAGGACGACGCCGAGCGCGGCGAGCGCCCCGGCGACAGCGCGGCGCGGCGCGCGCAGCGGAGTCGGTGGGCGGGCATGTAGCCGGACGCCCGGGACAAGGAGCGGCACCGACGCGAGCAGGACGACGAACGCAGGGAACGCAGGCAGCAGCAGCCGCCAGAAGCCGCCGTCCTCGACCCGCGCGTTGATGTACGTCCCCTTCAAGAGCAGGAACGCGACGAACCACGCGACGACGAAGACGCCGGCGCGGCGCGACCGGATCAGCAACGCGATCATCCCGGCAACGGCGAGAAACTCGAGCAACCGGTCGCTCCAGAAGACTTCGCGAAGCTGGATCAGGTTGTTGTGCAGCTGCGTCCACGTGTTGTTGTGCGTGTACTTCGTCAGCGGGTGAAAGATGCCGCTGCCGGCGGCGATCCGGTGCTCCGGCTCTGACCGCGAGAACGCCGGGATGCGCCCAAACCCGCGCGCCTTCCAGTACGCGAGCAGCGCGATCGGCGGCGCAAGGCCGGCCGCGAAGAAGATCGCGGCACGCCAGCGATACGCGAGGAACAGCGCTGCCGGCGCGATCAGGAACGCGGTGTTCGACGGCTTGATCGCGAGCGCGTAGCCGACGGCGAAGCCCGCGCCGGCGGCCCACGCCCAGTGGCGGTCGTCGAGCGCACGTAGGCAGAGGTACGCGCCGACGATCAGCGCGACGACGGACGGGAAATCAGCCATCGCACCGAGGCCGAGCACCTGCGGCAGCGTGAGCTCCGTGTACTTCTGGTGGTAGCCGTGCAGCGCGTAAGGGATGCCGACATACGGCAGCACGATCCACAGCAGCGCCGTCCAGTATCCGAAGACGCGTCCCCCGATCCGTGAGCCGATCCCGTACATGCAGAACGTCGCGAGCGGGACGAGCACGAGCCCGTTGAACAGGATGATGAACGGCAGCGCCGATACGAGGTTGCGGCCCGCGATCCACGCGACGGGCGTCAGGATGGTCGTCCACCCGACTCCGACGTAGGTCGGCGCGAGCTCGCGGTGCGCGAGCAGGTACGCGCCGGTGTAATGCCACAACTGGTCGCCGCCCATGTAATAGACCCAGCCGTTGTGGCGGACGGTCACCGCAAGCGCTGCGAGCGCGGCCCATTGCGCCGCGACGAGCGTCGCGACGACGTAGCGCGGTCTGACGGAGAGCAGCCGCGCGTGTGCGACGCCGGCCCAGCCGGCGGCGCGGCGGAGTGCCGCGGGCGCCGCGGCTGCCTGAGCGCTCACGCCGTCGCGCCGGCGACCGCGTGGTCGCGATACCAGGCGATCGTCCGCTCGAGCCCCTCGCGGAGCGGAACGCGTGCCTCCCACCCGAACAGCTCGCGAGCACGGCTCGCGTCGAGGCTGCGGCGCGGCTGGCCGTTCGGCATCGAGGTGTCCCAGACGATCTCGCCCTCAAACGCCGTCAGCTCTGCGATCAACTCGGCGAGCTCGCGGATCGGCGTCTCCGTGCCCGTGCCGAGGTTGACCGGATCCGGCCCGTCGTACCGTTCTGCCGCGAGCACCAGCCCCTCGACGCAGTCGTCGACGTACAGGAACTCGCGGGTCGGCGAGCCGTCGCCCCAGAGGACGACCTCGTCACGCGACTCGATCATCTTCCTGATCAGGTCAGGGATGACGTGGGACGTCTGCAGGTTGAAGTTGTCGCGGGGCCCGTACATGTTCGCGGGCAGGAGGAAGATCGCATTCGTGCCGTACTGCGCGCGGTACGCCTGCGCGCCGACGAGGATCGATTTCTTCGCCACACCGTAGGGCGCGTTCGTCTCCTCCGGATAGCCGTCCCAGAGATCCTCCTCGCGAAACGGGACCGGCGTGTACTTCGGGTAAGCGCAGACGGTGCCGGCGATCACGAGCTTCTCGATCGCGTTCGCGCGCGCGAGCTCCAGCATGTGCGCGCCCATCATCAGGTTCGCGTACCAGAACCGGCCCGGCTGCGCGCGGTTCGCGCCGATGCCGCCGACCTCGCCGGCGACGTGGAAGATCACCTCGGGACGTGCGTCGCGCGTCAGGCGCTCGGCATCGTCCCAGCGTGTGAGGTCGTAGTCGTTCCGGCGGGCGCTGACGACGTCATGCCCGTCGCGCTGCAGCCGTTCGACAAGGTGCGATCCGACGAACCCGCCGCCGCCGGTGACGAGGATCCTCATGTCGACTTCGTCGCCACCGTCGGCTCGCGCGTGAGCCAGTCGACACGCCCGATCCAGCGGTCACGGTTCGTCGCGTACCAGTCGATCGTTCGCCCGACGCCTTCTTCCCACGAGACGAGCGGTTCCCAGCCGGTCTCCGAATGGAGCTTGTCGTAGCCGACACGGAGTGCCATCACGTCGCTCGCGCCGGGACGCATCCGCTCGGAGACGGTGACGAGCTCGCGCGGGCCCCAGTAACCGTTGTCTTCGCCGACGCGGAGGATCAGCGCGGCCCAGTCGCGCATCGAGATGTTCTTGCCCTGGCCGTAGACGTAGAGGTCGCCGGGCACGCCGCGCGCAGCGACGGTGAGATGACCACGGACGCCGTCGGTGCAGAAACAGAAGTCACGCAGCGGATCGAGCGCGCCGAGCTCGATCTGCTCGCGCTCGAGCGCCTGCGTGATGATCGTCCCCGTGACGTAGCGTGGGTTCTGGCGCGGCCCGTAGTTGTTGAACATCCGCGTGACGACGCCCGGGACGCCGTACGCGTCGAAGTAGTTCATCGTCAGGAAGTCGGCGGCGACCTTCGACGTCGCGTAGATCGACTTGGGGTTGATCGGCGAGCGTTCGTGAAGGATCAGCGACTGCTCCTCGTCGAAGGTGTGGAAGGCGCGCATCGCCTCGTGCACGTTCCCGTACTCCTCCGACGTCCCTGCCGTGTCGAACTTCTCGAGCTCGAGTTTGTGGTCGACGACGGACTGGAGGAGATTGAGCGTGCCGACCGTGTTCGCCATCACGGTCTCGTAGGGCCGATGCCACGACTCGCCGACATGCGCCTGCGCGCCGAGATGGAACATGTACGGCCGGTCCGGCGCTTCGCACAGCTCCCGAACGAGATAGTCGACCGACGTCTTGTCGGTGAGATCGGCGAAGTGGACCTTCAACCGCCTGCGGATCTGCCCGATGTTGTTGAGCGCGCCGCTCGACGTTGCCCGGACGAACGCGTGGACGTTGGCGTCCAGCCCGACGAGGGCCTCTGTGAGATGAGAGCCCATGAAGCCGTCGGCGCCAGTCACGACGCAGGTTCGCCCGGCGAAGAACTCGCCGTACTCGGAACGCAGGCCTTCGAGCGCCTCGTCCGTCCAGGTCGAATCAGAGCCGTTTGGTTTCATCAGGAGCCGTGCCCGCGGTCGGAGAGTCGAAGAGTAGCCCGTTGACGCGCCGGAGCGCCGTCCGCAGCGGCGTTGTGACGAGCTTCTCCTACGTCGTCCTCAGCATCGCCGGGGCGCTCGCCGGCGTCTACCTGGCGCACAAGTTCGGACGGAACACCGACACCGACGGCTTCCTCGCGGCATACGGCGTCTACCTCGTCCTCGTGTTCGGCGCGCAGGCGTTTCGGATGGTCGTCGTCCCCGATCTGACACGCGCCGAGGCGGAGGGGCGCCTCGCGCCGGAATTCACCGCGTACGCGATCGCGTTCCTGCTCCTCGGTGTGCCCGCGACCATCCTCGTCGCGGCATTCCCGCATTTCTTCGGCGAGCTGGTCACCGGCCGCCTGCCGGCGCGCGCAACCGAGATCGCGGGCAGCGCGCTGGTCTGGATCGTCCCCGCCGCCTTCGCGCAGCTGCTCGCGGCGCTCGCCGCGAGCGCGCTCGCCGCGCGCGACTCGTACGCCTCGGCGGCCGCGGGCTTCGCGCTCGGCGGGCTGACGAGCCTCGTCGTCTTCGTGCTCGCAGCCGACCAGCACGGGTTGATCGCCCTCGCCTGGGGGCTCGCGGCGAACGGCGCGATCGCGCTCGCAATCCCCTTGATCGCCCTGATCGTGCGCGGCGGACGGCTGCGGCATCTGACGGGTGGCGCCGGGACGTTCGCGGTGCGGAAGCGCCTGTGGCGGCTCACGACCGGCGCATCCGTCCCGATCGCGGTGCAAGTGCTCTACCTGATGGCTCTGCGGTTCGCCGGGGCAACCGGCGAGGGGAACGTCACGAGCCTCTCGTACGCGTACCTGCTTGCCGCGACCTTCGTGACAGCGACTGCGTTCTCCCTCTCGCTCATCTCGGCAGCGCCGCTCACGCGGCGAGGCCTCGATCCCGACACTGCGGCCGAGCACGTCGTCCATTCCGGCTGGGTCAGCCTTGCGCTCGTCGGCGCCGGAGCCGGCATCGTCGCGATCATCGGCGGCCCGGTTGTCGGCGCAGTGCTCGGGCACGCGTTCTCCGGCAAGGTCGGCGACCAGCTCGGGCAGCTCGTCGTCTATCTGTCGCCGTGGATGGTCGGATCGGCGGCGTTCTCGATTACGTATCCGCTGCTCTTCGTGACGCACCGGACACGATTGCTGCTTCCAATCGCGGCGGCGGTGATCGTGATCGACGTCCCGATCTCGATTGCCGCACGTGCGTGGGCCGGACTGAACGGCGTCGCCGTCGCGCTCGGGATCTCGACGCTCCTGCTCGTCTTCGCTTTGATGTATGCGCTCGCCCCGCGGATGCTCGGTCTCTCGGTGGTCGGGCTCGGACGCCTCGCGGTGATCGTCGGCGCCGCGACCGCGCTCGCGTTCGGTGGCGCCTCGCTCCTCCTCGGCGCGGTCCCGGCCGCCGTCCTGGGAGCGTGCGTGTACGCGCTTCTCCTCGTCGCGGTCAGGCAGTTCGGGCTGTCCGATGCGTGGCACTACGTCCGCGCCCTTCACTAGTCGCTCACGTTTCCGCCGTACAATCCGCGAGGTGCTGGAGGAGAAAAACGCCGCCGCTGCAGGCATTTCGACTGGCGAAACGGATGACGTGGTCGAGCTGTACCGCCGGCTGCGGGACGAGCTGCGCCGGGGTGCGTCGGGCGGCGACGGGCCTGGCGGCAACGTCGCGGCGACGCGTGCGCTGGCGGAACGATTCTGGCCGGTCACGACCGAGCGCGATCTCGGCGGCGGTCCGAAGGCGTTCGTCAAGCGCATCCTCCGGAAGTTCATGCGCTGGTACGTCGAGCCGCTCGCCGCTGACCAGCGCATCTTCAACGACTCGACCCTGAAGCTGATCGACGCGCTATCGGAGCGGCTTGACGAGACGACTGCGGCGCGTGACCGCGCCGAGCGACTCGCCCACGAGCTGGAGGAACGACTGACCCGCGTCGAGCGCCGCGGCCGCGCGGACGCCGGCGTAGCTCCCGTCGCGGCGACGGTCGCTGCGCAGCCCGCGGCGGCCGCGCTGCCGGATTACTTCGCGTTCGAAAGCCGCATGCGCGGCAGCGTCGAGTCGATTCGCGAGCGGCAGCGCCCGTACGTCGAGCTCCTGCGCGAGGCCGCGCCGGTCCTCGACATCGGCTGCGGCCGCGGCGAGCTCGTGGCGCTGCTCGGTGAGGCCGGGATCACGGCGCGCGGGATCGACGCCGACGCGGACATGACCGCGTACGCCCGTGGTGAGGGTCTCGACGTGGAGCAGGCGGACGCCGTCGCGTACCTCGAGGGCGTCGAGGACGGCACGTTCGGCGGGATCTTCATGGCGCAGGTCGTCGAGCATCTGCCGCCGGCGATCCTCGTGCGGACGCTCGAGCTCTGCGCGAAGAAGCTTCGCCCCGGCGGCGTCCTCGTCGCCGAGACGATCAACCCGGTCTCACCACTCGCGCTCCGCAACTACTACGCCGACCTGACCCACGCACAGCCGCTCGTTCCGGAGACACTCGAGCTCCTGGCGCGCCAGGCCGGCTTCTCCCGGACCGAGATCCGGTTCCTCAACGAGCCGGCCGAGCGGCTCGCCGAGCCAGAGGATCCCGTCATCGCGGCGAACGTCCGGCGGTTGAACGAGCTGCTCTTCGGGCCGCTCGACTACGCGCTCGTCGCGCGCACTCCGACCGGATGACTCGTCACGCTTCTGGCACGTCCCGTCACACACCCGTGCGTTCTTCCTCGTTAGCCTCGGCGGCAACGGGGAGGGAGGTGGGTTCCCGAGTGAACACGCGTGTACATGAAGAGAGCGCGCCGTGAGGATCGCGGTCTGCGCGCCGCAGGTGCCGTTCGAGCGCGGCGGCGCGGAGATCTTCGCCGACGACCTCGTGTCGGAGCTGCGCGTGCGCGGGCACGAGGTCGACCTCGTCACGGTTCCGTACAAGTGGTATCCAGGCGAGCGCGTCCTCAGCCAGGCATTCCTCTGGCGGCTGCTCGACCTCGACGAATCGAACGGGAGACCGGTCGACGTCGTGATCGCGACGAAGTTTCCGTCGTACGCGGTCCGTCACCCGAACAAGGTCGTCTGGCTCCTGCATCAGTTTCGGCAGGCGTACGAGCTCGACCGCACCGAGCTCGGCCAGTTCGGCGAGAGCGCCGAGGAGCGCGCGACGCGGCGGGCGGTCCAACGGCTCGACCGGGTCGCGCTCGGCGAGGCGCGCAAGCTCTTCGCCACATCGCGCAACGTCGCGGAGCGGCTCCAGCGCGGGACCGGCTTGCACGCCGAGGTGATGCCCCACCCTCCCCAGGAACTGCCGTACCGCACCGAGGCCTACGACGACTTCGTCCTCTCGGTCGGCCGCCTCGACCGCGCGAAGCGACACGACCTGCTCCTCGACGCGGTCGCCGCCGATCCGTCGCTGCGCTGCGTGATCGTCGGCGACGGCCCCGATCGGGAGCGGCTCGAGACCGTCGCGCGCCGCCACGGGCTGAACGGGCGTGCGCGATTCACCGGCCGCGTCGGCGAGGACGAGCTCGCGGACCTGTACGGACGCTGCCTCGCCGTCTACTACGCGCCGGTGGACGAGGACTTCGGGATGGTTCCGTACGAAGCGTTTCTGTCGGAGAAGCCGGTCGTGACGACCAGCGACTCGGGCGGGCCGCTCGAGGTCGTCGCGGACCGCCGCACCGGACTCGTCTGCGAGCCGCGCGCGAACGACGTCGCCAAGGCGTGCTCGTGGCTGATGACGCACGTCGACGATGCGCGCGCGTGGGGACGTGCGGGCAAGGAGCTCGCGCGGCGCGTCTCGTGGGACGAGACGATCGAGCGCCTGCTCGCGTAACGCCGTGAGGGTTGCGTACTACTCGCCGCTGCCGCCCGAGCGCAGCGGGATCGCCGACTACAGCGCGTTGCTCTTGCCCGCCCTGGAGCGGCGGATCGAGGTCGAGGTCGTCCGCCGTGGACGCACACGCCCCGCGGCCACCGACGTTTCGCTCTACCACGTCGGCAATGACCCCGACGCGCACGCGTGGATCGTGGAGGCGCTCCATCGCCACGCCGGCGTCGTTGTCCTCCACGACTTCGTGCTGCACCATCTCGTGGCTGGGATGACGCTCGGCCGTCGCGATGGTCCCGGCTACCTTGCCGCGCTCGAGCGTGACGCCGGCGTCCCCGGCCGCCTGCTCGGCCACGGGGTGCTCGAAGGACGTGTCGCCCCGTTGTGGGAGACACGGCCCGACGAATTCCCGCTCGTCAACGACGTCCTGCGCGACGCGACGGGACTGATCGCGCACTCGCGGTTCGTCGAGACGCGCGCCCGGCAGGCCGCCTACGACGGTCCGATCTGGCGGATCCCGCACCCTGCGTGGCCGATGCGCGACGTCGTGCCCGCCGACCTCGACGGAGGTCCCGTGTTCGGCTGCTTCGGCCATCTCAACGCGAGCAAGCGAATCCCGCAGCTCGTCGACGCGTTCGCGGCGGTCCGCCAGCGCCATCGCTCCGCGAAGCTGCTGCTCGTCGGACCGGCGTCGCCGAACTTCGACGCCGACCGCTTCGAGGGCGAGGGGATCGAGCGGATCGACTACGTGCCCGAGCACCGGTTGTGGTCACTGATGGCGCGCTGCGACGCGTGCGTGCTTCTGCGCGCGCCGACCATGGGCGAGACGTCCGGCAGCGCTATCCGCGCCCTGACGCTCGGCCGGCCGCTCGTCGTCAGCGCCGTCGGCTGGTTCGCGGAGCTGCCGGACGAGGTCGCCTTGAAGGTGCCGCTCGGCGAGGACGAGATACCCGTCCTCGCGGCGTCGCTCGAGCTGATCGCGGCGAGCGAGGCGACGCAACGCGCCATGTCGGCGGCTGCGCGCGATTACATCCACCGCGAGCACGATCTCGAAGCCGTTGCAGATCGCTACGTTGCCGCGCTCGAGGACGCCGCCGGCGGCACGGCGGTCGCCGATGCGGTCGTCGACGAGGTCGCGCGCGCCGCGGCCGAGGTGGGGATCGCGCCGGGAACGCCGTCCTCACGCGAGCTCGCGGTCCGACTCGACGAGCTCGGGCTCGCGCGCAACGGCCGCCCCGACCCTCCCCCGCGGCCCCGTGATTCGCCGCTCGCGCTCCTGCCCGTGTGGGCGTGGCTCGCCGGCGCGGTCGCGATGTCGTTCGCGCTCCGCTGGTGGCTCGCGGGCCGCCTTCCGGCGCCGTGGATCATGGTCGACGAGCTGATTTATTCCGAGCTCGCGAAGAGCTTCGCGGCGACCGGCCACTTCCTCATCCGCGACCAGCACCACGGCGGTTACGGATTCGTCTACCCGCTGCTGATCGCGCCTGCGTGGAAGGCGTTCGCCTCTGTCCCTGCCGCATACGCGGCGGCGAAGGTGATCGGCTCGCTCGCGATGTCGCTCTCGGCGGTTCCCGCGTACTTCCTAGCGCGCCGCGTCGTCGCGCCGCTGCCGTCGCTCGTGGTCGCAGTGCTCACGATCGCAGTTCCGTCGATGGTCTACACCGGGACGCTGATGACGGAGACGGTCTTCTATCCGCTCTTCCTCTGCGTCGCGCTCTCGCTTGTCCTCACGCTCGAACGTCCGACGTTCGTGCGCCAGGGTGTTTTGCTCAGCGTCTGCGTCGTCGCATTCCTGACGCGCACGCAGGCCATCGCGCTGTTCCCCGCCGTCGCGACGGCACCGCTCCTGCTTGCATGGCTCGATCGGCGCCGGCGCGTGCTGCGTTCGTTCCGGTTCCTCTACGCCGCGCTGGCGACAGGCGTCGTCGCCGTGCTCGCCGTGCAACTCGCGCGTGGGCGCTCGCCGTACGACGTTCTCGGCAGCTACAGCGTCACCAGCCATGAGCATTACCACGTCGGTGCCGTACTGCGGTGGCTTGTCTACCACGTCGCCGAGCTCGACCTCTACACCGGCGTCATTCCGTTCGCCGCGTTCGTGCTGCTCGTCACCCTCGCGCGCACACTCGACCGCCGCACGCAGATCTTCGTCGCCGCGTCGGTCCCGCTCATCGCGTGGCTGACGCTCGAAGTCGCGGCGTTCGCGTCGCGCCTGCCCGTGCCCCCTCGCGTCGAGGAGCGGAACCTTTTCTACGTCGCGCCCCTCCTTCTCCTCGCGCTCGTCGCCTGGATCGAGCGCGGCATGCTGCGGCCTGCGCGTGCGGCCGCGATCTGCGCAGCGGTGGCCGCGGCACTCCCCGGCCTGCTCCCGTTCGATCGGTTGATCGACACGCCGGCACAATCCGACACGCTGGCGCTGATTCCGCTCTGGTGGCTTCGCGACGCAGTGATCGGCGCGTCAGAGGTGCCGCTGATCGTTGTTCTCGCCGCGATCGCCCTCGCCTGCGCGTTTCTCGTGACGAAGCCTCGCTTTGCCTACGTCCTCCCCGCGGTGGTGCTTGCATGGTTCGCCTTCGCGACCGAGCGGGTCGAGCATTCGAAGCACGGGTTCATCCGCGCGGCGAAAGGCGCCCTATTCGAAGGATTCGCCGGCACCCGGCCGGACTGGGTCGACCGCGCCGTCGGCCGCAACGCGGACGTTGGCTTCATCTGGTCGAACGCGCGCGGCAACGGACGCGTGATCGAGGTGTGGCAGAACGAGTTCTTCAACCGCAGCGTCGGCACCGTCTACGACGTCGCCGCCGTATCGCCCGGGGATCTTCCGGAGACGAAGCTCCGGCGGCGCACCGACGGGACGTTCGTCGTGGGCGGACGCGGAGTGCGGCCGGCCTACGTCCTCGGCCACGACTATCTCCATCTGGCCGGCAAGCTCGTCCGCACGGATCCGCGCCGGGGGCTCGAGCTCCGCCGCACGGCGCAACCGCTGCACGTCGGGTACCGGATCTCCGGTCTTTACCCCGACATGTGGTCCGCCGGACGATTCACCTACACGCGCTATCTCTGCAGCGGCGGAGCCGTAAGCGTGGCGTTCTCCGGCGACGCCGGTCTCTTCCGCGGGCGGCAGACCGTCTCCTCCGGCGGAAAAACCGTGTCACTCATTCCGGCGCAGACCGCGACGATCGCCGTCCCGCTGACACCGGGGCCGAACGGCATCTGCCGCGCGCGGTTCACCGTCTCGCCGACGCACGTGCCCGCGCACGTCCAGCCGGGCAGCCGCGACACGCGAGTCCTCGGCATTCGTGTCGCGTCCGTGCGCTTCACGCCTTGAGGATCGCGTATGACGTCACGCCGCTCTCCCACCCGCGGACGGGAGTCGGCACGTACATCCTCGGTGCCCTGGCCGGGATGGTCGAGGCGGCGGCGGGCGAGCACGAGCTCGTCGTGTTCGGCCCGGTCAGCGTTCGCGGCCGGCCGTTGCTGGAGGAGACGCTCTCGGGGCTTCCCGTCAGGCGCCGGCTCGTCACCGTGCCGTTTGCGCATGCGACCCGTCGCGCATGGAGCGCAGCGCGCTGGCCGCCCGCGGAGCGGTTCGTCGGTCGCTTCGACGCCCTGCATTTCACGGACTGGATGTTCCCGGCGCAGCGCTCCGGCGCGCGCGCGACGATGATCCACGACCTCGGCCCGCTCAGGTTTCCGGAAAAGCTTCACCCACGGACCGTGCGCATGCACACCGCGAACGCCAACGCCGCGCGAGCGTGCGACGTGGTGTTCACGAACTCGGAGTTCACGGCCGGCGATGTCGTGGAGACCCTGGGCATTGCGCGCGACCGGATTCGTGTCGCGCGTCCGGGAGTCGATGCTTCGTTCTCCCCCGCCGGCGAGCGCCATTCGACCGGCCGTCCGTACGCGTTCACAACGGCGACGGCGACGGAGTGGCGCAAGAACCTCGACACGCTGCGTGTGGCGTGGCGCGAGCTCGGCGAAGAGTTGCAGCTGCTGACGGTCGACGAGCTCGGGTACGTTCCGCACGAGCGACTGCCGCCGCTCTACCGCGGCGCGGAGGTGTTCGTCTACCCGTCGCGGTTCGAGGGGTTCGGGATTCCCGTCGTCGAGGCGATGGCTTCGGGCGTGCCGACGGTGGTCTCGAGCCATCCCTCGCTCGACGAGGCCGCCGGCGAAGCCGCCGTCCGCGCGGATCCCGACGATCCCGCGTCCCTCGCAGCCGCGGTACGCGAGGCGATCGCACGGCGCGACGAGCTCGTCCCACGCGGTCTCGAGCACGCGACGCGGTTCACCTGGCTCGAGACCGGTCGTCTGCACCTGCAGGGCTACGCTGACGCGCTGTGATCCGCGTCGACCTGGACATGACCCCGCTCGTGCAGACACGCGCGGGGACAGCGCGGTACATCCTCGGCCTCAGGCGCGAGTTGAACCAGCACGCGGGCGTCGAGATCCGCGACCGGTCGTTCGGCGGAAGTGCGCGGGCGTGGAACGTGCCGCGCGACGCGCTGTGGTACCCCTTCGTGCTCGGGACGACGTCGGCCTCTGCGGACGTGCTCCATTGCCCGACGTACCGCGGGCCGCTGCACAGTCGCGTCCCGCTGGTCGTGACGGTGCACGACCTCGCCGTCCTTCGCGAACCGCAGGCGTTCAACCGCTGGTCGCGGCGGTACGGGCCGTTTGTCGTCCCGCGCGTGGTACGGGGTGCAACGTTCGTGATCGCTGTATCGGAGTTCACGAAGCGCGAGGTCGTCGAGCTGCTGGGCGTGCCGGCGGAGCGCGTGCGCGTCGTCCCGAACGGGGTCGAGCCGGTGTTCACACGCGCCGGGCCGGCCGCGCGTGGTGACTACGTGTTGACGGTCGGGACGCTCGAGCCGCGCAAGAACGTCGCCCGTGTCGCGGAGGCAGCGGAGATGCTCGGCGTCGAGTTGCGCGTCGTCGGCGAGCGCGGGTGGGGACACGTGGACATCGGCCGCAACGGCGTCCGCTGGCTCGGGCGCTTGAGCGACGCGGCGCTCGCGGAGCAGTACCGCGGCGCCCGGTGCGTCGCGTATCCGTCGCTCTACGAGGGTTTCGGGATCCCTGTGCTCGAGTCGATGGCGTGCGGCACGCCGGTCGTGACGAGCCACGCAGGCGCGACGGCGGAGGTTGCGGACGGCGCGGCTGTCCTCGTCGAGCCGCGCGACCCAACTGCGATCGCCGACGGGATCACGCAGGCGGTCGAGCGTCGCGACGAGCTCGTCGCGCGCGGGCTCGAGCGCGCGCGCGGTTTCACGTGGGCGCGCGCAGCAGAGGAGACGCTCGCCGTGTACCGCGAGGCGGTCGCGTGACGAAACCGCTCGTCGTCGTGGACGCCGACGTCCTCGGCCGGCATCGCACCGGCGACGAGACGTACGTCGAGCAGCTGCTGCGCGCCCTGCCGGAGGTGGCGACGGACCTTCGGTTCGCGGCGATCACGCGGCGGCCGGAGCTTGTGCCGCCGGGCGTGGAGCCGCTTCACCTGCCGGCGCGAAACCAGGAGCTTCGAATGGCGCGCTCGGTGCCCGCGCTCCTGCGTCGCGTCCGGCCGGCACTCGCACACTTCCTGCATGCGCTGCCGCTTCGCTGTCCCTGCCCTGCCGTCGTGACGGTCCAGGATCTCTCGTGGGAAAGAGACCCGTCGGTGATGCCGCTCCGTATCCGGCTCGTGTTCCGCGTCGTCGTCCCGCGGGCGGCGCGCGGTGCCGAACGCGTGCTGACGATCTCCGAACGGACGAAGCGCGACCTGATCGAGCTCTACGGGATCCGACCCGAAAAGGTCGTCGTCACGCTGCTCGCCGTCGATCCGGCGTTCGAACCCGCAAACGGCCGAGATTCCTACCTGCTCTATGTCGGTGCGATCGAGCCGCGGAAGCAGCCGCTCCTCGCGGCCGACACCGCGCGGGCGCTCGGGCGTCGGCTCGTCGTCGTCGGACCGACGAAGGACATGGAGCTCGCCGAGGAGCTGCGGCGCCGAGGTGCCGACGTCCGCGGGTACGTCGCGAAGGACGAGCTCGTGCGCCTGTACCAGCAGGCATCGTGCCTCGTCTTCCCCTCGCGGTACGAGGGGTTCGGGTTGCCACTGCTGGAGGCGATGGCGTGCGGGACACCGGTCGCCGCGCTCGACGACGCCGCCCTACGGGAGGTTGCCGCGGACGCGGCGGTCTTCGGCGACGACCTCACGGAGTCGGTGCGGAGAGCGCTCGCCGAACGCGAACGGCTGTCCGCGGCCGGCATCGAACGGGCGCGGGCGTTCTCGTGGCACGAGACCGCGCGTCTGACCGCGGCGGTCTACCGTGAGGTGCTCCAAGCGTGAAGGTCTCGGGGATCGTGATCGTGACCGGGCCGGAGGAATCGGGCTTGCTCGACCGGTCGCTGCCGGCGCTCCGCCCGCAGGTCGACGAGGTCGTCGTGGTCGCGAACGGGCCGCGGAGTGTCGACGGCGGCGTTCCGCACGGCGTCCGCCTGCTGCGGAACGAGCGGATGCTCGGCTTCTCCGCGAACATCAACGCGGGAACCTCCGCGACCTCGGGGGAGTACATCGTCGTGTCGAATCCGGACGCAGTCCCGGAGCCCAATGCGATCGCCGAGCTCGTCGCGTTCGCGGATGCCCATCCGCGCTGCGGCGTGGCGGGGCCGAAGATGATCAACCCCGACGGAACGCTGCAGGCGTCGCGACGTCGGTTCCCTACCGTTGCCGGGACGGTCGTGCGCCGGACGCCGCTCCGTCTGCTGTTTCCGCCGCTGAAGTGGCAGCGGCGCCATTACCTCCTCGACGCGCCTTCCCACGAGCCGATGCAGGTCGACACGATGCTCGGCGCGTTTCTCCTGATGCGGCGCACGATGCTCGAGGAAATCGGCGGGTGGGACGCCGGCTATCAGCTGTACGTGGAGGACATCGACGTCAACTACCGCGCGATGAAGGCCGGTTGGGAGCGATGGTGGGTGCCGTCCGCAATCGTCCATCACGAGTACCAGGCGGTGATCGACAAGCGGTTCTTCACGCGGCGCAACTGGTGGCACGTGAAGGCGATGGCGCGCTTCCTGCGCAAGCATCCGGAGCGGCTGCGAGCCCTGCGATGAGATCGACGAAATACGACGCCACGGCGGCCGAATGGAGCAAGACGGCCTATGCGGATCCGGCTCGCTACCTCACGCATCGCGCGCACGCGATCGTGACCGTCGGGCCTCGGCTGGAGCCGGGCGACACGCTGCTCGACCTCGCGTGCGGCGACGGCGCGCTCGCGGGATACCTGCCGGAAGGAGTGCTCTACAAGGGCGTCGACGCGAGCAGCGCGATGGTCGAGGCTGCGCGGGCGCAAGGACGCGACGTCGTCCAGGGCGACCTCAACGACTACGTTCCGCCCGCTCACGTCGCTGCAACGAGCTGCTTTCGCGCGATTTACTACGCGGCCGACCGTCGGGTTTTCTTCGAGCAGGCTCGTCGGTACACGACGAAGAAGCTCGTGTTCGACTTGAACCCGCGGCAGTTCCCGCTCGCCGAGGTGCGCGCCGATGCGCACGCTGCAGGGTTCGGCCGGTTCGACACCCGCCCGTTCTTCGTCCCGCAGCGCCATGCCCTCTCGCCGGTCCTCGCGCAGGTCCTGGTGGGGCTCGAGCACGCTGGGCCGGTCGCGCGCGCGGTCCTGCGCGCGCGCTTTACCTACGTGTGCGCCGCGAGCGAGTGAAACGGTAGGACACTTCGGCGCCGAGCGGCCGTGCGTCGCTCGTCCGTTCGGGCGCCAGGTCGTGCGGCCGGAAGAACGGGGCAACCGCGACCTCGACGCGGAACCGTGGCCCAGGCGTGTGCAGGACGAAGGTCTTGCTCTCGTTGCGCCGGATCCGCCACTTGCGGATCGTGTACGGCAGCGCGAGGTGCGGCTGCTTGTCGGTCCCGATCCGGACTCCGCCCATCGTCACCTGCACGTTCGCCGGCGTGAACGGACCGCTCCAGTCCTGGCGCGAGACGCGGATCGCGATCGTGCCCGTCCCGCCGCCCGGCGTCGTGTACTGCGTGTACTGCGTGCCGTTCGGACCTGACCATCCGTCGGGATAGAGGCCGGTGATCGACCGCTTCAGTCGCAGCGGATGGCTCACGCGGTAGAGCGTCCAGCGCTGGAACCGTCCGCCTGCGCGGTGCTCGTGGTGCGCAAGCGGCGTGCCGGCGAACACGATGCCGGGCTCCGCGACCGCGTACTCGTACTTGGGATCGGGGAAGAGGGTCCCGTTGGTTCGTGCGAGGTCAGGCGTGAGCGTGGGCCCTGGGCCGGGGGCCGTCCCGTCGAGGCTCCAGACCTGTTTCACAGAGCGATTCCAGAACTCGAGCAGGTTGACGCTGTTCGGGTCCTGGATCCCCTGTCCGAGATAGAACGTCGGCGCGCCGTTCGTCTTACCGTCGAGCCACTCCGGACCGCCGTGAATGTTCGAGAGGGACGAGCGCGAGAAGGCGTTCGAAGCGGCCGAAGCGGTCAGCTGGCCTGCGCCGTTCCATGCGAGGACGAACGCCGCCACCGCGATCGCGAGCGCCGGCGCCGCGCGCGGGACGTATCTCGTCCCGACCAGGACGGCGACCACCGCGACGAGCACGACGAGCAGCAGCACCTTCGCGCCGCCCGGCGTGAGCGCGAGTGCCGTCCGGTTCAGCCATTCGAGCAGCGCGAACCCGGGTGCGTCCGAGTACAGACGGAACTGCATCTCGTACGGCGTCGTCAGGATGAGGTAAAGCGCGAACGCGCTTGCCACCGCAACGGCCACCGGATGCAGCGCGCGCCGTTCGAGCCATAACGCGGTCGCTGCGAAGAACAACGGCGCGAGGTACACGAGGTTCCGCTCGACAGTGACTGTCCCGAAAGTCGTCGAGAGGTATGAAGCCTTCACTGCCGTGTACATCCCGAACGTGATCACGGCCGCGAGCACGACGCAGCGGAAGGTCCGCAGTTCGACGCGGTACCGCTCGCCGGGGACACGCCAGAGCGTCGCGAGGCCGACGACGACCGGCAGCACGCCGAGGCCGATCGTGAGCGCGCCGGCGGCGCGCAGACCGTACGTGAACATGCGGTGCTTGTAGAACCCCGTCGCGATCACCCACTCCTGTGACCGGTGACCGAAGATCGCGCTGAGCACGATCGCGGCGCCGGCAACGACGACCGCTCCACCGACCCAATCCGCGGCGCTCCACGTGCGCCGCCAGCGCATCGACGGCTCGGTCTGCCACAAGCGGAACATGAGCGCGAGCATGAACGTCGCGGGGATCACGATCAGCTCGCCGCGAACCGCCGGCGCGACGATCGAGACGAGGACTGCGCCTACGATCCACCACCGAGTGCGACGGGTCAGTGCCTTGATGATGAGGAAGAGGCAGAGCGTCGAGTACGGGTAGGCCAGCGGCTCCTCCACGATCAGCGAGGTGTAGAAGAGCGCGGGGATGACGGCGGCTGCGGCCGCCGCGAACAGCGCGGGGATCTTCCCGCTGACGTGGCGTGCGATGCCGTACGCGGGGAACGCGACCGCCGTCATCAGGATCACGTTCAGGTACTTGACCGCGTCGTACGCGTGCTGCGTGCTGTGAAGCTTCCACGCAGGTGCGATCACATACGTGTAGAGCGTGTCGAACGAGTGCGGCTGTCCACGGCGCGCCGCATGACCGGTCTCGGCGATCGCGCGCGACAGCTGCGAGAGCTCGAGCTCGTCGCCGAAGAGCCAAGGGGAACCATGGCGCCACGCCTGCCAGGCGTAGATCGCGCAAAGCCAGAAGAAAATCGCCAGTAGCGGGACGACGCCGAGGAAGCGGTCGGCGAGAGTTCGGTCGCGCGCCGGCCTCGCGCGCGACGTGACGGTGGTCATCTGCTCGCGGCGCCGAGGACGACGCGCGGATCGAGGTCGGTCTCGCGGCGCACGAACCGGCAGGGTACCTCCGCCTCCGTGCACGCTTCGACGACCACGTCCAGCCGCTCGCGCGGCGCGTCGGGAATCGTCACCAGAACCGTCTCCGGCCGTGTGGCCGCAAGCACGCGTCCGACGTCGTACACCCCGCCGAGAACGGGAACGCCTTGCAGGCGGCGACCGCGGAGGCGGGCGTTGTCGTCCACGAACCCGACCACCTGCTCACCCGGCGTCTCGCGGAGCTCGCGCAAGAGGCTGCGGCCGGCCCGCCCCGCGCCGACGATCAGCGTCCGGCGGCGAGAGCCGCTACCGGTCAGCGACGCGAGTGCGCGAACGGCGCCGCGCTCCCAGAAGCGCGAGGCGCCGATGAGAACGGTCGCGAGCAGTGCGTCGATCACGAAGATGCTCCGCGGGAATCCGCCCCACTCCTGCGTGAGACCGACGAACGCGTAGGCGACGGTCTCGGAGACGACGATTGCGGCAACGATGGCGACGGCGTCGCGTGCGCCTGCGTACCGCCAAACGCCGCGGTAGAGGCCGAAGGGGATGAACGCCGCGTAGCGCGCGAACAGGATCACCGGCAGGGAGATCAGGAAGATGTGCCGCTGCCACGGCGTGCCGCTGTCCTGGAGCCGGATGTAGTACGCCGCGGCGAACGCAGCGGTGATCAACGCGAAATCGACGAGCGACTCGATGAGACGCCGCGGATTCGCGACGAACGTTTGGAGCAGCGAGCGCTCGCGCGGCGGCGTGAGGTCGGCCGCGCGGTCGACATCCGATAGGAGGCTCCCGAACTGGACCAGCAGCGCGAAGGTGAGCAGGACGCCGATCAGCGTCACGAACTGGTTGCCGAGCACCTCGTAGGCGAGGCTCGTCGTCCCGAGAGCGACCGACACGACCGCGAGCAGCGCGACGGCGCGCTTCTCCGACAGCCCGTGGTAGACGAGACGGTGCGACGTGTGGTCTCGCCCGCCGCGGTAGACAGGGCGGCCGTCGAGGAGCCGGACGATCGTCACGAGCGTCGTGTCGAGGATCGGTACCGCGAGGATCAGGATCGGCAGGAGCAGCGTGGCGACCGTCGTGCCCGCGACCTTCCAGCTCGCGGACAACCCCAGCGCGGCGAGTGTGAAGCCGAGCATCTGGCTGCCGGCGTCGCCCATGAAGACCGCGGCATTTCGCCGGGGACGGAGGTTGAAGGGCAGGAAGCCGGCGCATGCGAGGGCGAGAGCGAGCGCGATCACGAGCGAGACGTCGTTCGGGTGCGACGTGACCGCGTCGATCGCGAAGAACGCAGCGGCGATTGCGGCGAGCGTCGCGGCGAGACCGTCCATGTTGTCGAGGAGGTTGAAGGCGTTCGTCATCCCGACCAGCCAGAGAACCGCCACGGCGCCCGCGACGATGCGGTTTCCGATCAGCCCCTGGATGGTCAGGCCGGTGAAGACGAGCAGCAGCGACGCGCCGATCTGCGCGCCGAGCTTCGGCAGCGGGCCGAGCGAGAAGACGTCGTCGATCAGGCCGGCGACGAACAGGATCGTGGCACCGCCCGCGATCGCCAGCAGTTCGCGATTCGCAGGCACCGCGCCGGCGGCGACCGCAACGCCGAGCGCGATGATGAACCCGCCGAAGATGCCGATGCCGCCGATGATCGGCGTGGGCCGCTCGTGCCAGCGGTCGGCGCGCGGCGCAGCGACGACGCGTTGCGCCAGCGGAGTCCGGAGCAGGAGCGCGATCAGCCCAGCGCTGGCGGGAAACGCGACGATTGCCGCTAAAGCGTCCATGCCGATACCTCTGCCACCATTGCCACGAGCCCGGCACGAGGGTAGCCGAGCCCTGTTAGCGCCTTGTGTGCTGCAACCTAGCGCGGACGCCAGACGAGTATCGTGTCGAAGCGTTGATGGGAGCGTTCGGGTTCGTCCGGCCTCTCCTCCGGCGGGTCGGCGTCGAAGTGATCGCGCACGAACCGAGGAACTTCCCGCACCTCCGACGCGCCGAGCTGCTCTCGAAGGAGCGTGTCGACGTCGTCCTCGATGTCGGCGCGAGCGACGGCGATTGGGCGCGCGGGATCAGATCCCTCGGCTTTCGCGGTCGCATCATCTCCTTCGAGCCGCTCGAGGATCCTCCCGCGCGTGATCGAGATTGGGAATGGCATCGGGTCGCGCTCGGCGACGAGTCACGTACGGCGGTTCTCCGCGTCACCGGGAACCGCCAGTCGAGCTCGCTGCTCCCGATGGCCGAGGCGCACCTGCGGCACGCGCCCGAGTCGGCCGAGGTCGGGCAGATCGAGGTCGAGGTCGCGCGGCTCGACGAGCTCGGTCTCGTCACCGAAGGCCGTGCGTACCTGAAGCTCGACGTCCAGGGCGCCGAGCTTGCGGTGCTTCGCGGAGCGCAGGACAGTCTCGAATTCGTGCGCGTCGTCGAAGTCGAGCTCTCGGTCGTCGAGCTCTACCGCGGCCAGGCGCTCGTCGAGGAGGTGATCGGGTATCTGCGTTCGGCCGGGTTCGACCCGATCGGGATCGAGACGTCGTTCAGGGACCGGCGAAGCGGCGACCTGTTGCAGGCGAACGGTTTCTTCCGGCGTCGTCGCTAGCTGGCCGCGTCGCGCAGCACGGGGGCAAGCGCGGTGGCCATCGACTCCATCGTGTGCGCTGCTTCGACGCGGCGCCGGCCTGCTGCCCCCGCAGCATCGTCCTCGAGTGCGGCGAGGATGCCGCGCTCGAGCGCGTCGGCGTCCTCCGCCTCTACGAGGCGGATGCCCGCGTTGCCCGCGGCGTAGTCGCGCATGATCGGTCGATCGGTCGCAACGACGGGGCGGCCGGACGCCATCGCCTCGAGGAGCGCCGTGACGCCACCGGCCTCGGACCCGTATGTGAACGCAGCGCTGCGCATCGCGACGACGGCGACGTCGGCGCGCGTGTAGAGATCGCGAAGCTCGGTCCACGGGATCCGTTCGCGCACCTCGACGTTCGGCGGGAGTGAAACGTCGTCGAGGTTCCGCCGTAGCGCAACGACGACGAAGCGCGCATCGAGGGCACGCGCTGCATCGGCGAGCGTCGCGTAGTCGCGTGCGAGATCCTTCCCGACCGCGATCACGAGCCGCTCGCCGGGCCGCGGCGTCGGTTGGAAGAAAAGGTGGTCGACACCGTGGCGAACCACCGCGACTCGGTCTGGGTCCAACGCCGCGAGCGCGAGTAGCTCGTTTCGCTGCGACTCGCCCAGGCACACGACCGCGGCCGCGCTCCGTAGCGATGCCCGGAGCGCCGCGCGCCGGGCCGCGTTGCCGCGCCGCAGGATCGAGTTCAGGCCGTAGTTGACGACGACGACCGCAGGGCGGCGCCGCGCGCGCGCGGCGAGAGGCACGAGATTCGCGAGTGGCGTGAACACGACGTCGACGTCCCGAAGCTCCCGCGGGAGCGGGAGCTCGCGAAGGTGCCAGCGCAGGCGCGCGGGAAGGAACGCCGCTCCGCGCTCGAGCCGTGGCTCGTGCACGCGCGTATCGAACCCGTGCGCTCCGAGCTGGTTCAAGCCGAGCAGGTTCGTCTCGGGTGCGACGCCGCGGCGCCACTCCGCGATCAACTCACGGCGTGTGTTCGGGTACACGAACGCGACGGACGGCATTTCGGTGCCCGATTGTGCCGGTAACCTCGGCGCCGATGACCGTCTACGCCGACCTCTTCCGCTACCGCGAGCTGTTCGGGAACCTGTTCCGGCGCGACGTGCAGGCGAAGTACCGCGGGTCGCTGCTCGGGATCGCGTGGACGCTCGCGAACCCGATCCTGCTGATGGCCGTGTATCTGCTCGTCTTCTCGGTGCTGTGGAAGACCCCGTTCGGCTCGGCCGGCCACTACGGGCTGTTCTTGCTCGTCGGCCTCGCCGCGTGGATCTTCTTCTCGAGCTCCGTCCAGTCGGCGTCGCGGTCGATGCTCGACAACGCGAACCTGATCCGAAAAACCCGTTTCCCGCGCCAGCTCGTCCCGCTGTCGATCGTCGCCACGCACCTCGTGTCGTTCGCCGTGATGCTGGCCGGGCTGCTGATCCTGAACTTCGCACTCCTACCGCGCGTGCGCGGCACCGAGTGGCTCGCAATTCCGATCGCGGTCGGCGTCGTCGCGCTCGCGAGCGGCCTGGCCCTTGCGCTCGCGTCGCTCGACGTGCTGTTCCGCGACATCGAGTTCCTCGTCGCCGCGCTGCTGCTGCCACTCTTCTTCTTGACGCCCGTGCTGTACCCGCTCAACTCGCCGGACATCTCGAAGCACCACAAGGTGGTGGAGCTGATCCACTGGGTGAACCCGCTCGCGCCGGCGATCCAGGCCCTTCGCGACCCGCTCTTCTACGGGCGCCTGCCGCGCGCCGCCGACGTCGTCTACGTCGCGGTCGCCGCGGTCGTCTCGCTCTCGGTCGGCGCATTCGTCTTCACGCGGGTCGACGACCAGATCGCTGTCGAGGTGTAGTCGCGGCCGGCTAGCGCCGCTTCGGTCGAAGCGTCAGGTTGATGCGCGCGTCGTAGAGCCACGGCTCGTCGCCCTCCGGCCGCCACGCCGGCAGTCCGAGCATCTCGGCGTTCGGCTCGAGTGGCGGCAGTAGCGACGGGCATACGAGGGGATGTCCGAACGCGGGGTTGCGCCCGCCGCCCGGGGCGTAGGGGGTCAGCTCCTCCGGTGCTCGCCGAAGACGGCCGCCGTCGTACGCGATCGAGCCGCCGACTGCCGCGTAGCCCTCGGTGTGCGCGACGTACACGCGCTCCTCCCAGTCGGGTGCGACATCGATGCCGTTGGGGACGTACGCGCGCGCCGCGCTCGCGTCGCGCGGCGTCACGTCGACGTCGAAAGTGGGGGAATGGTTGCCCAGCTCGGCGAGCCAGAAGCGGTTCTCGTCGACGAGGTCGAACGCCAGCCGATACGCGCCCGGTGGGATCGGCGCCCGTAGTGCGGCGGTGACGGTCGCGCGTTGGCCCGGCCCCGCGTCGACCGGCGTCCTGATCCCGTCCCACACGATCGGGTTGCCGCGATCGTCGAGCCAGTGGTACGAGAGCTTGAGCTGGCGCCACGGTGCCGTGCCTGCGTTCTCGAGCTCCACGTCGACGCACGCGCGTGCACCCGCTTGCACGGCCGGGACCTCGAATGCGTGCCAACGAACTGCGAGCGGCCCGGCCGGAACGGTGTGGTCGCCGACCCGCATCGAGCCTCTAGTGTAGGTCGGCCGTGGATCCACTCCTCGTCAGGGTTTGTCGGCGCGAGCCGACCGAGCGCACACCCGTCTGGTTCATGCGCCAGGCGGGCCGCTCGCTGCCGCAGTACCGCGAGATCCGCAAGCAATACGGCCTGTTCGACATCGTCCGCCGTCCCGAGCTCTGCGCCGAGGTGACGCTGCAGCCGGTCGATGCGCACGGCGTCGACGCGGCCGTGATGTTCACCGACATCATGTTCCCCGTCCTCGGTATGGGCGTCGACGTCGAGCTCGTCGACAACGTCGGCCCCGTGATCGGCGAGCCGATCGCGACGCGCGCTGACGTGGAGCGCCTGCGAGTGACGGAACCGGAGGAGTCGGCGCCGTTCATCCTCGAAGCGGTTCGGCTGGTGCGCGAGCAGCTCGCGCCGGAGCGCGCGGTCATCGGTTTCTGCGGCGGGCCGTTCACTGTGGCCGCGTACCTGATCGAAGGACGGCCGAGCCGCGACTTCCTGAAGGTGAAGTCGATGATGTATCGCGATCCTGATCTGTGGCATGCGCTTGCGTCGAAGCTCGCCGACCAGTTCGCGCGCTACGTGAACGGGAAGGTGCGTGCCGG